>Ga0105104_10000517_pt1 | contig 29947 bp, 22 predicted proteins | sample PPLLaktember2015_3_FD_87034 | JGI IMG/M metagenome (GOLD analysis project Ga0105104, IMG submission 87034) | Freshwater sediment microbial communities from Prairie Pothole Lake near Jamestown, North Dakota, USA - PPLs Lake P7 Core (6) Depth... | ecosystem: Environmental > Aquatic > Freshwater >...
CCACTTCCAAAGATTGGGGGGCAAAATGCCCAAAGGCGTTCTGCTGGTTGGCCCGCCAGGCACCGGAAAGACACTGCTGGCCCGGGCTACGGCTGGCGAAGCAGGCGTGCAGTTCTTCAATCTGAGCGGCGCAGAGTTTGTGGAGATGTTTGTTGGTGTCGGCGCCTCGAGGGTACGCGACCTGTTCAACCAGGCCAAGAAAAGCGCGCCCTCGATCATCTTTATCGATGAGATCGACGCCATTGGGGGCCGGCGGGCAGGGGCAGGCGCTATGGGCGTCCACGAGGAGCGCGAGCAGACGCTCAACCAGTTACTGGCCGAGATGGACGGCTTTGAAACGGCCCGCGGCGTGATCGTCATGGCCGCCACCAACCGGCCGGAGATCCTCGACCCGGCTCTGCTGCGGCCTGGCCGGTTTGACCGCCAGATTATGGTCGATCTTCCTGACCGGCAGGGGCGCCTGGAAATCATCGATATTCACGCCCGGCTGGTGACCCGCGCCGAAAATGCCAGCCTGGAGGCGATTGCCCAGATGACCCCCGGCTTTTCGGGGGCAGACCTGGCGAACCTGGTTAATGAAGCGGCGCTGTCAGCTTCGCGGAATGGCAAAGCAGCCGTGGAAATGGCCGATTTTGACTCCGCATTCGAACGAGTCGTAGCCGGCACAGAGCACAGGACCCGCTCCATCACCGCGAATGAGAAGCGAGTGATCGCCGTCCACGAAGCGGGGCACGCGCTGATTGCCAGCCTGATGCCCAATGCCGACAAGGTCCGCAAGGTGACCATTGTCCCCCGCGGGCGTGCGATGGGATATACCATGCAGCTCCCGACCAATGACCGCTACGTGCTGGGTGAAAGGGAACTGGCAACCCGCTTGACGGTCCTGGTGGGCGGGCGGGTGGCAGAAGCCCTGGAGTTTGGCGAAGCCTCCACCGGCGCGGTGGATGACCTGGCCCGCGCCACGGATCTGGCGCGCCGGATGGTGACGGAATTTGGAATGAGCCCGGTATTGGGCCCGGTCCGCCTGGCAACGGATATGCAGGCGAACTACCTCAGCCAGCAGCTCGGCCTGGATGCGCGGGTCAGCCCGGAGACAGCCACCCTGGTGGATACGGAGACGCGCCGGATCATCGAAGAAGCCGTGGACGAAGCGCGCAGTCATCTGGAAAACAATCGCGCGGTGTTGAACCGCCTGGCAGATCTGCTCTGTGAGCATGAAACGGTCGATGGGGCCCAGATCGATGCACTGCTCGACGAGAAGAAAATAAGCGTACCCGTACCGATATTACATATAAAAGAAACTACAGAGAATGCAGTGAATCGTTTTGAAAATGAAGGGGGACGAATACCCACCGAAAAACTGGACCAACTGGCGATGGCCTAGATTTCAGTCCCCTCGAAGGGATTTTGAAAGGATGTCAAATGCCACAGATCACTTTTTATGGACGCACGAATGTACAGGTTACCATCCAGCCAAATATTGGATTGGATGCAAGTGCTCGCCAGTCTGTCATCGAAATACTCACTGTTCTCCTGGCCGATGAGGCAGTCCTGTCGAATAAAACGCACCGTGCGGCCGGATTTGCTGCAGGCAGCGTGGATGTTCCCGAGCTACAACCCCTTTACGATGCTCAAACCAAACAGATCGATGCCATCTCCGCTGAGCTCGTGGAGAGGATTCAAATCCTGGGTGGCTCGCACCTCAGTGGTTCTGAGGAATTAATCGATGCGGCCCGATTGGATGGAAAACTCGCTGTTGTTCCAGGCGGAATGAGTATTTTAGCCGACCATGAGGCTTTCATTCGCTTTTTGCGGGAGGATGCCCAGAGATGTTCCGAAGCATATGAGGATCAGGGCACCTTTGCCTTGCTTGTCAATATTATGTGCAACCACGAAAAGATGGCCTGGATCCTTCGCTCGAATATTGCCCTGGAGAAGTTCGATCTCGAAATATGAAGTTCAGCTGAAAAGGGAAGTGGGTTTTTAGATATACTACAACGAAGGCAGAGGCGTTTACCCTCAATCTGCATAGGGACCTCCCCAATCGCCCGGTTCAGCCGCTTCGCGATCTTGAGCGCAGTAGCCAGATCCGTTTCGGGTAGGAGCACCATAAATTCATCGCCGCCATACCTGCCCAAAACATCCGTTGTGCGCAGTTGTATCTTCAGCCGCTCTCCCACCAGGATCAAGATCTGATCTCCGGCAGCGTGCCCAAACGTGTCGTTTTATCCGAATTTCACGGACCTGCTTCTCTCGATTTTTCATCGTCTGCCGGGGGTGCAGGTAAAACTGATCCTGATCGTCCCGATGGACAAACCGGCGCGAAGTCATACAAATTTGCAAAATTGTCGCGCGGGTCTCCAGGTCATTCTGAAGGCGGCGCAGCTCTTCGTTTTGTAGCTGCAGTTCTACTTAACCTCCGTTTCTCTCAAGGGTTTAACTTATTTGCCTTTCTTGTTTTCCGGAACGCCGTCCGGGTGGGGTAAATTGGGGACGATCTGTTGCAGCAGTTCAATCTCCCGGGAATCAAAAGCGTCCGGTTCCGCGGCATAAATCAATAAAACACCTGAAGGGAATTCCTGGTTGCGTAAGGGCAAAACCGCAAAAGAGGCGTACCCAAGCTTCTTCGCCTCCGGCTGCCAGTGTTTCAGGTCCGCATCCGTGAGAATATTGCGTACGACTTCAAGCTGCCCGGTGCTAATCGCTGTTCTGATCAGCTTCTGGCCAGCTTTTGCGGATTGCAAGGTAAATTTCATTCCCTCCAAATCCGCATGTTCCAATCCTGCGCTGGCCATGCGTTTGACCGGTTGTTTCGCATCCTCCTGGACCTGACCGATCCAGGCCATACGATACCCGGCGTCCTCGACCAGGATCCGGCACAACCTTCCCAGGTCGGCCTCTGGGGAAGCGCGCCCCACCATAACCCGGTACCAATGCTGCAAGCTGATCAAAGCCCGGTTTGCAAAGCGCAAGGAGCGCTCTTCTTGCTTGCGAGTGGTAATGTCTCGTTCGGTGGTTGCGATGCGGATTGGCTCGCCCACCTCGTTGAGAAGACCGGTCATCGTCGCCCAAACCGCCACTCGCCTGCTGTCCCGAGTGAGCCGCTCTGTTTCAAGGGATAGTACTTTTTCGCCGGCTGTAATCTGTTGAATGATCGTGCGCATCTCCTCCTTTTTATCCGGGGGGATCAAATTCTGGATATTCAACCGGAGACCTTCATTTTCGTTCCAACCATAGAGCTGGGTTGCGCCCTGGTTCCAGGATACGATGTTCCCCCAAAAATCAAAAACAATAATGGCGTCATTTGAATCCCGCAGGAGAACGGCCAGGCGGCGCGCTTCCTCACTCTTCTTTTGTTCGGAAATATCGAAGAAGGTAATCACCAGACCGTCGATCATGTGCTCCACCGTCCGGTAAGGCCGGATGGTCATTAAATACCATTCGCCCTGATGCGTCTGGACTTCGACTGCCCGGGAGTACAAAGTGTCCAGGACAGCCTGACTGTCCTCAATCATTTTTTCATAGGAAAGATTGGAAACAAAATGCAGGATAGGCCTGCCAATATCGCCCGGGAGCAGGTTGAATATTTTATTAATCGCTGGGGTGAAGCGCCGGATTTGCAAATCCAGGTCCAGGAAGATCGTGGCAATTTCTGTGCTGGTCAGGAAGTTGTTCAGATCATTGATCGTTGTCGAAAGTTCTTCATTCTTCCGCTGGAGTTCGGTGTTGACCGTCACCAGTTCTTCGTTGATCGATTGCAATTCCTCTTTGGACGTTTCCAGTTCCTCATTGGTACTTTGCAGCTCTTCATTGGCAGACATCAGGTCCTGATTGACCAGTTTGATATCCTGGTTGGCTGCTTCGAGATCATTGATCGTCGACAACAGGAAGTCATCCTTTATCTGTAATTCTTGTTCGAGCTCTGCGATCCGCTGATCTTTGTTGGCTCCCATTGGTTCAGAAGGAAGGGCGGTCTTTTCTTTCAGCACTGGGGGCAGCTCTTCAAAAACAATCAGGATCAGGGTCTGTCCGCCCAGCGCGCCGAAGATAGGTTTAACCGTCAAACGAATCGCGAGATCCAAATGGTTGACCTTATATTTCAAATGGTTGAGCTGAACCTCCGTCTTTTGGCTCAATGCTTTCCGAAGCGCGGACGACAGTTTGGCCTTCAGGCCATCCTTGGCCATCTTGACCACGTTGTTTGTCATTTCCCCGGTGGGTGCTTCCAGATAGTCGCTGGTATGACCGTGAACGTAAAGAACGTTTAACTTCTCATCCGCGACCACACAGACTGGAGAAAAGTAGTTCAGCAGGGCTTTTTCTGTCCATTCCTGCAACCCGAAGCGGCTTTCCTCCCTCTCGATTGCGTGGTGAGTAGGGGTTGTTTGATTCCCGAGTGGAATTCGGAACTCAAATTCGGCCATCCTGCGTCGAGCGTTTTCTTTTTTGCGATAGATCTTATTCCGCCGGTCTATGGTGTTGAAGAAATCACCGGACCCACCCACCGTTTCCGCATTTCCCAGGAAAAGGAACCCGCCCGGGTTGAGGGCGTAATGAAAGAGGGGAAATATTTTTCGTTGGGTTTCCGGCTCGAGGTAAATGAGCAGGTTCCGGCAGCTGATCAAATCCATCCGGGAGAAAGGCGGATCCATCATCAGGTTCTGAACGGCGAATACCACCATATCGCGTATATTTTTCTTCACCTGGTAAATGCTTCCATCCACTGTAAAATAACGCTGGAGACGCTCTTCGGACAGATCGGAATGGATCGGGGATCGATACGCGCCGTTGCGCGCCTGGTTGATCGCCTGCGGGTCGATATCGGTCGCGTAAATCTGCACCTTACGCCGCACGCCAAAGGCTTCAAGCTGTTCGTGAAATGCGATGGCGATCGAAAAGGCTTCTTCGCCGGTCGAACAGGCCGGCACCCATACCCGGATGGGGATTTCACCTTCCGGATTATTTTGAGCCAGAGGGATAATGGCATGTTTCACTACGGCCTGAAAAGCTTCTGGGTCTCGAAAAAAACTGGTGACACCGATCAGTAGGTCGCTAAACAGGAGTTGGGTCTCATCCGGATTTTCTTGCAGATATTTGAAATACTGTTCCAGATTGTTCAGAAAATTTAGCTTGATGCGCCGCTCCATCTGGCGCAGGATGGTGCTTTGTTTATAGAATGAAAACTCATGGCGGGTGCGGGTGTAAAGCAGAGAAAAAATCTTCTTGAGTGGATCGATGATCTTATCCGGGTCATATTTTGAGATTACAGAGCTCATCTGATTTTGTGACTGCGCGTAACGGAGCAGCTCGGCGGGCATATCTTCGGGTGTCAGGGTGCTATCGACCATGCCGGTCGCAATTGCGCTTCTGGGCATTCCGTCATAAGCAGCACTTTCGGGCGCTTGAGCGATGACGATCCCCCCTGCGGCTCGGATCGCTTCAATCCCATGGCTCCCATCACTGCCGGTTCCAGAAAGGACAATGCCGATGGCGCGCTCCCCTTGATCGTGTGCCAGTGAATAGAAGAAGTAATCAATCGGCAGCCGGTTCCCGCGTTTCGTCTCCAATGCGGAAAGGATAAGTTTTCCTTGCTGTAAGGCCATATTGCTGTTGGGAGGGATGACGTAAACGTGGTTCGGGGCAATTTGCAGGCTGTCCGTCGCTTGCAAGACCGGCATACGTGTATAGCGGGCAATCAGCTCAGGCAGGATGGAAATGTGCTCGGCATCCAGGTGTTGGGTGAGCACATAAGCCATGTTCGCGTCATTGGGCATGTGCGTGAAGAAGCGTTCAAACGCTTCCAGCCCGCCCGCGGACGCGCCCAGCCCAACCACCTGGAACTCCTTTTCTATATCTGTGGTATCTAAATGATTTTCGGGCGCTTCAGAGGATGCAGGCGTAGCTGCGAGAGGAGCTTCCTGCCGCTGGCCGATCTTGTTGGGATCTTTCATCGATCAAACTCCTCTACTCCGCTGTTGGAGAAATCATCTAATTATGTATATCTACATCTACATTATACTCATGAACGAGCCCTCGATTTTCTCACCCAAAAAACTGGCCGAGAGGTCGGTAAAAGCCATGGGTGCGGGCAGCATTGAAACCTGATACAATGAAAAATAAGACATTCTTAGTTTTATTTTCACCTTACTGTTAATTGAACATTTAATAGAAAAGGTCACGTTTGCTGGGGAACGAGATATTGGATCCAGTCTCATCCCGAGAAACTGAGCGGATCTAAGCGCCTGGGCTTAGTCCTTCTCCCTTTCCCGGGGAAAGGGATATCGTAGGATGAGCCACAATCAGGAAAATGTTCCGCCCGGTTCACCTCCGGAAAGTCAGCAGCTTGCTCGAATCATTCACTGCCTGGTTGAGGCAGAATCCGAACTGCAAGCTTATCGGTCTGCTCAACCAGATAACTCCCAAACCGAAACAGCGAATTCGAACCTTATACAGGAGTTTTCGACCCATCTGCAATCTGCGATTGATAAAATTATCCATCTGGATTCTACAGCCAGAAAAGATAGCAGAGATACTTCCAATGCGGGGGGTAGAAAACAGGAGGAAGATTCTTTTTCGCCCGATTATTTGATCTCCCTGCGGAAAAGGGCAGAACAAACCCGGACCGGAGAACCCACCCGCCTGGAAGGGCTTTCGAAGGAAGATATACAACATGCCATCCATGAGCTGGAAGTCCATCAAGTAGAGCTCAAGATGCAAAATGATGAACTGCTCCGGGTTCAACTGGAGCTAGAGGCTTCCCGGGATCGCTTCTCCAATCTATTCGAATTGGCCCCTGTGGGTTACTGCATCCTCGATCCCAAAGGAAGGTTGTTGGAAGCGAATTCCACACTTTGTCATTTGCTGGGCGTGTCCAAAAGCGAGCTGCTCCACACCCCGATCCAACATTACATCCAGGCAGAAGATCAGGATTTATTTTACCTCTACCAGAAGGTAATCCTCAAGAACGAAGCCGGACGGATCTGTGAGATTCGCATGGTCAAAAAAGGCGGGGAGCGCTTCTTTGCCCAGTTGGAGAGCCGGTTCGTCCAGGATCAGGGAGAGCAGGTCTGGGTGGTCGTGAGCGATATTTCCAGTCTCAAACGGGCGGAGGAAACCGCATCCCGGTATGAAGCCGTGGCCGCCGCCCATGCGGAGCTCAAAATCGAAAAGGACCGCTATCAAGATCTGTTTGATTTTGCCCCGGATGGTTATTTTGTAACCGATGAAACCGGAACCATCCTGGAAGTCAACCAGGCCGGCGCTGGTCTGCTGCGGATACCCAAGCAAGGGTTGGTGGGCGCGCTGCTTGTAAATTTTGTCTTAGCTGAGGAAAAATTCGATTTTCAGAGCCAGGTTAAAGCCATTCTGACAACCAAAGCAGCGGATCCAAACTTGCATTTCGGCGAATGGGAATTCCAGATGACTCCTGCGGGTGGGGAACCGATCACAGCCGCCATTACCGCCGTTATCCTCCATGAGCAACCAGACAGCCAGCTGCACATCCGCTGGCTGGTCCGAGATGTGACCTCACGTAAGCAAACCGAGGCGGAGCTGGGCAAAAATGTGGCTCGTTTCCGCGCGTTGTTCGAGGAATCCTCGCTGGGGATCCGCCTGCTCGATTTGCAAGGCAATACCATTACCAGCAACGAGGCCATGCAAGAAATCCTGGGGTATTCTGAGGATGAACTGCGCCAGATACCATTCACTGGCCTTACCGACCCGCTCGACCTGGAAAGGGATGAAGGATATTTTCGATCTGTTCTCTCGGGCGAAATCGACCGGTACACCATCGAAAAACGGTGTGTTCGGAAAGATGGGGAGATGGCGTGGGTCCATCAGGTGGTGTTTCGGGTCAGGGACGCGGCTAATGCGCCTTCTTTTATCGTTGCCATGACGGAGAATATTTCCGAACGGAAACAGATGGAAAACGAACTGGCGGAAATCCGGCGGCTCTTGATCGACAGCCCGGAGGCAGAGCGGCTTATGCTCTCTCAAGAACTGCACGATGGGCCGATGCAAGATTTGTATGGTGTTTTTTATAACATCAAGATCCTGGAAGGGAAGCTTACCGGCGCGGATGAAGAAATCTTATCCGGCTGTGCGAATACCATCAGCCAGGTGATTAATTTGCTGCGTGGTTTTGCCGGGCAGCTTCGCCCACCAACCTTGAAATCCTTTGGCCTGAAAAGAACGATCTGCTCGCATGCGGAGCAATTTCAACAAGACCATCCGGAAATTACCATCTCTCTCGATCTGACGCCGGATAAACTAAATCTCCCGGAGCGGGTCAGTTTAGCGCTATTCCGGATATACCAACAATCGCTTGCCAATACCCTGCGCCATGCTCAAGCGACTCGGATCGACATCCGGCTGATTACGAATGACCAACATCTTCAATTGGAAATCAAGGATAATGGCAAAGGTTTTGTGGTTCCGTCCCGGTTGGTTGATCTGATTCGGAATGGTCATTTAGGATTGGTTGGCGCTTCCGAACGAGCAGAGGTGATTGGAGGAACCTTGACCGTTGATTCGAAACCTGGGAATGGGACAAGGATTTTGGTAGATGTAAACCTCTCAATGGCGTTGCGGTAAGGGGGAAAGCCAAAGCATCACCAACAATTAAGTTGGATAAAATCAGCTGTCTCAGGGTTTGTAAACCTGAAAATGGGTAAACTGCTCGACCTGGTATTGGATGCCGTTTGACGGCGGCGTTTCGCCATTTAGTACGTAGATCGTTTCAGGATCGCCGGCGCAGTTTTCTTCCCCGAACGCATAGCGTCCGAAAGATTGGACGAACCGGAAGGGCGCGCTGACATTTTCATAATGGATGTTGTCTAAATAATTGGCCGGATCGGTTTGCTCGGCGAACATGGCATAAATATAGGGCATGTTCACCTTGCCGATGACACAGATGGGACCCTGGCCTGCCTGGCGGGCAGAACCGATGGCATTTACCAGATCGGCATAAAAGATCTCTCTGGCTTCCTGGCGGTACCCTTCCGAGTGATAATCGCGGGTAAACACCGCGAAACCGACCAGCAGCGCGCCAACCAACAACCAGCGCAGGGGTTTGAGACGTCCTTCAAGCCAGGTGAGCGGATAAGCCATACACAGGATCAGTGGGATGAAAATGATGTTGATCCGGTTGATATTGATTTCTTCGAGCAAGCCAATCGGAATGCAGGCCCCCAGCCAGGCGAGCAGCAGCATTTTTTCGGGCCTGTGCTCGGATTTGGCTTGGGCCAGCAGCAGCCCCACCCCGCCGGCGATGGCGAGTGGGAACGTATACCGGTAAAAATAGCCATAAGAACCGAAGCTGTTCCAAAACAACCGGTCCGTCTGAGACCATAACACTTTGAGCAAGATCCAAAAATTATGAGCCAGGGACTGAAAAAAGCGCAGCTGAAATACGGCTCCCACCGCCTCATAGTGCGGTTTGGAAGGCAGACGCGGGATGGTGATCATCCCCAGGTGCATGGTATCCAGTTTGAGCGAATTGACCAGGACATATAAACCGACCGGCGCCCCGACCAGGAGCAGTATGCTGATCCCCGCCACCAGTCTGCTGCGGCTGACCCGTTTCGAGAGATACAGGATGGCGCTCGCACAGCCCACGAACAGCGGCACGACCACGTAGGCTGGGGCATAGGCATACAGGCTTAAGCCAAACAAGAAACAGCCCGGGATAAACCAGCGGTTGTTCGACTGCGACTTCAAGAAACAGGCAAAACCGGCCAGGAAAAAGAATGGCAGGATATTGGATTCGAGTCCCCAACGGGAGAGGATAATATGCCAGGGACTGATGGCTATAAAAAACATTGCCAACAGGCCAAACACATCCCCCGCGATCTGCCTGCCGGTATAAAAAACCAGGGGTAGGGTGAGGATACCGGTGACCAGCATGGGCAGCCGCACGGTGATGGGGGTGAGCCCGCCCGCCGCGATGAACGGGATCATCAAATAGGCATACAGCGTGTTTTGCCCGCTGCCCCAAGAAACAAACTGGACCGGAAAAGTGTCGCCGTTGCGGTCCATCCCAAAATGATACAGGCTAAAAGCATCTACGCCGCTGGAGGCTTCGTCCTGGTTGAGCCCGGGCGGCAGGTTTCCATATTCCCAGGTGCGCGCGAAGATCCCCAGTGCCAGAATTGAGCAGAAGAGCAGTGCTGCCGGCAGGGGTTTTATTTTGACCGTTGGGATCGAAATCTTGATCGGGGGGACCCGGAAACCGCCGTCGACCATATAGATAATGGCAATGTAAACGGCCGAGAACAATAGTGGAACCGCTAAAACTAAGACCCAATCGTCGATTCGCATCTTCGGAGCCGCTCCTCAGCAATGAAACTGGAATACAAATAGATGCCTGCCAATCATATCACGAGTGTGCATTCGCAAAACCAGGTTTATCGCAGGATCTGCAGGGATGCCGAACCCCGAAAACAACCCGATTCCGCCCTCGGATTTAGATGATCGGGGTTACAATATGAGAATCCTGATCGGCAAACGTCACGCCATAACCCTCTATTTTTCAGGGGGCAACCCTATCCCAAACAGCACAGCTGCCTGAACCAGCAGCATATCGCCCTGAAGATTGGGGTGTGTGGACCGCATCACCTCAGCGATGATTTGGCTCGCAAACCCGAGGAGTCAGCTATGAGCTACGTACCGGCTATTGAAGTCCTGGACCTGCATAGATCTTTTGGTGAAACCAAAGCCGTGCAGGGAGTCAGTTTTGAGGTGCTGCAAGGCGAGATTTTCAGCCTGCTGGGTCCGAACGGCGCGGGAAAGACGACGACCATTTCCATGCTGTGCTGCCTGTTACGCCCCGACGGCGGCGACGCGCGGGTTATGGGGTATTCCATCCGCAGCGACCCCACGGGTGTCAAGTCGGTACTGGGGGTTGTGCCTCAAGAACTCGCCCTTTACGAGGATCTAACCGCGCGCGAGAACCTGGTTTTTTGGGGGAAGATGTACGGCCTGCGTGGAGCGCCGCTCAAAGCGCGCGTCGACGAGGTGTTGGAAATCATCGGGCTGCGCGACCGTTCCAATGAGCGGGTAGGCAAGTATTCGGGCGGAATGAAACGGCGCGTCAATATCGGTGTGGCGCTTTTACACAAACCCAAAATTATTTACATGGATGAACCGACGGTGGGTATCGATCCGCAGTCGCGGCGCAATATTCTGGACAGCGTCGTGGCGCTGAAGAACCAGGGCATGACCGTTCTCTACACCACCCATTATATGGAAGAGGCTCAGGAACTTTCCGACCGCATTGCCATTATGGATCACGGAAACTTGATCGCCTGCGGGACAAACGAGCAGCTGGTGAAGCTGGTGGGCCAGCAGACGCGCATTGACCTGACCTTGAATGTGGAAGCGGGGAGCATCCTCAGTGCCTGGCAGAGCGTCCGGGGGGTCGCGCGCGTCTCGGTCGAGGAGGATAAGATCAGCGTGCTGGTGGATGACAGCAACCAGGTACTGCCGCGCCTGTTCGAGGCTGCCACGCGTTTCTCCGCCCGCATCACTTCGGTGGATATTCGCGAGCCAAACCTGGAGACCGTGTTCCTGCACCTGACCGGCCGCGCTTTACGCGATTGAAGAGGGCGTGATGAAAGCGCTTGACATCGCACTCAAAGATCTGACCCGCTCCTTCCGCAGCCCGTTCGCCGTACTTTTTATGTTCGGCATTCCCCTTTTGGTAACGGGCATGTTCTATTTCATGTTCGGAAATATCGCCAACGAGGGCGAATTCAATCTTCCCCGGACGAAGGTCATCCTTGCCAACCTGGATGAAGGCGGCCCTAAGTTCCAGATCAACCCGAAGAATATCCCGGGCGGCAAAGCTGCCGAAAATATGGGCGAGCTGGTAGTGGGGGTGATGCAAAGCGAGGAAATGGCAGACCTGGTCGAAGTCTCGCTTGCCAGCCAGGCTGCGGCTGCCCGTACAGCAGTAGACCGCCAGGATTCCCAGGTAGCCATCATCATCCCACCGGATTTCTCCAAACAGTTCGCCGACGTGGACGGAGAGGCCGTCATCGAGTTCTATCAAGACCCTACCCTGACGATCGGACCGGGCATTATCAAGTCGATCCTCAACCGCTTTATGGATGGGATGGCGGGTGTGAAAATCGCTGTGAATATTTTCCTCGATCAGGCCGAGCCGGACGAGACTGCCCTGGTTGGACAGGTTGTCCAGCAGTATCTGGAGATCTCTCTGGCGCAGAGCGAGGATCTCGAAGGAGAGCTGCTGGAGGTGCGCGCGCCGTCCAGTCCGCAGGGGAACGCTGCAGCCGAAGTCTCCAACCCGCTGCTTGGGATCATCAGCCCGATCATGGGTGGGATGATGGTTTTCTACGCTTTCTTCACCGGCACTTCCACGGCTCAAAGTATCCTGAAAGAAGAGGAAGAGCGCACCCTCCCGCGCCTGTTCACCACACCTACCCCGCAGGCAGCCATTCTGAGCGGCAAATTCCTGGCGGTTTTCCTGACCGTGCTGGTGCAGGTGGCCGTTTTGCTGACTGCCGCACGGTTGATTTTTGGCATCCAATGGGGCGATTTCCTGCCCGTGGCGCTGATCGCTGCGGGGATTGTGTTCAGCGCTTCCGCATTCGGCATCTTCGTTAATTCTTTTCTCAAGAACACCCGCCAGGCTGGAGTCCTCTTCGGCGGCGTACTGACCATGACCGGGATGCTCGGCATGATCGGGATCTTTGCCATGAATTCGCCCGCGGCGGCGCAGATGAGCGATACGGTCTCATTGTTGGTGCCTCAAGGCTGGGCAGTCCGCGGCCTGCTGCAGGCGATGAACGGTCAGCCGGTCAGCAGCGTGTTAGTCAGCGCGCTGGTAATGCTTGCCTGGAGCGCGGTTTTCTTTCTCATTGGCGTCTGGCGCTTTAACAAACGCTATGAATAGGAGCACGCCATGATCCGGATCCTCGATATCGCCCTGAAGGATTTGCTCCAGCTCAGCCGCGATTTTAAAACTTTCATGTTCCTCATCATCATGCCGATCGTGTTCACATTTTTGTTCGGCTATGCCTTTGGTGGATTTAGCAGCGGCGCAGCGGACTCGCGCCTGCCGGTTGGCTACCTGGACGAGGACGGCAGCTGGGTCAGCCGCGCGCTGCACGGTCTGCTGGCCGGCTCGGAAGTCATCCGCCTGGATGAAAACAGCGCCCGTTCAGCCCTCGACCTGGAGAACCTGGTTGCCGACGAAAAATTAGCCGCCGCGATCCTCGTCCCGCGCGGTTATGGCAGAGCATTTCTGGCCAACGATAACGCCCGACTCACGGTGATCGCCGACACGCGTACTTCGGCCTGGACGACGATCCAGGCGGAGACCCTGGCCGCCGCCAGCCGGCTGGACAGCGCGGTGCGCACGGCGACCGTCATGGAGCAGGTCGCCGGAGAGCGGATGCCGTTCGATTATTCTTTTGAGCAAACCCTTTCCGCATGGAAACAGCCGCCGATTGCGGTTGCCGAAACGACCAGCAGCGCCATAAAACAGGGCAGCAGCCAGTCGATGTCGCTGGCGCATACCTCCCCGGGGATGATGCTCCAGTTTGCCATTGCGGGGCTGCTAACCTCAGCCCAGATTATTGTGACCGAGCGAAAGTCGCGCACCCTGCGGCGCCTGCTCACCACCGCAACCCGCCGCTCGCATGTGCTGCTCGGTCACTTTCTGGCCATTTTCAGCCTGATCTTTTTGCAGTTCATTCTATTGATTGCTTTCGCCCAGCTCGTTCTGAAGGTGGATTACCTGCGTCTGCCCGGCGCGACTCTGCTGTTGGCATTCAGCGCAGCGTTCTGCATTGCCGCGATGGGCCTGCTCATCGGTGTTGTGGCCCGCAGTGAAGAACAGGCGGTCGTCTTTTCCATCGTCCCGATGTTCGTGCTTTCTGGTTTAGGAGGAGCATGGGTGCCGTTGGAGTTCACCGGCGCAGCCTTTCAAACCATCGGCCACGCCTCGCCGGTCGCCTGGGCAATGGATGGTTTCAAAAACATCACCGTACGCGGGTTCGGGGTCGAATCGGTCTTGCTCCCCACCGCGGCCTTGATCGGTTACGCGGTCGTCTTCTTTACTCTGGCCGCGTGGAGATTGAGCAAGTCCGAAGAAAAATAAACAATATTGAGGCCTTCTCACAGCGCTTCGATCACTTGAACGGCCTGCTCAACTGTGCGGGAGTGCGCGTGCTGAACCGCCGCAAGACGGAGGATGGGATCGAATTGATGTTTGGCTCGGAATACCTGGGACACTTCCTGCTCACCAACCTGCTGGTCCCCGCGCTAAAAGCTGGAGCGCCGTCGCGGGTAGTGACGATTTCGGGCGAAGGGCATAAAGCTGGCGTCGAAGGCGGCGTGGGGCAACCATCAACTTCGCCGATATCCAATATGAAAAGAAATGGGATGTTTTACGGGCTTCCAAACAGATTGTGTTGGCCAAGATCCTCTTTACCTATGAGCTGGCCCGTCGTCTGGAAGGGACGGGCGTGACTGCCCACACGCTCAGCCCGCGTTTCACGCGCACCAACCTGTCCAACCATTATCCCTGGTTTGTGCGTTGGTTTGCCGCACTGCGGATGGCGCAGGCCAAAGCCATGCCGCCCGAAATCGGGGCTAAAGATGTAGTCTTTGCCATGACGGCCCCCGAACTGGAAGGCCTGACCGGCAAATATTTTGTCGAGGGTTGCGAAGCGAAGTCTTCCCCCGAATCGTACGATCAGGATGCGGCGCGGCGCCTGTGGGACCTCAGCGAAGGTCTGGTTGGGCAGAAATTTGTTTTTTGAGGTCGGCTTCAACGGGAGGGTTTCATGAGACAGCCAGTAAACGTCGCCATATCGGGTTTTGTCGAGCCGGGTTTTGAAATAGTGCGCGAGGCATTCATTGAGAACTTCACCCGCCGGAATGAACTGGGAGCCGCCTGCTGCATCTACTACCAGGGCGAAAAAGTGGTCGACCTGTGGGGCGGAGTTCGGAACAGGACGACCGGCGAGCCCTGGGAAGAGGACACCATGGTGCTGGTGTTCTCGGCGACCAAAGGCCTGGCCGGATTGGCCATGGCGCTTGCCCATTCGTGCGGCTGGCTGGATTATGAGGAACTCGTTTGCACTTACTGGCCGGAGTTTGCCCAGCAGGGTAAAGAAAAGGTCACCGTCCGGCAGCTGCTGTCGCACCAGGCCGGTTTGTTTGCCTTCGATGCGCCGGTGGATAAGCACGTTGTCGCCGATCTCGACCGGCTGGCGGTCGTCCTGGCCCAACAGAAACCGGCCTGGGAACCGGGTACGCGGCAGGCCTATCACGCCATCAGTCTCGGTTTTTACGAAGGCGAGCTGCTGCGCAGGGTCGATCCGCTCCACCGCAGCCTGGGGCAGTTTTTCCAGAATGAAATCGCCACACCCTTGGAGCTGGATTTCTACATCTGCCTCCCCGAGGCGATTCCCAATTCCAGGCTGGCAACGGTCGAGAAGGCCAATCCGCTCATGGGGATTTTCAGCGTGCCTGTCCCGCTCATGCTGGCATCCATGGACCGGCGTTCGCCTATCCACCGGGCTTTGTTCGAAAATCCGGGTCCCTGGCTGCCTTTGGACGATGCGCGCGTCTATGCCCGCAATTTCGAAGTGCCGTCCGGAGGAGGCGTCGGAACGGCGCGTGCCATTGCGCGGGCCTACAGCGTTTTTGCCACCGGCGGCCAGGAGCTTGGCCTATGCCAGGAAACACTGAAAGCGCTGATGGCGCAGGCGGTTCCTCCGCTGCGCGGTTTCTATGATGAATGCATGAAAAGGGAGATGATTTTCTCGCTTGGTTTCCTCAAACCCAACCCGACCTATCCCTTCGGCCATCCAACCGCGTTTGGAGCGCCGGGGGCGGGCGGCTCCTTTGGTTTCGCCGATCCTCAAGCCGGAATTGGGTATGCGTACGTCACCAACCGGATGGGGGTTAAGCAAGGAGGAGATCCCAGAGACCTGGCACTGAAAGACGCTTTCTCCTGTGCGATCGGCAGGCCAATTAAAACTACCCTTTATGCAAGCTAGGTTGGACGATATGGACCACAGCGTACAAACCTCTGAGATCCTGATCACCCGCCTTGCACCCCCGCCAATCGGACAGGGGCTCGTTCCTCGCCCGCGGCTGACCGCCCTGCTGGATCAGGCGGACCGATATTCGCTGGTGTTGGTGACGGCCCCGGCCGGCTCGGGCAAGAGCAGCCTGCTGGCGCAATACGAAAAGGATAAAGGAGAAAGGGCCTGCGGGGATAAAGAAAGCAGCGAAACATCATTTTATTGTTGGCTTTCTCTCGAAGAGGGCGATAACGATCCCGTCCGTTTCTGGCGCTATTTTACAGCTGCGCTGCAAACAGCTGCGCCAACCCTGGATTTACCCACCCCGATCATCGTCCCGCAGCTCGGACCCGGTGCGCTGCCGGGTAGTCTGGACCAGCTTTGCAATGCGCTGGCTGCCTTTGATAGACCGTTGTTCCTGGTGCTGGATGATGCCCAGCGGGTTGAGAACGGCGACATCTATACCTCCCTGGCCTACCTGCTCGACCACCAGCCCGCGAACTTCCACCTGGTAATTGCCTCCCGGGCCAGGCTGCCGCTCCCGCTGGCCCGGCTGCGGGCCAAAAACCGGGTCTTGGAAATCCGACCCCATGCGCTTGATTTTACAAAAGAAGAGGCGCTGTCCTTCTTTCAAACCAACCCGGAGTCCCGGTTAAACCCCGAGCAGATTCTGCATGCGGTGGATGTGACCCGGGGGTGGGCGGCGGGCCTGCGCCTGATGGATTATGCGCTGCGAGAAAACCCGGACCAGGTAGAAGCGTGGACCGAGGGCCGCAAGCTGGCTGCCGAATACCTGACCGGCGAAGTGATCGACCAGCTCCCGAAGCAGTGGCTCGATTTCCTCGAAAAGATCGCGGTACTCGATCCATTCACCGCGGAGATGGCAGCTGCCCTGACCGGAGACGGCCAGGCTGCCCGGCTCCTCGATCAAATGATCGCGGCTAACCTGTTTATAGAGCGGCAAGGCACTACCTATCAGATCCATCCTTTCCTCCGTGAATCGCTGCTGCAAAGACTGGCACGCGCGGAGCGGGATTCGCTGAACCGCAGCGCAGCGGGCTGGTTTGAAACCCATTCCGATCCGGAAAAGGCAATCTCCCACGCTCTGGCCGGTGCAGATTGGGAACATGCCGTCCGGCTGATCCTCCCACAGGCGGAGAACAAATTACGCCGCGGTGAAATCCACACCCTGGCAAGCTGGATCGATGTGCTGCCGGAGGAAGCCCGAACCCAATCTCCTGACTTGCAAGTGGTCCAGGGTTGGGTTGGATATTTACTCGGAGATGTTCCGCTGGCCCAGCAGCTGGCCCAGGCTTTGACGCAGTTGGAAAACCCGGAGCGCATCCGGCGGAAGGGCTGGTGGGCTGGCCTGCGCTGCCAGATCGCTCTGGTGCAGGAACACAACCGGCAGGCGCTCGAGCTGGCTCAAGTCGCCCTGGCTGAAACGGATCCCGCCGAAAATTTCATCCGCGGCATGCTGCTGACTTCCCTGGCTGCCGCCCAACAAGCCCTGGGTGATTCGGATGGGGCCGTTAGTTCTTTCAAACAGGCCATCCTGGTCAACCGAAAGGCCGGCAATCTGATGTTGGCGCTTTTTGCCCTGGCCAGCCTGGGGGTCGAGCTGAACGATCAAGGGCAGCGCCGGCGCGCTGTGGAGCTGTGCGCTGAAACTTTGAATGACCTGGCAGCCGGAGGGCCCGACGGAAACAACCCGTTGTCCGGTCTGATCTATATTTTACTGGCCCGCTTACATTGGGATGCGAACCAGTTGGAAGACGCCCAAAAAGCGCTCGACCAGGGCAGCCGTCTGTTAGAACAACTGGGGGTGCCCGGGTTCCAGATTACCGTAGATCTGATCCGGTCCGAAATCCTGGCTGCCCGCGAAGAATACGCTGAAGCCTTGAGACTGATCCATCTGAACCGGCGCCGCGCCCGTTCCGGAGAAATGGTTGGCTTTCGCCGCCTGTTCGATAGTATGCGGGCGGATCTCTCTTTAAGAATGGGCAACCTGGCGGCGGTCGAGGATTGGCTGGAAGGAGCGGATTTACCCGCCGCGCCAGAGGAGGACCCGGCGCGCGAGATGGAATTTATCGTCAAGGCGCGCTACCTGGTGGAAACCGGCGCTCTGGATGAAGCCAGCCAGATATTGAAAGCCCTGGAAGGGTTCGCGCGGGAGCACCGGCGCGTGCGCCTGTTGATTTCAACGCTGCTGACCCGGGCTACCCTGGAGTGGAAAAGAGGGGAGCTCGGCCGGGTCAAGCTGAACCTGGAAGAAGCCCTGGTCCTGGCCGTTCCGCAGGGATATGTCCGCCTGCTGCTGGACAGCGGCGCGTTGTTATTAGGGCTGCTGGCGCAGCTGCCCGGAGCGCCAACGGAGATCCGCTCCCGTTTTCGCGCTGCCGCTGCGCGGCCGGTCGAGACGCCTGAACTGATCGAAATGCTTACCGCCCGCGAAATCGACGTGCTGCGCCTGCTGGCAGAAAATGAAACTAACCCGGAAATTGCCCGCAAGCTGGTTCTCTCCCCGGAGACGGTCAAGGTCCACCTCAAGCACATCTTCCAAAAGCTAGAGGTGGCCGACCGGCGCCAGGCCGTCCGCCGCGCCCGCGAGCTGGAACTCCTCTAACCCCCTCCCCCTGCCAAATATACCCCTATAGATCCCCCACACCGGGGGATGGACGATCGCTTCCCCACCGGTATTATAAGGCTGTCGATAAAAAGTCATCCCTGTCTTCAAAGATCCAGGTAAACAAGTTTTTCGCTGAAGGCTGGTGGCTGATAGTTGAAACCTAAAAAGGACCTGATCATGAAAACACTCATCGTCGGAACCGGTGTAATTGGAACGATCTACGGATGGGCGCTGGCGGAGGCGGGTGTGGATGTGACCCACTATGTCCGCCCGGGAAAGAAAGCCCAATTTTCCCAGGGCGTGGACCTGGACCTGCTCGACGAGCGCAAGGGCCATCCCGCTAACAACCAGGTGCATTACAACTTGCGCGTTGTCGAAGAAGTTCGTCCAGAGGACGGCTACGAGCTGGTCATGGTGCCGGTGAACGCTCAACAGCTGAGCGAGGCGCTGTTCGCACTGGTCCCCTGTGTCGCGGATGACGCCACGTTCCTGCTTGTGACCTCGAATTGGGATGGTGCGGCCGGGATCGATGCCCTGCTCCCCCGCGAGCGCTACCTGTTGGGCTACGGGGATGGCGGCGGCACCCTTCGCAGCGGCGTCTACTGGAGCAACCTGGGTGCGGAGATCCACCTGGGCGCCCTGGAAGGCCAAAGCGCCGAAAAATTGGCGCAGGTCAAAGCGCTGTTCGAAAAGGCGGATATGAAACCGGATGTCCAGCCCAACATCCTGCACTGGCTGTGGGTGCACAATGCCTCGGCCATTGGGTTTGCCACCGGGTTCGCCTGTTACGGCGAGGTCAAGCCCTTCCTGCGGGATGGCGCCCTGATGAAAACCTGTGTCCAGGCCACCTGCGAGCTGGTGCACCTGTGCGAGAAGCGTGGCGTCAACTTGAAGCAGTACCCGGATGTTTCTTTTGTGGACTGGCCGTCCTGGCTGGTGGTTGCTTTTATGCGCTGGATGTGGAGCACCAACAAGAGCATGCAGCGCTACACCGCCCACGCAACTTCTACCGGCAGCCTGTGCGAGACCCGCATGCACTTCGACGCCATGCTGCGCACCGCTGGCGAGCTGGGAGTGGAAGTCCCGGCATTGCAGAGCCTGGGCAAATACATGGAGCAAAACAATTGATCGTAACCGCGGAGACGCAGAGAACACAGAGCTATAAGTATAAGAGATTTTTTCTCTGTGATCTTTGCGGCTCCGCGGTGAAAAATCACCCTTTTTGCAGTGCGACCATTAATGAAAAGGAGAAGAAGATGAAAATCTTAGTGATCGGCGCAGGTGTCATTGGGTCCGTGTATGGCTATGTGCTGGCGCAGGCCGGCAACGACGTCACCCATTACGTCCGCCCGGGCAAGAAAGCCAGCCTGCAAAAGGGGATCCCAATGCGCTTCCTCGACGGAAGGAAGAAGAACCCCACGGATGAAGAGGTGATATATCCTCTAAAACTGGTCGAGACGCTGCAGCCCGAAGATGGCTACGATCTCATCATCGTCAGCGTGCGCCATTACCAGCTGGAAACCCTGCTGCCGCTGCTTGCCCAAAACGCCGGGAAAGCCGACATCCTGTTCTTCAATGGCAACTGGGAAGGTTTCGAATTCATCGACCGGCGCCTGCCCCGCTCAAAATACCTGTGGGGGTTTCCCGTAGCCGGGGGTGGATTTCAAGGCGAGGTGCTCGAGGCCGCTATCCTGAATGAAGTCCGGATTGGGGAGATCGACGGCCGGGTGACCCCGCGGCTGGAACGGATCCGCGACATGTTCGAGCGGTCCGGGCTAAAGGTAGACGTTCAGGAGAACATTCTGCATTGGCTGTGGGTGCACTTCGCCATCAACTGTGGGATTATCGGAGCGGCTTTCAAAGCCGGCGGAGCCAAACAGCTGCTCAACAGTATCGCAAACTTGCGGCTGGGGATCCTGGCCGGTCGAGAAGCTCTGGCGGTATGCCGGGCGCGCGGGGTGGACGTTGACGCCTTCGAAGATGCAAAATCTTTTATGGCTCCGGCCTGGCTCGGCGCCGTGGCTGTCTGGTTTATGATGAAAACCAATGCACCGGCTCGGAAGATCATGGAGCGGCACACCGCGGTCGATGAGCTGCAAAGAATGTATCACGATTTGCTCGATACGAGCCGGCAGTTGAATGTGCCCGTACCCCACTACGAGTCATTCGGCAAGCACGTGGACAACCCATCGATTTTGATGGAAGGTAAAATGCCCATCCGAGCATAAATCAGAAGGCTGGCCACGGAGAAAATATAGGAATTCCCCCCATGTCTTTTCGTCCAATACCGGAAGCGGCCCGGTTAGCCCGCCACAACCCGCGTCGAACGCGCCAGCGCCAGCTCCATCTGCTCGATCTGGGCTGGCGTTTGGAAGACATTAAAATCTTCCGTGTGGTTTTCCCGGACATGTTCCAGCGCCTTCTTCGTTACCTCTTCCAGCGTCTCGCCCTTCACAATGTAAGGGCATTTCAAACCCATATCTCTGCATGAATACCTGTACAACATAATGTCCTCTTCGGGTATTTCCTTACAAACATATACCCTCGTATCCTGTAAATACCCAATCGCTCAACGAGGGTGTTTTTTTAAGGTTTTTTAGGCGATATATGCATCTTACACCGTTTAGGGATTTTTTACAATTCAGGTTTATTTGCACCTGCCCTTTACAGATCTGGGCGCCAAGTTGGGAGCAGACCTGGAGCGATGGACAGAAAATTACCCAGATTCAATAGCGCCAGCGTTCGTTCCCGCGGTGCATCGCGTGGAAAACGCGGCAGGATCCAGAAGGAAACGTTTTTGCATGTTTCCATTATCAAGGTATGCTCCCGGCTGTCTTTGCCCTGGGACAGGTAACGGGCCATACCTTGTCGGACGCAAATTCCCCGGCCCCAAAGAAGATGTTAAAGGTGGATAATAATATAATATCGAAGACAATAATTGACACGAAAGGGGTGGATGTAAAATGAAAATGATGAAAATGTTTACAATGCTGGTTTGGATCGCCGGTCTGGCCCTCCTGATCAGCGCCTGTTCGTTTCCGGCTGTATCTGTGCCAGAAAACCAGCTTTCAAATACGTCCATAATTCCCACTTATACCCAGCCAGTGCCCACCAGAACGCCGATCCAGGAAACATACACTCCCGTTGAACCAACCTATACTCCCATAGTACCTGCGGATACCGGGCCTGCGCCTACCTATGCGCCCATCCAGATAACGGAAGGCCGCATTATCTATGAAGGTGTTAGCTTTTTACTCGATCCGGCGGTTGCCGCCGGCGCCAGCGGGCGGACCGTACCCGAAAACCCCGGTACGCCGGACGGTCCCTATTGGGAGGTCAATCCGCAGTATGTCAATATTTCTCTGGCCGGTTATCCCCTCGCGGGGACCTTTTTCTCCCCGGCCATCTCAATCTACCCGGTGGAAGATTACCGCCGACTCGACCCTCGTTCCGGCGAGACCCTCGATGACCTGGAAAATCTCCTGGCCGAAGAACCAGCCGGTGAAAACCAGATCCCGTTCCTGCCCGTCATGAACGCCGGGCAGGTCTTTCACTCCAACGTGCAGTACCTGGATTTCCATAACGGCAGCGGGGTGCGTTTCCTGGCCATTTACGCGCAGTACCCTGCTCCGGTGAATAACCAGGATCTCTTCTACACCTTTCAGGGCCTGACTGCGGATGGGCGCTTTTTCGTGTCGGTCATCCTGCCGGTCAACCATCCTTCGCTGCCGGCAGACCTGAATGCGCTCTCCCAAAGCGAGATGGAGGCGATTGCACAGGATCCGGAGACCTATTACCGGGATATGGCTGCCACCCTCTCTGCCTGGCCAGGTGACGGTTTTACACCTGACCTGGCGAAATTAGATGCGCTGATTGCATCCCTGGCGATCGAACGATAAGCATCCGGGCTCGCTCTGCCAGGATCTTTTAGTGGTGCTTATCATGGACGGGGCTTATGGATGAGCAAACTTTGATCCGCGAAGCAGTTGAAGGGAACGTGCAAGCATTCAATCAGCTTGTGCTGAATTATCAGGATGCTGTGTATAACCTGGCGAGTGCGATCCTGGCAGACCCAACCCTGGTGGAAGATATTGTCCAGGATACTTTCCTGCAGGCCTTCCGGAAGCTATCCGGTTTTCGGGGCGGCTCTTTCCGGGCCTGGTTGTTCCGGATTACGGTCAATGCCTCTTATGATGAGCTTCGCCGCCTGCAGCGACGTCCGCAGGTGCCTCTGGAACAAGAGGATGAAAACGGTGAAGAATTAGAATCTTCTGCCTGGCTTGTCGACCGCGGTCTCTCCGTGGAGGACCAGGTGATTTATCAAGAGACGCAAACCATACTCAGGGTTCTACTGAAGGAACTTCCCCCCATATTCCGCGAGGCGGTTACGCTCGTCGACGTGTTGGAATTGGACTATGACGAAGCTGCTCGCGTGATCGGAGTACCAACCGGTACACTGAAAAGCCGGCTGGCGCGCGCTCGCATGCGTTTGAAGGAAAGCCTGCGAATGTCTCAAGCTTTCGAATCTCTGTGGAATACGAAGACAGAGCGGCCGTCTTCGGGTGCGTTTTTTCTATAAGCTAAGGATCCCTGGTATCAGCCAGGCTGCTCTATTTCTGCTTCGACTTCACCGGGTGCTGTCCTTTTTGCCGGCTGCCAGTTTGCGACCACCAGACTTAATACGATCAGCGCGGCTCCGCTGACCAGCTGCCAGGTAAGCTGTTCTTGCAGGAAAGTAACCCCCAGGATGATCCCGCCCAGCGGGAAGAGATAGGTGACCATGCTCGTGCGGGTCGGGCCGATCTCATGGATCAGGTGAAAGACCAGGATAAATGCAAAACCAGACCCGAGGATGCCGAGCCAGAGTAAGGCGATCCAGGTAATGGGCAGCTGCGGGATCACGACCGGCCTCTCGACCAGAACAGTGGCCAGCCACATCAGCGGAGCGGCCGAGAGCAGCGGCCCGGCGCTGCGCCAGATACCAGGCGTATCCTGGGTGGTCTTCCGCACGTAAACTCCGCTGACTGCGTAAAATACCGAAGCCACGACCACGGCCGCCTGTCCGAGCAGAGAACCGGGTGAGGCGCCGATATCCTTGCTCATCAATACCACTACACCCGCAAAGCCGATTAACAGCCCCAGGACTTTGGGCAGCGTGATTTTGTCGTCGCGTAGAGCAAAGTGCGCGATAACAATTGTAAACAGGGGCACGGTTGCATCCAGGATGGCCGCCACCGCCGAGTCAATGGACTGTTCTCCCCAGGAGATCAGGAAGAATGGAATCGCAACGTTGGTGATGCCCAGCAGCAGGAGCGGGAACCACTCCTTATAACCGCGCGGCCATCGGGTGCGCTGAATGAAAATCACCGCAATGCCAAATAAAAGCCCGAACAGGGCTCGGAAGGCCACCAGCGTGATCGGGCCGACTTCCTGTAAAGCTATTTTGATCCACAGGAAAGATGAACTCCAAATCCCACCCAGCAAGATAAAAGTGAACCAGTGTTTGGGTTTCACAGTTGAACCTTTCAACGACCGATAAAGATATCAGATCGTTTACCAATCCGGTTATCCTATATACGCGCCAGTATAAATCGCCGCTGGCGCCTGGACAAGAAACAGTTCCTGGTCAAAAAAGAGAGTACAGTTTTATTTTTGAACGCGCAAATCCCCAAAGAACAATTTTCGAATCGAGTCCGGCAGCTATACCACCCGCATCTGGGATTGGGCCAAGCTGTCGCTCGCGGGCGGGGCCTTGCTGGTCGCGGTCTATTACCGGCGTGCGACCCGCCCGATGACGGTATGGATTGGAGCCGCCCGCGGCCTGGTCAGCGGGTTGAGTTATTCTATGTTATACTGAGATATTCTTATAATCAGATTCGCGTTCACCATTTGCCGCCATCCCTTATTATAAAGATGGTGGCAAATTTGTTATACCCGAATCTGCACTAGTGAAAGCTGAGGAAAATCTTGGAAGTTAAACTCTATGTTGGAAACTTGACCTACGACACGACCGAGGATCAACTGCGCACGATGTTCGCTGAAGCCGGTTCAGTGGTCACAGTAGATGTGATCAAGGACCGAATCACCGGGACTGCGAAAGGATTCGCCTTCATTACCATGAGCAGCCAGGCTGATGCGGCAAAAGCCATCAGCTTGTTCAACGGGAAAGAGGTCGACGGTCGCCCTCTAACGGTCAACCCGGCCAAACCGCGTGAAGAACGGTCAGGCGGCGGCGGTCGGTCATACAACAGCGGCCCGGGCCACAAAGGCCGGGGTGGATCGAACAAACGCTACTAAAATGAATTGTGATTTACAACCCCGCCCCGACAGGCGGGGTTTTTGATCGGCCCGCAACCTTAATTTCATTTTTACAGACAACCGGGCTGGCTTCCGTATAATGGATATGTGAGCGACTATTCTCTTTTACCCGTACTGCCATCCATCGTACAAAATACCCGGGAATTTAGCCAGGGTCCGTCCACGACCGGGACCGATGATTTCATGCAGGAATTCAAGAACGTACTGCTTATGATGACGAGCGGTTCGGAGCTTAATTCCCTTAGTACAGGCAATCTTCTGGCGCCCCTTCTGGAAAGCCTGTACGAACAACTGCTGGCGCTGCAGGTGCAGAATGATTATCTGTCCGACGCGGGTACATCCCCGGATTTCTTTACCGGTCCTGCCAACAGCCTGGGCGCGGCCAATCTCACCCATATCAACCAGTTTGAAGCGGAAAGACAGGTGGGCGGCAACGGCGCCAACGCCAACTGCGGCCCGACCTCACTGGTCATGGCGCTGCACCAGTTGGGCCTGGGTGTGGCCGGTGAGACGGCGTCTACCAGCAGCGGGGAGGCCGTCGACCTGGCGCGCCTCTCGATGGTCACCAGCAGCGCCAAAGACGGGGTGGATGCCAGCGGACGGCGGGTGGATGCCGAGCACAACAGCTATACCAATTTTAGCGAGCTGGCGCGCGGCGCGACCGAGGCTGGAGCGCGCAGCGAGCGCATCGATCCGGATGCATCCAGCATCATCCGCGCCCTGCAGCGCGGAGCCAGCGTGATTGTCAGCGGAACCTTTGCCGGGAAATATCCCCTACCGTGGACCGGCGACCGCGGGTCAGACAATCAATCTGCCCCGGGGAATGCCACCGCTCACATTATCAAGGTGGGCGCTTACGATCCATCGACCCAGCTCTTTACGATCAACGACCCGGCCCGGCTCAAACCACACCAGGTAACCGCCGCTGCGCTGGAACGTTTTATGTCCGGAAACGCGGGAGCCCTTGCTGTCCGGCGCTAACCCCTCGAGATTTGTCTTTCTCGGCCAGCGATCCAGGATAATTATTTCGAAGAACCACAGACACTCTCCCAAGAGGAGGGTGTTTTTTTATATTTGATATAATCATTCTTGGATACCACGTTCGGCCAACTTCGCTGACAAATGCAGGGGGAAATAGAGAATTTGCCCCTGGACTTTACATTTGCCTGGCATTCCTCCGCGAAACATGCGAGCAGGGGCCGGTGCGAGGAAAACTAAGAACTCGGAACCAGGAGACAAAAAATGACCGGTACAACCAATGACCTTCGCAGCGCGCTCGACGAAGTCAGCGCCAGCTCAGCCGGCGGCGCTCCATTTTTGATCGCCTACGGTATCACCTTTTTGATCACAGCTGCCCTGGCGTTGTTCCTGCCAAGACCCACCGCGGCGCTGATCGCCATGTTCCAGGGCGGGGTGGCTCTGCCGCTGGCATTCTGGTTGGAGCGCCGCCTGGGTTCCAAACGCATGGCGCCAGATAACCCTCTCCGGCCGCTCTCCGTCCAGCTGGCTATGTCCCAGACCCTGGGGCTGCCTCTCCTGATCGTGGTTTACAGTCTCAACCCGGGGGCCGTGCCGATTGCCCTGGCTTCGCTGGGAGGGATGCACTTTATGCCCTACGCCTGGCTGCACCGGAACCGGCTGTATGTCGTGCTGGGGGTGGCCCTATCTATTGGCGCTTTTATCATTCAAGTGCTCCTGGGTTCGGCGGCATTTTTCTACGTGCTTGTGTACGTGGCCATTGTCTATGGGATCGCGGCTCCCCAGGTTTACCGCCACGCGGTCAAGCTGATCCGCGAGGCTGCCTGACCGGTAATTTTGGCCGATCATTCTCACCTTACGATCAAAACAAAAGCGCTCTCCATCTGGGTAGAGCGCTTTTGAATGATGGAGGTGTAGCCAGACACCGGGTGTTTTCGGAAACACCCGGTGTCTAACGATTAGCTGCGCTTTTTTCTTTGGGTTACTTCGTGTCCCTTCGAGGATTCTGGATTTTTTTCGCGCCGAAGGTCCGCGCTCGTCCGCGCCCCAGTCTCCTCCGATTCTCCTCCAGGCAGGATTGCGGCATTCTATCATTGAGATTTATGGGAACCTTTGGTGGAAACGGCTCGTAGAAGATCGTAAGAGACGAGTACACGAGAGGTTGCTATTACCATGAAAAAGACATTCAAATGGATATGGATCTTGCCCGTCCTGGCTTTGTGCGGGCTGTCCATCTTTGGAATCCTGTGGCTGAAGCAGTACCAGGCACTCCTGGAGGAGGAGCCCGAAGTAGTTCTCACTCCGCAAATTGCCGATATTACCTACTGCACGATGGACAGCGTCCCTCTGATGATGGATTTGTACCTGCCTGAAAATTCCCAGGGCGAACCGGCACAGGTGCTGGTCTACGTCCACGGCGGCAGTTTTACCAGCGGCGATAAACGCAAGGGCAGCGGCATCGTCGATATCCCCGCTATGACGGCCCGCGGTTATGCCGTGGCGGCAGTCAACTATCGCCTGATGCCGGACTACCCTTTCCCCGCGGAAGTCCGGGATGCGAAGTGCGCCGTGCGCTTTTTACGCGCCCACGCGCAGGAATACAATTTGCGCGCCGAAAAAATTGGCATCTGGGGCGGCAGCGCGGGTGGACACCTGGCGGCGATGGCCGGGCTGACCAACAACGAGCCACAATTTCAGACGGCGGAATATCCCGGGCAGTCTAGCACGGTAGATGCCGTGGTTGAGATGTTTGGCCCCACCGACCTGAGCATGCCGATGGACTGGCTGCAGCGCCTGCTGCTCCGCCGGGCTTTCGGGACGGATGACCCAGATGCTGCCCTGCTTCGCGAAGCCAGTCCAATCCAGTATGTCAGCGGAGATGAACCGCCCTTCCTGATCCTGCACGGCGAACAGGACAGCGCGGTCCCGGTCGCCCAGGCGCAGGTGTTTTACCAGAAACTGATCGATTCGGGCGTGGATGCCGAACTGGTGGTTGTGCGGAATGCCAACCACAATTTCAAGCCCACCGGCGGGCCCATTCAACCGGCCCGCCAGGAGATCTCTGATCGGATGGGCGATTTCTTCGACCGCGTATTGAAATGATACTCAATAAAAGCTATCTCAAACAGCGCCCGGTATGGGATTCTTCGACCCGGGCTACCTGTCGGGGGGTGCCCGCTGCCAACACCCGGCCGCCGGCATCGCCGCCCTCGGGACCCAGGTCGATCAGCCAATCGGCAGTCCTTACCAGCTCCAGGTGATGCTCCACCACGACCACGCTGTTGCCCGCGTCTACCAGGCGCTGCAGCAGCACCAGCAGCCGGGTTACATCGGCCATATGCAGGCCCGTGGTAGGCTCATCCAGAAGGTAGAGCGTGTGCCCGGCCCGGCTGCGAGCCAGGTCCTTGGCAAGCTTTACCCGCTGCGCCTCTCCGCCAGACAGGGTCGTGGCGGGCTGGCCAAGCTGTAAATACCCCAACCCCACCTCGACCAGCAAACCCAGCCGGGAGGCTGCCGCCGGGACGTCCTGGAACAGCGCCAGCGCCTCTTCGATGGTCATTTCCAGCACCTGGGCGATGTCGATCCCGCGGTACTGGACCGCCAGGATCTCTTTTTGAAACCGCCGCCCGTGACAGGCCGGGCAGCGCACCTGCACGTCCGGCAGAAAATGCATATTGACATTCAACACCCCCGCTCCCTCGCAGCGCTCGCAGCGCCCGCCTGGAATATTGAACGAGAAGTGCCCGGCGCCCAACCCGCGGCTGCGCGCCGCGTCCGTGGCGGCAAACGTTTCTCGGATGGCGGTGAAGGTGTCGGTATAGGTGGCGGCATTGGAGCGCGGCATGCGTCCGATGGGTGACTGGTCCACGGTTACCACGTTGTCGATCGATTCCCACCCCTCGATGCAGTCGTGCGTCCCGGGCGTTTCCGTAGAGCCGTAGAACCGCTGGCGCGCGGCCCGGTCCAGGATGTCGAAGATCAGCGAAGATTTCCCGGAACCGGACACCCCGGTGATCGCCACCAGCCGCCGCAGCGGGATGGATACATCGATATTCTTCAGGTTGTGCTCGCGCGCTCCGCGGACCACCAGCCGCTCTCCAGGCTGCGAGCGCTGCGGTTGCCGCGGAAGGCTGGCCCGCCCCGCCAGAAAAGCGCCCGTGGGTGAAGCCGGGTGCTCCGCGATTTCCGCCGGCGTTCCGGTCGCCACCACCCGTCCGCCGTGCTTCCCGGCTCCCGGTCCAAACTCAACCACAAAATCGGCTGAGGCGATCATCTCCAGATCGTGCTCGATAACCAAAACGGTATTGCCCAGGTCGCGCAGCTTGCGCAAAAAATCGATCAGGCGGGCCGTATCGCGCTGGTGCAGCCCGATGGTCGGCTCGTCCAGCACATACAGCACCCCGGTCAACCCCGAACCGAGCAGGGCCGCCAGGCGCAAACGCTGTCCTTCTCCGGCCGATAGGCTGGGGGTCGCGCGTTCCAGGGTCAGGTAACCTACTCCGATCGCCACCAACCGCTGGATGCGCTCTTCCAGGTCGGAAATGACCGGTTGGGCAATCGTCCGTTCCGATTCACCCAGGGTCTGGAGCAGCGCGGACAACCAGGCGGCTATATCTTCCAGCGGCAGCTGGCTGACCTCGATGATGCTGCGGCCGTTTACCCTGACCTGGCGGCTCTCGGCGCGCAGGCGCGTCCCGCCGCAGTCCGGGCAGGTCTGGCGCGCGTACAGGGAGTCCAGCTTTACGCTCAGGCCCGATTCCGAGAGACCTTCGCGATAACGCCGCTGTAAATTGGTGATGACCCCCTCGAAATGACCCTTCAATACCGTGGCGGGCGGCCGGGTCGTGGGATAATGGCGCGTGAACTGCTGGCTGTTTACCCCGTAGTACAACAGGTCGCGCTGGACATCTCCTAACTGACCCACCGGCTGGGAGGGATCGAAGACGAATCCGTAATGCTGCCC
>Ga0105104_10000518_pt1 | contig 29924 bp, 29 predicted proteins | sample PPLLaktember2015_3_FD_87034 | JGI IMG/M metagenome (GOLD analysis project Ga0105104, IMG submission 87034) | Freshwater sediment microbial communities from Prairie Pothole Lake near Jamestown, North Dakota, USA - PPLs Lake P7 Core (6) Depth... | ecosystem: Environmental > Aquatic > Freshwater >...
ATCGAACGGCTGGAAAAACTGCTCAACAACCTGCCGCCCGGCCAGCCCTACAACCGTCTCAGCCTCGATCTACGCCTGCGCCAGTTACGTCTGATCCAGGACTGGATGCGGGAAATCCAGGCGCAGTTCGATATCGCGGACGAGACCGCAGAATGAAACAAATTGCTCCGATGATCCTGTCTTTGGCGTTGTTAGGCGCCTGCGCTTCGAACGCGCCCGAGCCTGCATCCGCTATATCATCCCCGCAGTGGAAACTAACCATCTTTGCCGCCGCATCGCTTACCGGGGCCTTCGGTGAGATCGCTGTTCTCTTTGAATCTGCCCACCCTGGTGTGGATGTGTCGCTCAACTTGGCCGGGTCGAACACCCTGCGCGCGCAAATCGAGCAGGGCGCGCAGGCAGACGTGTTCGCCTCCGCCAACACCAAAGAGTTGGACGCACTGGTCGCTGGAGGATTTATAAACCAGGATGCACATCAAATTTTCCTGACCAACCGGCTGGTGGTCATCACGCCACCAAATAATCCGGCAAGGCTGTCCGAGATCGACGACCTGGCACGTCCGGGCTTGAAACTGATACTGGCTGCCGAAGAAGTCCCGGTCGGCAGATATGCGCGCCAGATGTTGGACATCGCGGGCGCGGATTTCAGTGCCAAGGTACTGGCAAACTTAGTTTCCAACGAGACCGACGTCAAGCAGGTGGTCGCCAAAGTCCAGCTTGGCGAAGCGGACGCAGGCATTGTTTATGCATCGGATGCGGTCGCTGCGCCGGACTTGCCAGTGATCGAGATCCCACCGGAATGGAACGTGCTGGCCGAGTATCCCATCGCGCCTCTGAAGAGTGCGTCTCAACCCAAATTAGCCGCTGAATTTGTCGCATTTGTGCTGTCTCCGCAAGGACAGGCAATTTTACAGAAATGGGGCTTTTCGTCTGCAGAATAACCACGAAGTCACGAAGATACAAAGGCACAAAATTAAAAACCTCGTGTGTTACTGTCTTCATGCCTTACTGGTAAACCTATCATTCTAATGTCAACACTCCGGCGATATTTCCGACACATGGCCACCAACGGCCACAAGGACTGGCTGTTCGTGCTGCCCAGCCTGATCCTGCTCGGCCTGTTCGGGCTGCCCATCCTGGCCTTAGTTACGCAGGCGATAGGAGATACGTTCCTAACGTATGCGCTCTCGCCGAGTGCCGTTGCCGCGTTGAAACTGAGCCTGTTGACCAGCCTGATCAGTGTATGGATCGCGATCGCACTGGGCACGCCGCTGGCTTATATGCTGGCGCGCCGGAAATTCAACGGGAAACCCCTCATTGAAATGCTGGTAGATTTGCCGGTAGTTCTGCCCCCTTCTGTGGCAGGGCTGGCGCTGCTGATCGCATTTGGCCGGCAAGGATTGTTGGGAAGCACGCTGAGCATGTTCGGGATCAGCTTGCCGTTCACGACCGCGGCGGTGGTCATGGCGCAGATCTTTGTCTCGGCGCCGCTTTATGTGCGCTCGGCGCGCATCGGTTTCGCCGAGATCGACATGCAATTGGAGGAGGCTGCACACGTGGAGGGCGCGAACCAGTGGCAATTGTTCAGCGAAGTGATGTTCCCTCTGGCAGGACGCGCTCTGGTCAGCGGCGCGATCTTGGCCTGGACGCGCGCGTTGGGCGAGTTCGGCGCAACGATCCTGTTTGCAGGCAATCTGGAGGGCGTAACCCAGACCATGCCGCTGGCGATTTATTTAGGATTTGAGAGGAGCCTGGGAGTGGCGGTGGCATTATCGGTGGTGTTGGTGGGGATCTCCGTTGTGTTACTGGGGATAACAAGGAGGCTGGAGAGGAACAGCCCTTCGTGATTATAAAATCAAGCTTGGTGAAGATTCCAGCTCCAGTCACTCGCTATCGCGAGGAATGATTTGAATCTAATTTTTGATTCAGGATGGTGCAGTAAAATAAATGGAAGTGGTTTCTTATGCCCTTCGAGCAAATAGCCGAGGTATGCTAGTTACATGTTCCAAAAACTTCCTCTTCGCAAATTGAGATCTCAATTGGTTTTTACCTTTCTGGCAGGTTCATTGGGAATCGTTGGCGCAATAGGCATACCGGTCATCCTATTGATCAATCGACAGGCATCATCCCAGGCACAACTTCTCCTGGATCAAGCTATATTAACGACACAGGCTTCTTTAGTTGGCGAACAATCCGATTTACAAAATTTAGCGATTCTCATTTCGCAACGTCCCACACTGACTCGATTGTTAGAACAAGAGGATAGTGCATCTCTTGAAGGTTATCTGGATACTTTACGAGAAAGTGCTAATCTTGATCTATTGATCGTATGTAATGCTGATGAAAAAATCATTGGGGTTGCTGAGGCTGCTTCAATGGCCGAACTTTGTTCTTCGAATTTGCAATCTGGATTTGTGCCCGCACCAACAGAAAAACGGATATTGATCTATGCAACAGCGGATTTGAAAAATATCCAAGACTCAACGTATAGGATAGTAGCAGGGAAAAGTTCATCTTCGGTGCTGGATCAACTTCAAGAAGAAACCGGACTTGTCTACTTATTGCTTCAGCAAAACCAAATAATCGCTTCCAGTGAGCCATTCGTAGGGATCGATGAGGCTACATTAATAGATTTGAGGAGGCAAGCAAACCAATCCAACGATTTATCCCTTGAAAAGCGTGCGCTCGATCTAAATAACCATCAGTATATTTTTGCGATTCAGAGTATCCACCCGAATACGGATCTCAATTTGATTGGTGCTCTTAGCGTAGATGAACAAATTGCCATTCAGCAAAGCCTCAGCAGAACGTTGATTGTGGGGTTTCTCTTTGTTGTTCTCATTGCATCCGGTCTGGGTCTATGGCTATCCCAACGAATCAGTCACCCCATTGCTCAGTTAGCGGATGCAGCGTCTAAATTCCGCCAGAGGGACTTTAATTCTTCTATATCTGTCCAATCATCAGTCTGGGAAATCAGCCAATTAGCGAATACATTGGAAGACGCGCGCACTGCGCTCCAGCACTCGCTGGCACAACTTGAGGCGGAAAAGGCCTGGATAGAGCATTTGCTTAATTCAATCATTGAAGGCATACTCACACTTGACCGTCAAAATAGAATCACCTTTGCCAGCGCAGGCTTGGGAAAGATAACAGGCAGGGAACTCGATCAAATCATCGGTCGAAAAATTGATGATATCTTTTTGCCCATAGAGGAAGACGTGGATTTCAGCGAACAGCTCCCGGCTGCAGGTCAGCAGCGGCGAATCTCAGTAAGATTAAGGAATGGAGAGGAGAGATTATTGTCCATTTCCAAAGCAAAACTTGTTCCTCCAGAGGCTAGCAGTTCGAACCGTGCTTTGGTCATTCGAGACGTTTCTAATGAAGAATACATTCACCGCCTGCTGGGGGATTTCATGGCAAATATTACACATGAATTCCGGACACCGCTGGCTGCCCTGGAGGCTTCATCCGAGTTACTGCTGGACAATTTGCGAAATCTTTCTCAAACCGAAATAGAAGATTTATTGGTGTCCCTGAATTTGGGCATTATCAATTTGCAAACCTTGATCGACAATTTAATTGAAGCAGCCAGCATTGAAGCGGGAAGATTCAAGGTTTCTCCCCTACCGGTTCCATTCGATTCAATATTAAGGGAGGCACAGGAGATCATCCAGCCTTTGGCAGAAAAATATGCCTTGAGGCTGGTTGCACCCATTGAAAAGGACCCGATCCTGGTCATGGCAGATCATCGCAGAACTGTCCAAGCCCTGGTAAATTTGCTCTCGAATGCAATCAAGCACAGTCCAGAAAACGGTACTGTAAAAATTAATTATAGTATTATCGGGGAGAAAGTTCGCATTGAAGTTATAGATGAAGGCAGCGGAGTGCCTTTCGACCAACGTAGTAATCTTTTTCGTCGATTTGCGCATTTGGATAGTTCCAATGAACGTGCCAGACAAGGTGCCGGATTGGGACTTTCTGTCGTAAAGGCAATTGTAGAAGCCCAACAAGGAGAAGTCGGAGTCACAGATCTTCAGGAAGGTGGCACTTCCTTTTGGCTTACTTTACCCCTGGTAATTGGGAGTCAGTAAAGAAGTGAAGATATTAGTAGTAGATGATGATCGTATTGTGGCAGACCTGGTAGTTTTCACGGTCAGGCGTGCAGGCTACGAAGCGATCATCGCCAGCGACGCCGCGAGCGCTTTGCGTCGCTGGATCGATGATAAACCGGATCTAATCATACTGGACATCAATTTACCCGGTACACAAGGGGTGCAAGATGGCTTTTCTATATGCCAGCGTATACGCAGTGAATCAGATGTTCCTATTATTTTGCTCACGGTGCGAGGGGAGGAAGAGGATATTGTTTATGGGCTGGAAGTCGGGGCTGATGATTATCTTCTGAAACCGTTCAGCCCTCGACAACTGGTGGCGCGCATCCAGGCAGTCATACGAAGAACTCGATCTACGAACATGCCATCCCAACCTGCCAAATTTTCAGTTGATGGCTTAGAGTTCAACTCCAAGCTAAGGGAAGTAAACCTTGCAAATGGCACGATCAATAAGCTAACGCCGTTAGAGAGCCAGCTGCTCGAATATTTGATGTTGAATGCCGGTCATGTGCTTACCTTCGATGATTTAATCAGCGATGTTTGGGGAGCAGGAGGAGGCAATTCCGAAATGCTCAGGCAATTGGTGCGACGTTTACGCACCAAGATCGAAGTTGATCCAACGAATCCATATTACATTCAGAACTTGCCCGGGTTAGGGTATGCTTTTAGATTGAAACGTTAACAGATTCACGGAAAAATTGCATCGGGGGAAGAGTATAGCAAAAATTGTCACTGGATTGTCACACGGTTATCACCACGGCAGTCACACCTTGCGGTTATCTTAATCTTAGATATTAAGGCGTGAGGTGAACATGTCAATTCTGCTTGAAAATGTAAGCAAGCGATATGACCAACAGGCTGTCGTCAATAACGTATCTTTAGAGATAAAAGACGGTGAGTTTTTCGTGTTGCTTGGTTCCAGTGGAAGTGGAAAAACTACTGTTTTGAATATCATTGCCGGGCTGGTTGCGGCGGACGAAGGGCGTGTCTTATTGCATGGACGGGAGGTCACCACATTACCTACGCAAAAACGCAAAGTAGGGTTTGTATTTCAGAGTTACGCGCTTTTCGAATACATGACAGTTGCAGAAAACGTTGAGTTCGGCCTCCAAATTCGCAAAGTATCTAAAAAAGAACGCCAGGTGAAACGCGATGAACTTCTGGAACTGGTCGGGCTGGTTGGGTTGAGCGAGAGAATGCCGCGCCAGCTCTCCGGAGGCCAACAGCAACGCGTAGCTCTGGCTCGGGCCCTGGCGTTGGAGCCAGACGTACTGCTGCTTGACGAACCCTTGGGAGCCCTGGACGCGAAAATTCGGACAGAATTAAGGCGATCTCTGAAAGCCATCCAGAGGCAGTTGGGCGTAGCAGCTATTCTGGTCACACACGATCAGGAGGAAGCATTTGCTCTGGCCGACAGGATTGGCGTCATGAGTTATGGACGATTGGTCGAGGTCGGTACGCCTCGTGACCTTTATATGCACCCACAAACCGAGTTTGTCGCTTCCTTCCTCGGAACCGCAAACATCCTATTAGGTCAAACGGAAGGAGAACGAATCCGTATCGGTCCGCATGTTTTTGGACTTACGAAAGAGGCTACCCAATTTAGCACGGATGGCCGCGTACAGGTATTATTTCGCCCTGAAGATCTTGCTTTGGCAAACAGTCAAGAAGGCCTGGACTGTACCCCGATTGGTGAAGGAGTAGTCACCAGCATGGGATTTAATGGACCTGCAGAGCGAATCAGGCTTGAACTTCCATCCATCCCTGGGGTTCGCGCAATTGCCCCGGCGGTTCCGTTTGGGGGCCAGAATATCATGATTGAAGCCAGCCGCCCACCTGAACAGGCTGCTGCATTTCCGCTTTCAGTGAATGATAACGCCTGGGTCGGAATCCGGCGCTTACACGCGCTTTCCCATCCGGGACTAAGTTTCTTAGTTGTGACCGATGGCTCCTTGCGCAGTCAATCGGCCATCAATCTGGGCGGTTATCTGGCAAAGATGTCACACGCGCGCTTGACCCTCCTAGGAGTTGGGAAGGATGAAACCGTGCTAGAAACATACCTCCAAGACGCCCGCAAACAAATCGGCAATGGCATGGCTTCCATTCAAGTGCGTATGGATCGGACTTCCATCCCATCCGCGATAGCAAGATCAACGGAGCAAAATCCCGTTGATCTTGTAATCGTTGGTTGGAGGCCGGTGGAAGGAGTGAATTTCGCGGAACGCATCCTCCAGGCAGGTGACCACCATTTGCTATTGGCTGCCCACCCGAACGCGCGCCTGGAGAAGGCTCTCGTTTGCGCAGCTAGCGGAGAACCAGGAAAAGATGATGTCATGTTCGCAGCCCGATTACTTCGCCATTTGGGTGCTCAGGCAAAATTGTTCACTGTCATTAAGGCTGAAAACGATACACAATACCAGCGCCAGCACATTGGACGATTCATGGCAGGAGGTAAACATAGTCTGGAAATGTTCGGGGTGCCCACTCAAAGTGAAATAAGAGTCGGGCAGCCACAGACTGAAATCATCGAAGAAATGCGCAGCGGAGAGTTTGATCTCATAATTCTGGGCGCACCGTTGCCAGACCGAGATAGACGGGTAACCCTAACCAGGGTAGTCGAAGAAGTGATGAAAAATGCTGGTGATTGCTCACTCTTGATTGTCCGGTCACATTATTTCAAAAAACCTATCAGTGCTATTGATTAACACACTTCATACCTGATATTTGAGAAAGGATAAATAATGAATCCCAAGCTACGAAAAACGCCGATCACTTTCTTCATGCTGATCATCTTATTATTAACAGGATGTTCTGGAGCCGATTCACAGACAGGAGACAACCTCAAGCTAACCCTCGCCGCCTATACTACTCCTCGGGAAGCCTATTCGGAGATTATTCCCGCATTCCAGGCATACTGGAAGGAAAAAACCGGTCAAACGGTAACCTTTGAAGAATCCTATCAGGGTTCGGGGGCCCAATCACGCGCTGTGGCTGAAGGATTTGAGGCGGATATTGTCGCCCTTTCTCTCGAGGCAGATGTGATCCGCCTGGAAGATGCCGGGCTGATTACGCACGACTGGCATAGTGAGCCATTTGGCGGAATGGTCAGTACCTCGGTTGTAGCTTTTGCCGTACGGGAGGGAAACCCGAAAAATATTCAGGATTGGGCTGACCTGGCGCAACCGGGATTGGAAGTCCTGACCCCGAATCCAAAAACCAGCGGCGGCGCAATGTGGAACATTTTAGCCCTGTACGGAGCGGCCCAGCGCGGTCACGTAGAGGGTTTCACAGCAGACAACATTGCTGCCCAGGAGTTTTTGCTTTCCGTATTGCAAAACGTAACCGTGATGGACAAATCAGCTCGCGACTCGATTACAACGTTCGAGAAAGGCGTTGGCGACGTGGCGATCACTTATGAAAACGAGGTGTTGGTTGGGCAGCAAAACGGGCAAACATACGAGCTTGTGCTCCCTTCCTCGACGATCCAGATTGACAACCCGGTTGCCGTTGTAGATGCTTACGCGGATGAACACGGCACGCGCGAAGTTGCTGACGCTTTTGTTGATTTTCTTTTCACCAAAGAGGCGCAGGAAATCTTCTCAGAGCACGGCCTTCGCTCGCCCGATCCCGAAGTTGCACAGGAGACGGTTGCTACTTACCCGCCCATTGAGGATCTGTTCACCATTGAACACTTTGGTGGCTGGAAAGAAGCTACTCCCACTTTCTTCGGGGAGGAAGGCATTTTCACAAAGACCATTGCCCAAGTACAGGGCGTTGAAATTGGCGAATAAACTGGATGAGTACTTCAACCGCAACGGATTCGTTAAGAAAGGAAGCAGGCCAGCCTCTCCCATGGGGGCGATGGAGTATACGCTCCATTGCCCTCACCTACCTGACCGTGATGCTCGTGATCCCGCTGCTGGTCATCTTGCAGGATGGTCTGCGTGAAGGGATAGGTGAATTCTGGCACCAGGTCACGCTGCCCACTGCCTGGCATGCACTGAAGTTGACACTTTGGACATCCGTGGTGATGACTTTGATCAATACAATCATGGGTACTTTGACTGCCTTTGTCCTGGTGAGATACGAATTTCCAGGCAAGACTATCCTGAATGGCATCATTGATCTGCCCCTGGCGATTCCCACCCTGGTGACCGGAGTAATGCTGGTGATCCTTTTTGGGCCACAAGAGGCCGTCGGTGCATGGCTCAAAGAGCAATGGGATTTTTCTGTGATCTTTGCTCCGCCGGGGATCATATTAGCCCTGCTCTTTCTTACTTTTCCGTTCGTCGTGCGCTCTGTCCAGCCAGTTCTGTTGGAACTTGACCGCACGCAGGAAAACGCGGCAGCCACCCTCGGCGCTGAGAGCTGGACGATCTTCCGGCGCATCATTCTCCCCCCTCTGACGCTGCCAATCATCACTGGCGCGCTGCTCAGTTTTGCCCGCGCGATCGGCGAATTCGGTTCGATCGTCATCGTCGCTGGGAATATCCCGCTCGTCTCACAGACGGCAGCAGTTTATGTATTTGGCGAAGTAGAGTCTGAGAACAGGCTAGGGGCCAGCGCCGTTTCTATCATCATGGTGGCCATCGCCTTTAGTCTTTTGATGTTCGCAGATTACCTGCAAAAGCGTTCAGAAAAGGAGAGAGTATGAGGTTAGCAAACTCCTCGTATGCCACGCGCCGCACGAAGATGTCTGTTCCAATTTCAGCCAGGCTTGAAAGGAACAAGGGGAAATTAACAGGCTGGATATTGATCACATTGACCGTAGGCTATGTTGCCTTTCTGATCCTGGCCCCTATTGCTGCGCTGGCCTTCGGGGCTTTCGAAAAAGGCATTGGCCCTGTCTTATCCTCGCTCAACCATCCCGACGTCTTTCGGGCGTTTTGGAATACGTTATGGATCAGCCTGGTTGTTGTCAGCATTCACGCCATTTTTGGCACCGTAGTTGCCTGGGTGTTCGTCCGACACCGGTTTCCAGGCCGCGGGCTCATCAATGGACTCATAGATATGCCATTCGCCGTTTCACCTGTTGTTGCCGGGTACATGCTGTTGCTGCTCTTTGGGCGCAATAGCCCTCTGGCTCCACTTTTACAGGCTTTGGGAATCCGGGTTGCCTTCGCTCTGCCGGGAATGGTCCTGGCGACGCTGTTCGTCACGCTTCCATTCATGATCCGTGAGTTGGTCCCGGTGCTGGAATCCTTCGACACCCGGCAAGAGCTAGCTGCTGCTACCCTGGGCGCAAGCGGCTGGCAGACTTTCTGGCGGGTCACATTCCCTGCTTTACGCTGGGGAATGGTTTACGGCGTCACACTTACCTTTGCCCGCGCCCTGGGCGAGTTCGGTGCGGTATTGGTTATCGGCGGAGGCGTGCAGGGGCGGACGGAAACGGCAACCTTGTACATCTTCCGCGCGCTGGAAGAGCGGCAGTATATCGGCGCGTACAGCGCGGCGCTGGTCCTGGGGCTATTTTCCCTGGTATTGGTACTCGGTTCAGACTGGCTAAGGCGGAAGTCACATTGATTGCTTCGATGTAATTCTTACTACAAGCTAAAGCAAGACTACTTCCACTATCTCCTCCGCGCTCAGAATGGTGAATCCAAGAATATCCGCCAATTTATTACTCACCCCGATCCATTTCTTCCAGCATAGATTCAATTTGCGGTTTCAAAACCGGCAAATCCCTCTCAACTGCTTTCCATACAATGTTTGTATTCGTTTCAAAATAACCATGCACAAGTACATGGCGCATGCCAATCATTCCGCCCCAGGCAACTTCTGAATGTTTTTCTCTAAAAGCTTCAGAGATTCGAGAGGCAGCCTCTCCAATGATTTGCAAGTGGTGAATCACCCATACTTGTAACAATTCATCTTCCGCAAAGATTCGTGGCTCATTTTCATCATGTACATAGCGGCCGATATTTTCAATCGATTCCAGAATATCAAGCAAGCGTTGACGATCATCTCTCACAATTCCACCGCTTCTGAAAGCACTTTTTCGCGGATACGGGCGCGAAGACCATTTTCGGTCACAACGTCAACATCTACACCCAGGATTTGTCGTAATTCATACAATAATCCCCCCAAATCAAACAAGCTGCGATCAGGAGCCAGTTCGACCAGAAAATCAATATCGCTAGCCACATCTTCCTCACCCCGCGCTACTGAGCCAAAAACGCGAACGTTCGACGCGCCATAACGGGCGGCAGTTTCTAATATTTTTCGGCGTTTCTTTCGGAGCAAAGTCTTATATTCCATAAAATTAATTATACATGCTAAAGCAACACTACTTCCACCGACTCCCCCGCGCTCAAGCCGGTGGCATCGGGCGGGATGCGCAGCAGGCCATCCGCGGCGGCCAGGGTGAAGATCAGGTTGGATTTGCCAAAGATGGGGTCGGCATTGTATTCGTCCTGAGCGGAGCCCCGGAGGGGCGCAGTCGAAGGACTGTTGCTCTTGCCAACACTGCCCTTCGACTTCACTTCGTTCCGCTCAGGGCCAACTAACTTCACTGGCCACCAATCTTCTCTCCCCGCCTGAGAGGGCAGGTTGACGGTCAACCGGGCATGGATGGTCGCTTTGGGACGCGGGTTTGCACCGAGCAATTTCTCAATCACCGGCACGACGAACAGGTAGCCATTCACCAGCGCGCTGACCGGGTTGCCCGGCAGACCGATGACAGCCTTACCATCACACACGCCCAGGATGGTCGGTTTGCCGGGGCGCGTATTAATGCCGTGCACCAGCACACCCGGTTGTCCGAGTGAGCCAATCACATCGGCAGTCATATCGCGTGTGCTGGCGGAAGATCCTGCCGTGATAACCACAAGATCGCATTCGGTTAATGCGCTGGCAGCGATCTCCTTCAATGCATCGAACGTGTCCCCCACGATTCCGTAAAAAACCGGCTCGCCACCGGATTTGGTCACAAGCGCAGCCAGCGTGTAAGAGTTGATATCGCGCACCTGTCCCGGTCGTGGGGACTGTTCCGGTGGGATTACTTCGTCACCGGATGAGATCAGGCCAACACGCACCCTTTTGGATACACGAAGATTGGTGATTCCCAACGCCATTAAGCCGCCGATCTCGGCAGGGCGCATCAGACTCCCTTTGGGCTGCACCACCTGTCCCTGAGCAACGTCTTCGCCGAGGGCGATGACGTTTTCCCCTTCGGCGACTGATTTTGATATTTCAATTTCAGCATTCGACCGAAAGGACCCCGCCCCTACAGTTTGTGTGTATTCCAACATGACAACCGCATCCGCGCCCTCGGGCAGCATGCCGCCGGTATGGATGGTCATGCATCTTCCCGACTCCAGCGTGGAGCTGGGCGCATCTCCCATCGGGACTTCTCCCATCAGGACGAGATAGGCTGGCAGTGAGTCACTCGCGCCGAAGGTGTCTTTTGCACGGACAGCGTAGCCGTCCACGGTGGAGCGGCGGAAATCGGGCAAGGGGTGCGGCGCGCGTATGTCTTCAGCAGTCACACGGCCGAGGGATGAGGCAACGTCAATTTGTTCGGACATCGTCCCCGAAGGGGAAGCAGGGTCGGATGCGGGGAGATGCGAGAGCAGTTTTTCCCGGGCGTCGTCCGGCGACAGGAGGGTCAGGAATTCGGGCATATAGCGAGTGTCAGGTTAGCGCAACCAAAAAGCGAAGGTCAACAAGTAAGCGGTCAAGCCGAAAACGGCCAGTGCATTAACCGTTAATAAGGACCAGATGGGCTTAGCCCCCTGGCTGATATTACGCAGCCAGTAAATCTGCAGTAGGGCAAACGGCAGGGTCAGGAAGGCAGGCCAGATCAATCCCCAGGCCAGACCAAAAAACAGCGCACTGGCAAGCAAGATGTAGGCGGCAAATACCAGGATATGGTGCAATGGGACAGCGCGCTGCCAACCCATGCTACGCAGAAGTGTGTTGCGCTCATATTTTTCGTCAACAGCAAAAGTGGGGAAATCGAGGATGAGAAAGTAAGCCAGCGCGAGCAAGGTTAGCGGGAAGGAAACGATGGCAACCAGGCGATGGTATTCTCCCTGCTGCAGGACAAAACCAAGCGCGGTTGCGACCATCGCAATATGGACAGCCAGCGTAAATTCGCCCAGCCCAGCATCCACCAGCCTTATGGGAGGGACAGCATATGTCAGCACCGCCAGCAGGGACAAGCCTAAGAAGAGCATACTGACCGGCGAGAGCGCCCCTTCCTGCCCGAGCAAGATGGCAATAATTGCCACTGCAGCCAGTGCGCCAAGAGACAAAATCAGAGCCGCATTGCGCAGGTTTACACGCTCGGCTCGGTGTTCATTGTTCTCCGATGGCTGCTGCACGGGACGGTGGGCCTCCGCGAGCAGGCCCATGCTGAATTGCGCCAGGGTGACGCCCCCCAGGCCAAGCCAGAAAACTACTCCACTGTGGAATATTCCGAGATAGCGTGCGATGCCAGCGCCTAGCACATAGGTCAGTATTGAGAAGATGACGTTCAGGGGTCGAGAAAGACGCAAAAGAAGAAATAGTTGTTGCATATCGCTACCTTTTGGTTACGGGACCAGCATTTTAATCACAGGTATTTTTTGCAACCCGAAAACGACCGCAAAAGATAAAACATAAACTGCCAGGGCTGTCAGCGGAATCATATAAATTGAAGGCGCCTGCCAACTGTATAAACGGAAGCCCAGGATACCCTTGCGGAGCAATTCGACCACAAAAATATGGATTAGATAAATCCCAAAGGCGGTTACCGCAACCGTACGGACAATGCTACCAGCCTTGCCCAGGTTTTGTCCCAGGTGTTTTAGCAATAAAAACCCACAGATCGAAGCCAGGACGGTTGGCGGGCTGAAATAGCTGTAAAAATAAATGTCGATGGGAGCTGCACCCGCTGAGAGCAAGTTCGTGCCAAAGTAAGTGACAGTAATCGCAATGATACACCCAAGTGCCGATAAAAATATACCGCGCCTCTCTAATTTTACATCTGCTAGGAGATATCCCATCACAAAATAACCGACATATCCTGCCACGACCGGGATGACCAACGCAGTCTGAAGTCCGCTAAGGCGTTGAGCCAATTCGAGCAGTGGAGTGGCAATAAACCACATCGCGACGAAGTAGGCCAGGTCGCGGCGCGAGGCGGCCGAGACAAACACGCGCAAGAGTGGCACTACCAGGTAAATCCCGATCAGGATATACAGGAACCACAGGTGGATTTCGACGTTACCTGTGTATATCACTTTAAGCATGGATAATGCAATACTCAAAGGACTCATTGTCCCGTTTGTATAGGCTTCCACCGACCAGAGCAAATAGGCGATTGACCAGAACAACGTAGGAATGCCTACCTTCAAGAATCGTTTGCGGAAGAAATCTGACAAAGGTTCGCTTTTCCCTAGCAGGAGAACCCCGCTGGCCATAAAGAACAGAGGTACCCCCATTCGGGATAAGGAATCATAGAAATTTGCCGCTCGCCAATTTGCCGATAAGACTTCTTCTTTGAAGAAGATCACATAAGACAAATGGATCAAAACAACTTGAAATACTGCAATCACACGGACCAGGTCGATCCAATCGAGATGAGCAGGCTCCGTTTGCAATGAGGACTGTTCAGCAGCCATGACACAATTTATTCGACTAGCTTGCGAAAATCCCGGAAATGGATTTGATTGTGCAAGTAAAGCATCTTGATCATTTCAACCAGTTGCACCTGTCCAAGAAAGGGATGGCGGCCTTCTTTGACAAGATCATCGTTCGAAAGGCCAGACACCCATTCGACGGCATTCGCGCGCACACCCACGAATTGCTTCAGTAGTTCTTGTGGTGTCATCTCCCGGGTTTTTTCCTGTTGCCGGGCATTGTAAAGATCAATCGAGAAATCATCTGGAGAGCCGGGACCGCCCTGGCAAATGCGCTCAAACAGCATGAGCAGGCCGCGTTCCGAGGTTACAAAATGAGCCAGCACGTTGCGGATCGTCCAGGTATCGCCTTCTGTATAAACTTCGGTCTTCCACTGCTCGTCGGTTAGCGCGGAGAAGTAGGTAACCACCTTCTCCCCTTCCTTCTTCAAACGTTCCGCAAGCCAGACAGGCGAGGTCTCGGTCATAAATCCTCCTCTTAGACTAATGAATATCCGCCGTCAACCACGATGGTTTGGCCGGTAATATATTCGTTCTTGATCAAAAATTCGAGTGCGGAGGCCACTTCTTCGGTTGTTGCGGCACGTTTGAGCGGTAACCGTTGGATCAATTTTTCCCACTCTTCAGGCGTCACATTCTCCGAGGGCAGCACCAATCCCGGCGCGATAGCGTTGACGCGAATAGCGGGGGCAAACGAGCGCGCCAGTACCCTGGTCAGCGACTCGAGGGCGGCCTTGCTGACCGTATAAGACGGGAACCTGCTCCAGGCTTTTTCTGCGCCAATATCCGAGACGTTCACGATCAGGCCGCCGCGCGTCATTCTCAGGGCAGCCTGCTGGGCGCAAAGGAACGGGGCCCTCAAATTCAGGTCGAGGGCCGCATCCCATTCCTCGACCGGGAGCGTTTGCGCATCCCCACGTGGCATCACCGCCGCGGAATTGACCAGGACGGCCAGCCGGTCGAGCTGCGCTTCAGGTTGCGAAAGCAGCGAATCCACCAAAGCAAACAGTGCCTCTACATGCTCTGCCTGAGTCAAATCTGCTTGTATGGAGAACGCCGGAACCCCGAAGGACTTGATTTCCGCGACGGTTTTCGTGGTGAGCTGCGCTGAACGATGGTAATGCACTAGCACTGCGTATCCCTGATAAGCCAGGGTCAAAGCAAAGGCGCGGCCCAGCCGATGGGCGCCGCCGGTCACAACTGCAAGCGGAAATTCAGCCATAGGCTTGTTTTACCACAAATTTCCCCTCACCCCTATCCCCTCCCATAGGGAGAGGGGAATTCGTTCATTTTCTAAAGAAATTCGAGACAAAGAACCAGATGTTGGCCGGGCGCTCCGCCAGTCTGCGCATGAAGTAGGGGTACCAGTGCGTGCCAAATGGAACGTACACGCGCACCGGATAACCCGCCGCAACCAGTTGGTCCTGCAAGTCGCGGCGGATGCCGTATAGCATCTGGAACTCCAGCGCTTCCTTCGGCAGGCCAACTTTTTCAGCGTACTGTCTGGCAAACTCGATGCGTTTTACATCGTGCGTCGCAATCGCCGGGAGGGGTGGGGTGCGTCCATCCTCGCTGATCCTGGGCGCTTTAGCCGCTAGCGCCGCATCGATCAGGATCTTGGTCAACAGGTCGAAGTTAGCGTCCACATCCGCTTTTTTAGGATAAGCCTTGTCCGCGGGTTCCTTGTAAGCTCCTTTGACCAACCGAAAACGGACTCCGCGTTCGAGCAGCTTGCGGGTATCCTCTTCGGTGCGGAAAAGGCAGGATTGCACGACCAGGCCGACGGTCCGGGTGTGGAAGCCATCGTCGAGGACGCCATTCAGCAGAGCGATGGTGGTGTCCGTATAGGGCGTGTCTTCCATATCGATGCGAATAAAATTCTTGTGCTCTTTGGCACGGTTGAGAATGCGGGCTAGATTTTCACGGCAGATCAAGTCATCCAACCCCATGCCGATCTGGGTCAGTTTGATCGAAACATTCGATTTGACCCCCGCCTTATCAATTTCGTCCAAGATGTTGAGGATGCCTTCTGCTGATTGGGTTGCCTCCTCCGCGGTCGTCGTGTGCTCCCCCAGTTGGTCTAACGTAGTTACAATCCCCTTTTCATTGAGTTCCCGGATTGCACGGATTGCATCCTGGATACTCTCCCCCGCTACAAAGCGAGAAGCTGTCCGCCAGGCAATTTTCCAGCCTGTGACCATGTGCTGGGCCCAGCCAGCCTTTGACAGGTATATAAGGAATGAACGAAGCATTTGGGAGACCATCCTTGTCAAGGAAGATATAAAACGCTGAATCTATTCTAGCATAACTGCCAGGGTTGATTGTGTTATACTCTTTGGGTGATTTAAGTCACAATTTTTTCCAATAACGGCACAAACATGAAACTAAAAGTATTTGCACCGTATACCTGGGGAGTACTCGGCTGGAATTTGATTGTCATTCTCTGGGGAGCTTACGTGCGCGCCAGCGGCTCGGGGGCGGGTTGTGGGCAGCACTGGCCGTTATGTGACGGACAAGTCTTTCCCCAGGCGCCTGACGTGGCAATGCAGATTGAGTTTACACATCGCATCCTCTCCGGAGGAGCCCTTCTGCTCATTGCAGTCATGGTTATCTGGGGTTTCCGTATCACAAACCAAGAACACCCCGTCCGCAAAGGTCTGGTTGCCGCCGGGATTTTGATCGTCACAGAGGCGCTGCTTGGCGCCGGATTGGTGCTGTTTGAACTGGTGGAAGAAAACTCGTCCGCAGCGCGTGCTATTGCGGTCGCTTTGCATCTGGCAAATACTTTCCTTTTGGTTGGGAGCCTGGCATTGACGGCATATTGGGCTTCAGGTGGACGTGCCATACAACTTAAAGGTCAGGGGTTGAAGGCCTGGCTGCTTGCCGCGGGATTGTTTGGCATGCTGGTCATCGGTATGAGCGGCGCTGTGACCGCGCTGGGAGATACTCTGTTCCCAGTCAGTTCCCTGGCTGAAGGCATCGTTGCAGATCTGGATCCGAATGCTCATTTTCTTGTAAGGTTACGGGTGTATCATCCTGTCATTGCCGTGATGGTTGCTCTCTATTCACTTTATCTGGTACGCATGTTATTCGCTCAAAACCACGGAAAGGCGCGTAAATTTTTAGGCGCATTGGTGCTCGTGGGCTTTGTGCAATTGGTTCTCGGGCTGGTCAACATGCTGCTGCTTGTCCCTGTTCCTACGCAGTTGTTGCACTTGCTGACCGCCGACCTGGTTTGGGTCACATATATTCTGACCACCGCAGCTATTCTGGCCAAAACACAACCATCAACGTAAACGCTCCGGAGGCTGTGTGAGAAATCGCAATACGTCCATCCTCGTTCGTATCTCTTCAATTCTTTTTCTGAGCGGCACAATCATCTTGATCATTATCTCGTTGATTGGCTATAGCCGCCAGCGTAACAATTTTCCTGCCGGGATGACCATCGGTGGTGTCCATGTCGGTGGCCTGACTCCGCAGGAAGTATCCGAGCGCGTTTTACTGGTCTACACTACGCCGATTCAGGCCCAGTATGGAGATGCAATCATCCACATAGATCCAACAGCCGTCGGTTTCGAACTGGACATGGAAGCTATGCTGGCTGCTGCAGACCTGTCGCGTACCAGCGGCTCTTTCTGGGGTGGCTTCTGGAATTATCTTTGGAACCAGGAACCTGAGCCCATTGCCATCCCTTTGCGTGCCACAATCGCGGAAGGGACTCTCCGCAACTACTTACAACACGAGATTGCCTCCCGCTATGACATCCCACCCGAACCTGCCCAGCCAATTCCTGGCAGCGCTTCTTTCGCCCCTGGCAGTTCGGGGCAAGTGCTCGATATCGATCGCGCGGTTATTTTAATCGAAGATGCCTTGCGCTCTCCCTCCAACCGCTCCGTTTCATTGACATTCCAGCGCAGCGCCCCTGCACGCCCTACGATTGAAAATCTGGAGATCCTGCTCCAGCAAACCATTAACCTGGCAGAATACGATGGCGTCTTCGGCTTGTACATGCTGGACCTGCAAACCGGGCAGGAAATTCACTTTGCAATGGATCAGAATCAGACGATCACGACAGAGCCGGATGTAGCCTTTACCGCCTCGAGTACGATCAAGATTCCGATTATGATTTCCTACTACATCAAGAATGGACCGTCGGCGCTGGACGAACGCACGAATGAGCTCATATTGAATATGATCCGTAAATCGGAAAACCCACCTGCCGATGCATTGATGCAACGCTTGAGCGCGTTTGAGGGACCATTGATCGTAACCGAAGATTTGCATAAGATTGGCCTGGAAAATACCTTTATCGCCGGCTTCTTCTGCGACCCGTTCAACCCCTGTCCTTTGCTGCAACGCTTCTCCACGCCCGCCAACCAGCGCATCGACGTGTTCACTGATCCGGACCCGTATAACCAGACCACCACCTCCGACATGGGTATGCTGCTGGCAGATATCTACCAATGTGCTACATCCGGTGGAGGCGCGTTGGTAGCCGCCAATCCTGGTCAGATCACGCAGGAAGTTTGTCAGCAAATGATCAGCTTTTTAGCAGCAGACAAGATCGGGGTCCTGATCGAAGCGGGCGTCCCGGAAGGCACGCAAGTCGCTCACAAGCACGGCTGGATCAGCGATGCTGGCAGCGGTGTCATCAAAAACATCAGCGACTCGGCTCTCGTCTATACACCGGGCGGGAACTACGTTCTGGTGATGTATGCTTATCATCCTATTCAAGCTGTCTGGGAGCCGGTCTCGGGGCTGTTCGCGCAGCTTTCACAAATCGTCTACAATTACTTTAACCTTCCAGTTCAATAGCAATCCTCTGTTAACGTATCAAAGTGGGATAGTTCGTATATAATCGGAATATGAGCGCTTCACTCGGTCTCTATCGCTTGCAACTGTTGGACAGCCGCTTGGATGAGGTCCGTGGGCGCCTGGAGGCAATCCGTCAAACGCTGGAAAACGACCAAGAAGTGCTTCAGGCAAAAAAACGGACCGCTGAGACCGATACGAACCTGAAGCTTGCCCAACATGCTCTAGAGTTAGCAGAGGCTGAAGTAGACAAGCAAAAAGTGAAGATCGAATTATCGGAAGCGAATCTCTATAGTGGGAATGTGAAGAACCCAAAAGAATTACAGGATCTGCAAAACGAGATCGCAGCGCTCAAACGACATCTCATAACGCTAGAAGACCGTCAGCTTGATGCCATGCTGGAAGTGGAAACGACAGAGCAGGACAATCAGTCGGCACTGGACGAACTTGAACAAGTCAAATTTCGTTTTACAGACCAGAATCTTTCACTAACCAATGAGCAGGCCCAGCTGAACAAAGAGTATGAGCGTCTGGAAACAGAACGGCAGGCCGCGCGTTCTCCCTTGGACACTGGCCTGCTGGCCATTTACGAAAAGCTACGGCAACAAAAACGGGGACTGGCTATCGCAACTGTCAGTGATGGCGCCTGTGCTGCCTGTGGCACGACCCTGACCCCTGCGCAGGTGCAAATCGCGCGCACAACTTCTCAATCGTATAACTGTCCCACCTGCGGGCGCATTCTGTTCGCAAACTAAACTCTCCGATGCCATTCTCCGGCCCAGCATTCTCTTTTATTCTTGGTTTCATCACCGCTACGATTTTCTGGTGGCTGATGGGGCGAGTAAGACCGCTTTGGGAAGAGGTCCGCGAGAATTGGAGAGCAAGCCGCGAAGAGGCGAAGGCGCGCCGCTCCACCGGCGTGGAAGAAAACCACCGTCGCAATACTTTACGCCGTGCGCAGGGGATGCACCTGGCCGCATCGCTCTTTGCGTTGGATGAAATCATCGAAACACCGCGCCTGCTTGCTCCGCCTCATCGTGTGGAACCGGGCGCGCCGCCGATTACCGAAGATATCGTTGCGCGCACGCTTCCATACATGCCCTCCTGGCCTGAGCTGGCGGCAATTTACCATGCTCCTACATTAAGCCTTGGTCAGGCTCTTTCAGGCGATGTCAACCTCGTGATTACCGGGCAGCCCGGCACAGGCAAGACTGTGGCATTGGCCCATCTCGCATCCCTGGCAGCCAACCGTGATCCGGCGCTTGGAAAGTTGAGCGAAGCGGTTCCCTTTTTCTTCCATGTCGCTGACCTGCGCCTGCCAGAAGGCGAAATAAAGGATATCCTGAACCCCATCCTGGATGCTGCCTCGGAACAAGCTCCCGTTTTGGACCTTACAAGGTTGCCAAATTTTGTCGAATATACATTTAAAAGTGGACAGGCACTGCTAGTACTGGATGGCTTCGACGAACTGTCACCGGATGAACAGGTCAGAGTTACTTCATATTTAAAGCTCGTATTAGATGCCTATCCAAGTACGCGAGTTGTGACAAGCGGTTGCCCTGAACAACTGGACGGTCTGATCAGGCTGGGTTTCGAGCCCATCGCTCTTATGCCATGGAACGTCAAACAGCAAGGTGAATTTATCAAAAAATGGGGGCAATTATGGATGCAGACCGTAGCAATGGAAACCTGGTCGCAAGATACGTCAAGCCAACACGAAGAGGTCGATCCGTTACTGATCAATACCTGGCTGAATATAAACAACCACACGCTAACACCTCTCGAACTCACTCTCAAAATTTGGGCTGGCTACGCGGGCGATAGTTTAGGACCTGGTACCCTGGATGCCATCGCAACACATATACGCCGTCTGGCGCCTGGGGGTACACCGTTAGCAGCGCTCGAAACATTGGGGATGCAGGTGGCGCTTTCATCCCGGGCTCTGTTTGATTATCGTTCAGCGCGCGAATGGGTGAAGAATTTCGAACTACCGGAAGAAGAGGAAACGACCGGAAACGGAAACGGTGCAGAGAACGCAGAAGAAGAGGCAAAAAACGGTGATGTGCCAAAGACCGTTCCTCTTCCACAAAAAGGAAAAACAGGCCCGCTCGGTAAAACCGGTCCGCTTGGCAAGACTGGCCCCCTTGGTAAGGCAGGGACAGTGCCTGCAACCTCCAGGCTACTCAACAAAATGACCGATAGTGGTCTACTCGTTTCGTGCCCGGATAACCGCATGCGCTTCCTGCATCCGGTCTTTGGTGGATATCTGGCCGGGCGGGCGCTGGCAGCCGTGAATGCTGATAGTGCCTTGCTCCAACAACCGGACTGGGCAGGCAAACTGATCGCTATGCGCTACGTGGCTGCACACGGTGATGCAACCGGTCTGGCAAATGCCATGCTCAGGCAGACCCAGATGCCACTCCAAAAATCGCTATTCACCGCCGCACGTTGGTTGCGCGATGCGCCCCATGGAGCTCCCTGGCGCGGTAGAGTCTTTGCGCAATTAGCCAGTCTGTTGCAGACTGAGGGCATCCCATTGACCTTGCGAGCGCAGAGTGTAGCTGCATTTTATTGGAGCGGAGACCCCGGAGCCGCGCCACTCTTCCGTCAATTTCTCAGAACTACTTCTTTCGAACTTCTCCAACTGGCAGCCCTCGGAAGCGGAGCTGTCTGCGACATTAAAGCTGTCGACCGGCTGTCGAGCATTCTCTTCGCTCCCAGCCCGTCTGCTCAACGCGCAGGCTGCCTCGCATTGGTGGCTCTAGGCACAGCGCCTGCCCTGGATACGGTTGCACGTGCCCTACTGCACGGTGAAGAAGATTTACGCCGCGCCGCTGCGGAAGCCCTTGCAAATGACCCGCAGGAAGGCTACGCAATGCTTAAAGAGGGCATTTCTCTTACAGATATCCTGCTGCGCCGCGCCGTCGTTTACGGACTGGCGCGTGTCGATGAGCAATGGGCCGTTGAAGCGTTGCAGCACATCCGGGTGGAGGACGATCAATGGGTCGTGCGTAACTCGGCCAGCGAGGTGCTCGACAGCAAGAACCAGATGGACCCGTGTGTGCCGCGGCTATTGACAAAACCGTCTGAAACACCCTGGTTGATTGAGTTCGCAGGCAAGCAAGGTGTAGGTATCTCACCCGGATCGCCAGCCACTGAAATCCTGATTACCGCGCTGAAGAGTGAAACTGAGGAAGAACGGTTGGCTGCCCTTGCATATTTGAAACACACGCCAAGCGAAGGTGTCATCACCAGCATGTACCATGCCATGTATCGCGACGATCCTGAATTGCGCGAGGCCGTTTTTCTGGTCTTATGCGAGCTTGCGGCCAGTGGGATAAAACTTCCGGTCCCAGAACAATTTGGCTTAGGCTGAATCAGCATATGATAAACGTAGAGGTGGAAATTGTCGCTAGAACGAAGGAATTATCTCTAAGGTTTTGGAAACATTCTAAGGCGAAATTTTATGAGTGACCCAATTCTATTAACCATCGCCATTCTCGGCGGTACCGGCAAAGAAGGCAAAGGCCTGGCTTATCGGTGGGCCAGGGCTGGCTATAAGATACTGGTCGGATCCCGTACTTCGCAAAAAGCTGTCGATGCTGCCGAGGAGATCAGCATGATGCTCGGCGGGCAGGCGTACGTCGAAGGATTGGGCAACCTGGAAGCCGCTCAAAGAGCGGACATCATCGTGTTGACCGTGCCCTATGCCGCGCATCGGTCCACACTGGAAAGCGTGAAGGATGTGGTACAGGGCAAGCTATTCATTGACGTCACTGTGCCGATCGTGCCGCCTAAGGTCAGCACCGTGCAAATGCCGGAGGCTGGCTCTGCAGCCCAGGAAGCGCGTCAAATCCTGGGTGAAGGCGTAGAGGTCTCCGCTGCATTCCAGAATATTTCGCACGAACATCTGGTGAGGGAGGACAGCATTGATTGCGATGTGCTGGTCACCGGCACAAGCAAGGATGCGCGTGCCGAGACCCTCACACTGGTTAAAGCCGCCGGGTTTACCGGTTGGGATGCCGGTCCCATCGAGAATTCTGTCGTGGTCGAAGGCCTGACCAGCGTACTGATTGGTATTAACAAGAAATATGGCTCGACCCATGCTGGCATCAAGATCACAGGAATTGGATGACTCCACAGATTGAACAGATGTGGAAGATTTGCTCATAAACATCTGAGTAACAGTCTCCCCCTTCGGGGATCCGCAGCAAAAAATGTTGACACTCACCCCCCTGAAAAACATTCCCCTCATCCGCCAGGGCGACGACCTGGCAGATATGATTGACAAAGCCCTGCACGCAACCGCCATCCAACTTCAAGATGGCGATATCCTGGTAATCGCTCAAAAAATCGTTTCTAAGGCCGAAGGGCGGATGGTCAACCTGACCACAGTCACACCTTCAGGGCGCGCCCTGGAGCTGGCTACAAAAACTGAAAAGGATCCGCGCGTTGTTGAACTGATATTGAGAGAAAGCAATGAAGTCTTACGGGCCAGGCCCGGAGCGATCATTGTCGAACACCGGCTGGGTTTCGTCTGTGCAAATGCCGGGATCGACCATTCCAACGTCACTCCTCTCCCTGCGGGGAAAGGGCCAGGGGTGAGGGCAGAAGACTGGGTATTGCTGCTCCCTGAAAACCCCGATTGTTCCGCTGCTGAGATTCGCCAAAAATTGGAAACCGCTACGGGTACAAAGATCGGTGTACTCATTATCGACTCGCACGGCCGCGCCTGGCGTAACGGCACGGCCGGCGCGGCGATTGGACTTTCCGGCCTGCCCGGCCTGGTCGACCTGCGTGGGCAGCCTGATCTGTTCGATTTCCGGTTGCGCATCACCCAGGTCGGCGCGGCGGATGAACTGGCTGCAGCCGCCAGCCTGGTCATGGGACAGGCCGCGGAGGGCATCCCCGTAGTACACGTGCGCGGGTTTCCCTATGCGTTGCGCGAAGGTTCGCTCGATGAACTTCTGCGCCCCAAAGATCAGGATCTGTTCCGCTAATGCACGGGCTTGTCTCTCTTCTCGACGAGCAGCATTACCGGCAAGTCGAATCCATCTGGCACATGCTGGAAAAAGAGTGCGCTCTGACCGGCATCAGAGTCACACCGTTCCCGCATTTCTCGTGGTTGATCGGCAGCGATTTCGACTGGCCATCCCTTCAAATCGGTATGAAGGAGCTTGCTACGCAGACATCTCCGTTCACGGTCCGCACGACCGGGCTTGGATTGTTCAGTGGGCCCAACCCGGTCATCTTCGTCCCGGTCATCCGTAACAAGGAACTGAGCGAGTTTCACAATCTGGTTTGGGATCGCATCCATCCATTGGGGACAAACCTGAGTGCCTATTACGCTCCGCCGCACTGGACGCCTCATATCTCGCTGGCTTACTCGGACGTCACGCCGGCAAACTTGTCCCGTGTAATAGACAGGTTGGCTTTTCAAACCTACAATTGGGAAATTCAGGTGGACAACATCACATTCATCTACGAACCTGATGGTCAGGTCGGAGAAATCCGCTATCGCTATGAATTTAACGGATCATGACTTTTGGGGAGAGATGGCCCGAGTAGCGGCTAGCAGTTCCATCGTCATAGATCGAGCGCGGGGCACAGCCCATCCACGGTACCCAAATATGATCTATCCGTTCGATTATGGCTATGTTGAAGGCACATTCGCATCCGACGCTGATGGCATCGATGTTTTTATTGGATCAGACTCCAACCACGCTCTTACGGGAATCTTATGCACCTTCGATACAATCAAACGTGATGCTGAGATCAAGCTTTTGTTGGGCTGCACGGAAAGTGACGTGCAAGTTATCCGTGTCTTTCTCGGCGAAATGCGTAGCCTATATGTTCCGCGTCCCAAGGAGGAAACTTGACCTTCCCTGAAAAATATCTCGACCTTTTAAAGCCCGAAAACAGGGCGCATCTCTTTCTTGCCACCATTATGGCGGACGGCTCCCCACAAGTGACGCCCGTCTGGTTTGACACGGATGGCGAGCACATCCTGGTCAACACCAACGAAGGCCGCGTTAAGGACCGCAACATGAAGGTGCGTCCCAAAGTTGCTATGGTTATCCAGGACCCTGCAGACCCCTTCCGTTACCTGCAAATCCGCGGCGAAGTGGTGGATTACACTCGTGAAGGCGCTGACGAGCACATCGACCTGCTCTGCCGTCGCTATCGCGGCAGGCCTTGGGACTATCGCCCGGGGCAAAAACGCATCATTTTCAAAATAAGGGCGGATCACTTTGACGAACATTGATCTGCACCAATTCTTGCGGACACGGCGCTCCGTTCGCCGCTTCAAACCGGACCCTGTGCCTGCTTCCCTTATCGAACGGGTTCTCGAAACCGCCATCTTCGCACCCTCCGCGCACAACCTACAACCCTGGCGGTTCGCCATCGTGGCGGATGTATCCGCTAAAGATTGCCTGGGCCAAGCGCTGACGGTCAAAATGCGTGCCGATATGACCGCCGTAGGCGCGCCAGTGACCGAAATCGAATCACGTGTGGAAAAATCCCTGCGCCGCCTGGACGAAGCGCCTGTCGTTATCCTGCTCTGCAGGGATGTGATTGCCATCCGCAGGGATGAACAGGAAGAAATAACGATGGCGATCCAGTCCGTGGCAGCCTGCGGGCTGCAACTGCTGCTGGCCGCACACGCCGAGGGACTTGGCGGCAACTGGATCTGCTGGCCGTTATATGCGCAGGAAGCTGCCCGTGCCGCGCTGGATTTGCCCGTTACCTGGGAGCCACAGGGAATGTTCATCCTGGGCTATGCGGAGGAAGAGCCGAGGGAGAAGGTCTTGAAGCCTTTGCAAGAAGTGGTACGCTTTATTTGACCGATGCATCGAATCTTGATGAAGCAGACAAGCAAGCCCAATCCCTGGCCAAACGATTGCACACCTTCAGAAAAGCTCTTTCTTCTTCCGCTGTTCGAGAAGAATCATTACCTTATGAAACCGACGAAATCTGAGAGCCACGGTCCACAGTCCATGGTCTACGGTCTAAAGATCGTCGCTCTTGCCGGCGGCGTGGGCGGGGCGAAACTCGTCCACGGATTGGCGCAAATCCTGCCCCCCGAAAACTTGACGGTCATCGTCAACACCGGCGATGACTTCGAACACTATGGCCTGTATATCTGTCCCGACCTGGACACGGTTTGTTATACACTGGCGGGACTGGCGAATCCCGAAACGGGTTGGGGGCGTGCAGGCGAGACCTGGCAGGCCATTGAGAATGCTAAAAGGTTGGGAGGCCCGGGCTGGTTCAATCTTGGGGACTGTGACCTGGGCACGCACCTGGAACGTACTCGGCGTTTGAAAGGAGGTCAGACTCTTTCGCAGATTACACATGACTTCTGTAAAGCCTGGGGCATCGAGCAGACTGTGTTGCCCATGTCCGACAAGGCAGTGCGGACCATCGTCGAAACGGACGAGGGTGAGCTGGCTTTCCAGGAATATTTCGTCCATCGCCGGTGCGAACCAAAGGTGAGGGGCTTTCACTTCGAGGCCTTGAGATAGCGGAAGCAGCTCCGGGTGCGCTGGAGGCGATCAAGGCTGCCGATGCAGTGGTGATCTGCCCGTCGAATCCCTGGGTGAGCATCGATCCTATCCTGAAGACTCTCGCCCCCTCGCCCCTCTCCGGCGGGGAGAGGGGGTGGGGTGAGGGAAAAACCATCATCGCTGTATCCCCCATTATCGGCGGGCAGACGGTGAAAGGCCCTGCCGCGAAGATGTATGCAGAACTGGGTATCCAACCCTCGGCGTTGGCAGTTTCGGAACATTACCGTGGCCTGTTGAGCGGCTTTGTGATAGATCAGGTCGATGCTGAACTTGTAAAATCGATAGCGATCCCTACGCTAACCACCGATACACTTATGAATCTCTTAACAAAACGTGCACAACTGGCCGGAGATGTGCTACACTTTATTGGGAGACTTAACAAATGACAATTTGGGCGATTGTCCCTGTCAAACCTTTACGGCGCGGCAAATCGCGCCTGGCTGGAACTTTATCGGAAGACGAACGAACGCAACTCAACCAACTCTTGTTGGAACACACCATCAAAACCCTATCGGAGCTAAAAGATATCGAGCAAGTCCTGGTTGTCAGCCGTGACCCGGCTGCGCTTGCGCTTGCTCGCGAGCACGGCGCGCGGACGGTGCGCGAGGCTGGCTCGCCAAAGCTGAATACAGCCCTCAAACGGGCGACGGTGGTCGCACAACTGTATGCCACACGCGGAGTACTCGTCCTGCCTGCCGACCTGCCTCTGATCACCCGCGAGGATATTCTGGCGCTGATCGAGCGCGCTAAAAAGCCACCGGTCGTTGTGATCGCGCCCGACCGCCGGGAAGAAGGCACGAATGCGTTATTGATCTGCCCGGCAGGCCTGATCGAATATGATTTCGGGCCGGGTTCCTTCCAGCGCCATTGCGAACGCGCCCGGGAGGTTGGAGCGCGGCTGGAAGTGGTTAACCTGCCGTCGCTAAGCCTGGACCTCGACCTGCCAGAAGACCTTGAAATGGTGCTCAATTTGGAAGGACTTAAGTTTGAAGAACCTCCTATCCGAGAAGAAGTGCCCTGACCGGAACTGAACTCTGATCTTGAAAATTCCATCTTCTACAAGGGATTTTCAGGAGATAATGATTGTTAGTCATAAAAATGTCCAGCTTGCAAGCCGGGCATTTTTTCATTAATCACCCGATATGCAAAACATAAACATACTTCCAAGAGCCTTTTGGCGGAATTTTTGATTACTTTCATCATGGTCCTGGCATGCAGGCTGCCTGTTTGTTTAAATGCTATAATTAATAGTGTAGTTATTCACAAACTGTAAACCTGTTCATACATAAATCTCCCATATAAAGAGGTGTTCCATGGAGAAGCATGCAACCGTTAATACGTTAACAATGTCAAATCATCGACTTCAGACGGAACTTTTAAGGTGCGAATATTGCGAGGAGAAACCATGCGAGGCGGCTTGCCCGGTAAACTGCTCGCCTTTTGATTTCATCATGGCCGCGCGCGAGGGGAATCCATCCGATATCAGGCGTTCTGCTGGCGAGATCATGCGCAAGAACCCCCTTGGCGGCGTCTGTGGTATGGTCTGCCCGGACACGTTATGTATGGCGGCCTGCACCCATAAAAAGTTCGATGGAGCGATCAATATCCCTCGCGTGCAAGCTACAGTTGTCGAAATGGCAAAGCACCTGGGAGGCATTCCAACTTTCTCGACACCGATGCCTAACGGGAAGAAAATTGCAGTCGTCGGTGGCGGGCCAGCCGGGCTTGGAGCAGCCGCTGCTCTGGCGCAGATGGGCTATGCCATCGACATTTTCGAGGCAGACGATAAACTGGGCGGCATGTTGAACCTCATCCCCAATGACCGGCTGGATAAGAACGTGGTCAAGACGGATATCGAGTTCCTGTTCTCGCTCGGCCAGATCACAGCTAAAACCGGGACAAAGGTCGATGACCCGAAAGCCCTGCTGAGTCAGGGTTACGCTGCGGTTTGCGTCACGGTCGGGCTGTGGAAGCCCATCAATCTGGGCATCGAGAACGAAGACCTGGCGCTCACCATGACCGATCTGCTCGCCGACCCGCAGAAATATTGTTTCGACGGGCGCGTGGCCGTGATCGGCGGCGGCGCGACCGCAGTGGACTGCGCCATTACCGCCAAAATGCGTGGCGCAAAACAGGTCGGGTTGTTCATGCTCGAGAAACTGTCCGAGATGCCGCTCACAGCGCGCGAACGGCAGGATTTACTGGATTACGATATCGAGGTCAACGGTCGTATGCGCGTGACGCGCCTGCTCAAAGACAGCCAGGGACTGTGGGGGATCAAGATCCTGAAGGTCGAACTCCCCGAGGGCATGCCTTTCAGCCCTGCCAATATCCGCGACGTGGACGGGACCGATTGCCTGTGCGCAGATATCAACGCGGTCGTCATCTCGATTGGGATGCGCTCCACGCTGCCGCGGGAGCAGGCAGAAGGCGTCTTCTACGCAGGCGATATGCTGACCGGGCCGAAGACGGTCGTCCAGGCGGTAGCCTCGGGCAAGAACGCTGCGCTCGAAATCGATGCTTATCTAAACAACCAACCTGCGCCTGTCATCGAAAAGCCGACCAAGTCCTATTACACCCTGCCGGGCTTCAATCCTATCCCTGTATCGCTCGAAGCCGATTTCTTCGGACGCAGGATTCGCTCGCCTTATCTACTCTCTGCCTCGCCGGTCACGGACGGGCTGGAGCAAATGAACAAAGCCTACAAAGCGGGCTGGGCTGGCGGTGTGATGAAGACCGCCTTCGACAACATCTCGATCCACATCCCTTCAGAGTACATGTTCACCTTCGGGAAGTATACCTATGGGAACTCTGACAACGTTTCCGGGCATCCGCTCGACCGAGTCTGCCGGGAGATCGAGCAGCTCGTCAAAGAATGGCCCGACAGACTGACCATCGGTTCCACGGGTGGACCAGTTTCGGGTCACGATGAGAGCGACCGCGCAGGCTGGCAGTCCAACACCAAAAAGCTGGAAGCGGCCGGCGCAATGGGCATCGAATACTCGCTATCCTGTCCGCAGGGCGGCGATGGCACCGAGGGCGATATCGTCTCCCAGAACGCGGCCTTGACTGCCAAGATCATCGATTGGATCATGGAGGTCGGCGATCCGGACATCCCAAAACTGTTCAAATTGACCGCAGCGGTTACTTCCATCGTGCCAATCCTACGCGCCATCCGGGGCGTGCTCGAAAAATATCCGCAGAAGAATGCAGGCATCACGTTGGCCAATTCCTTCCCCACACTGGCGTTCCGTCCATCCACCGGGCGCAGGTGGGAAGAGGGCGTTGTCGTTGGCATGAGCGGTGAAGGCGTGACGCCGATCTCGTACCTGACGCTCGCCAACGCGGTCCCGGTGGGCATCGAGATCTCCGGTAACGGCGGCCCGATGAACTACAAAGCAGCCATGGACTTCCTGGCGCTGGGCGTCAAGACGGTCCAGTTCTGCACGATTGCCATGAAGCATGGTGTGGGGATCGTCCAGGACCTCGAGTCCGGCACATCCTTCCTGATGCAGGAACGTGGCATCCAGTCGGTGCGTGAACTGATCGGCATCGCCCAGCCGCATCCGATCACGGACTTCATGGCGCTTACACCGGTCAAGAAAATCTCCTCGGTCGATCCCGCCCTGTGCATTTCCTGCGGCAACTGCGCTCGCTGTCCGTACCTGGCCATCGAACTTGATGAGAATCTCATCCCGCACACGGATCCCGCCCGCTGCATCGGCTGCTCGATCTGCGCCCAAAAATGCCTGACCGGCGCGATCAGCATGCGAGCTCGCACCGCGCAAGAGCTGGCGGTGTTACAGGAA
>Ga0105104_10000519_pt1 | contig 29917 bp, 23 predicted proteins | sample PPLLaktember2015_3_FD_87034 | JGI IMG/M metagenome (GOLD analysis project Ga0105104, IMG submission 87034) | Freshwater sediment microbial communities from Prairie Pothole Lake near Jamestown, North Dakota, USA - PPLs Lake P7 Core (6) Depth... | ecosystem: Environmental > Aquatic > Freshwater >...
GAAATCACGCAAAGAACTCAAAAGAGATTGACGGCCGATGTGAGCTCAAGAGGCCAGGAACTCGGCCGGAAGACGCTCGATCTCATAAAAAGCGGCGCCAATACGCCGGCAAATATGATCAGGGTCCACAACGAGTATGTCGACGGAATCGATCAGATGGCGGTCCGCTACGAGGGAGCGTGGCGCGAGGAATGGAGCGCTGAGTACAAGTATCTGACGGGTCTTGCCGCTAACCTTGGAGACCCGGGTTGGCACGAATTGGCCGTCCTTCATATCAGGATGAAGGAACAAAATGCGCAGACGATGCTCTTGGCCATGGTAGGCGCCGCCTATGCGCCCGGGGCGTATATACCGAGTAAAAACCTTCAGGATCTGGAAGACAGCGCCGGCCAGAATGTTCCGGCTTGCCCCGAATCACTCAAAAGGCGGGGCCTGGAGATGGACCTCGAGATCTTCTCCGTGTCTTTTTCTTGCGCGGAGGTCGAGGTCCAAGTCGGCAACGAGGGCCTGGGCGCGTTCGCCAAAGTCGTGTACGCTCGCGGGGGAGAGATCACCATTATGTTAGGTCCTACCGCTGAAATAGGCGGGGGATTCGGAACAGTGACAGTCGAGGACGGACTCTTTACATCACTGTCGACAACGAGGGTGTAAAGGACCTCGGTTTCCGGGTGACCTTTGAGCAGGGCCTTCCAGTAGGGCTCGGACTCACGATGACAACTGAGTTGGACAGTATGGATTTCAGTTTTGTCCCTGCAGCCCCTCTGGAAAGCTCAGCCAGATGAAGATTGAAGTTCTACCCGAAGATCACCCGGGGCGTCCGGCCGTACTCGAACTGCTCCGCGCTCACATTCGCGGCCTTTGCGGCCTGCCAGTCGGGAACCGGCTTCTGGCACCAATTGCTCGATCGTAGCGATTCGTACCTCGAAACCTAATCTGCTTTGCCGGTGACAGCGAGAGGCGGGGTCGAACCTTCAGTTACCGAGAAATTCCCGTCGATCGCCCTGACCGCTCTAGCCGGGACCCCGTAAGCCAGAAAATGATCCGGAACATCCCTGGTAACGACGCTTCCGGCTCCAACGAAGGCACCGTTTCCTATTCTTCTCTTTTCGATAACGGAACTCCCCAGCCCAATCCAGCTCGCCTCACCTACACGCACGTCCCCTGCCAGGGTCACACCGGGGCAAACGTGGGAACCATCTTCGACTACCGTGCCGTGGCTCAGGATCGCCCCGTTGTTGATTATGACGCATTTACCAATCCGGCAACCCGGATCAACGATAACACCAGCCCCCACGAAAGTCCCCGGACCGATGATCACATCATTGGATATAGTTGCAGATGGGTGCACCAGTGAGGGAAGCTCAAAACCTTCTTTTAGAATAAGTTCCCCGATCTCGAGTCGCTTTCCGCAGTGTCCAAAACCGAGCGCAAGGCAGTTGATGCCGAGGGACTTCAGGCAAAGGAGTACTTCGCGTCCTCCCAGGATCTTGCTCCCTTCAAATGGAGCGTTTTTGCGAGCGATGTTTACATCGTCGATGAAGCCTGCCACCAAGTAGGTGGAGAGGAGCCGGAGTGTGGAAGCCACCACTGAAGCGTGGCCGGCAGCTCCCCAGATCACAACAGCAGTTCTAGACTGGCAAGTCATACTGTGTTCCTGAGCAGCATTGTATGCCGTCGAGCCTACCCAGAATCGCCAAATTCCAAAATGTCTATTGATTCCCAGAGACAGGCACAGAAGTCCCAAAGGCCGCTGCGACAAGGACACGGCTGTTTCTGTAAGATGTGGACGTTTTTCCGACCAAACACTCCGGCCGACCCGTCCGGGGGGAAACCTTCTGTAAGTGACAAGGCGAAGCTCTGCGCTCTCCGCCCGTTCGCCCTTCACTCTGCGACCTTTTCCTTCCACATAACTCACCCGACGGTGCCGGGTCTCCAACGTGCATAGGAATGGAGCCACCATGCGAGGTCACTTTTTGCCTTTTGCCGTGCCTGACCTGGACGAGGGCGAACTGACGCAGGTCAGAGAGACTCTGGATTCTGGATGGCTGACGACAGGTCCCAGGGCTCATCTATTTGAAGATCAGTTCCGCGATTTTGTCGGCAGTCGTTTTGCGGTGTCAGTCAACTCCTGCACGGCCGCTTTGCACTTGGCTCTTGAAGCTGCCGGGGTGGGTCCTAATGACCTAGTGATCACTACCCCCTACACCTTTGCCGCCACAGCCGAGGTGATCCGCTATTTTGACGCCCTTCCGGTGTTTGTGGACGTGCAGGCGGAAACGCTGAACATAGATCCTGGGCAACTGAATGATGTTATCCAGGAGACGCGAAGAGTATTGGAGGGCAGCGTGGCGTCACCTCGAATGCCTGGTGTCCGCCGCTTACGCGGGCTCATGCAACACGCTCGCATAGGCGGCAAACCCACGATTCGGGCGGTTGTGCCTGTTCACATTGCTGGCCATCCGTGCGATATGGGGGCCATCAACAGCCTGGCCTTCGAGCACGCATTGGCGGTGATCGAGGATGCGGCGCACGCCTTTCCTGCCGGGTACCAGGGGCAGCTGATCGGAGGACTGGAAACTCCGATCGAGCGGTCTGCAGTCTGCTTCTCTTTCTATGCAACGAAGACGCTGACCACAGCCGAAGGCGGGATGATCACGACCAACAACGAGAAGTGGGCCGAACGTTGCCGGATGATGCGCCTCCACGGAATAAGCACCGATGCGTGGAAACGCTACTCCGCTGAGGGCAGTTGGTACTACGAAATCATGGAGTCCGGGTTCAAATACAACATGCCCGACATCCTGGCCGCCTTGGGGTTGGCTCAATTGAAGAAATCGATCGTCGCCTGGAAGCGAAGACAGGAGATCGCAAAGCAGTATACGGATGCCTTGAGAGAAGAACCAGCTCTTCAGGTTCCCACCGTCGCTCCGGGAGTGGATCATGCCTGGCATCTGTACCCCATTCGCTTGAACCTGGCGACGCTGACAATCAGTCGGGCCGAGTTCATCAATGCCCTGAAAGCAGATAACATTGGAACCAGCGTTCATTTCATACCTCTCCATCTGCATCCCTACTACAAGAAAACGTTTGGTTATGAACCCGCTGACTTCCCGATAGCTCTTCGGGAGTACGGTCGGGAGATTTCGCTCCCTATCTATAGCCGGATGACGGATCATGACGTGCACGGAGTCATTTTGGCCATCAAGCGGGTCCTTGAGAGGCATACGGCAAAGACTGTTTATGAGGTTGTTGGATATTAGTCTGGCGGGATTGGGCCTGCTCGTCATAGCTCCGCTTCTACTTGTCGTCGCGATATTGGTGGCGGTCATGTCAGGGCGTCCGGTCATCTATAGAAGCCAGCGAATGGGTCAACGCGGCAGAGTCTTTTCACTGCTCAAGTTCCGGACGATGAGGCAGGATGCCGATTCAGTCGGCCCGGGGATTACCGGGAGGAATGACAGTCGGGTGACTCCGATCGGCCGGATCCTCCGCAGAACCAAGGTGGACGAACTGCCGCAGCTGATCAATGTGCTGAAAGGCGACATGAGCCTGGTCGGACCTCGCCCTGAGGACCCGCGATATCTTGATTGTTATTCAGCGGCCGATCGCCGGTTGCTTGAGATGAGACCGGGGCTGACCAGCCCGGCGAGTATCGCTTTTCGTAACGAGGAGGCGCTACTCGATGGACCTGACTTCGAAATGCGCTACGTGAAGACAGTTCTACCAGCAAAACTGTCGATGGATTTGTCTTACATGCAATCGCGCACCCTTTGGTCGGATGTGAAGGTCATAGCAGAAACAGCGTTGATGTTGCTCGGTCGGGATGTGCACCCTCGTGCGAAATTGCCCCCCCACCGAGCGTTTTTCCTGTCCCTTGGCAAGAAAAGCTGAGCACCGGGACGCGCCGCTTATGAGACACTGTCCAATTTGCAGGTCCACCCAGGGTATTCGCCGGTCTCCCCCCCGTGGCTTTTGGGAAGAGCGTGTATACAGAATGGTGTCTCTCAGGCCCTTCCGGTGCAACATCTGCGGTCACCGGTTTATCCGATTCAGCACACAGAGACTTCCATTAAAAACAGGCCGAGTTCACTGGCAGACGGGATTCCGTGTCTTCCTGCAAAGGGACGTTCCGATGGATTTCCCGGAGCTCATCGAAGCGATCGCGCGAACCGAAAAAGAACTCCGGAAGGATGCAGCCAGCACAGGGACTGCCACCGCATCAGGTCAACCGGAGCCCCCCACCGATTCGCTGGCCAGTCACTGGTCTAAACACGGCCGTTTGAAGGCAGGGCCATGAGGAGGTATGAAAAGAATCACAATTCTTTTCACGCTTTCTGATCCTCCAGAAGTTTTCGCCGGAGGTCAGGGAATCACCACTCTCAGGCCTTGAGGCGCCGTTGGTGCACTCAGGCCGGTTGGCTGTGAGCCGTTTAGGAACTCCTCGACATTGGTGTAACCGTCGCCATCAGAGTCAATATTGCCATCACTCGGATTCCCGGGACTGAGCCCGTTTGCGACTTCCCAGATATCGGCCATTCCATCAGAGTCTGCATCGACCCAGGGTGTTCCGGCGACGACTGTGATCGTAGCCGTCTGTCGGCTGTGAATGCCTTCGATGGAACCGGGACCAGTGCGGTTGACCGTGTCGCTCAGAACCCTTTGGTCGTGCTCGTCGCGAGCGTTGACCCATCGTCCGGCTTCATCGATTCTTGCACTAGCCCCAACGTCTCCAGAGACGACAATTGAATTATACGCTGCCGACGCGCTCTCGGCGGCGACCGGGAAAGGCCCTTGTGGGAGCCGGGTGAAGCGCCTCAAATCAACTCCGTTGACCCGTCTGGGCATACCGCCGACGGAGTCATATTCCACGCTTTGCAGAAGTCCTGCGCCAAACACAGAGGTGTCGTCGTGCTTGTACGGGCTGGTCATCACCCAGTTGTCGAGTCGGCCATCCGGGTTACTGGGTCCTATATTGCCGGCGACATAAAGCGATGGCCCCCGAGTCCCGTCCACTGTTGATAGGCCTATGACCTGATAGGCATCGGGGAGGCCGGCCTGGGAGATATTCGTTCGAAACTCGTGGCTGATTTCTCGCCCCCATTTACGCCCGAGAATAACTGAGTCGCTGGCAAGCGGGCCAGTTTTGAAGAAGTTCCCGATCACGTCGAGGGCGGTCTTAGTCTTATTGCCAACAACGTCCTGGTTGAAGTTGTACATCACATTGTTAATGATCTCGGCGTTCTTCGCATGCACCATGGGCAGGCGATGCGACATATTGGCCCACAGGTTGTGATGCAAAGAGATTCTCTCCACTTCGTACCACTGCGGAATGCCATTCTTGTCAACAATGCCGTTGAAACTGAGTCCCGTCTCACCTTTGACGCCGCTCCCGGTTTCTCCCTCGTAAATCATGCACCGCTGAAAAGTAATGTCGCGGATGTCCCTAGCCCAGGAGTACGAGTCGGGATATCGATAGATGCTCGTGATAGTGTCGTTTTTCCAGCTGAAACTACAGTGATCGAAGACGATGTTGTAGCCACTGCCCACCGTGACGGCCAGATTGCCGCCCGAGTTTTGGCCTCCGTTGCCTCGAATTCGCAAAAACCGGATGACTACGTCATGGACGTCGCCTTTAAAAAAGAACGCCATGCCACTCTTCGCCCGAACCGTAATTCCACTGCCTGGCGCGCTTTGGCCGGCGATTGTCATATACGGCTGTGACACGTCGAGCCTCGAGGTCAGGTCAATGACACCGGCCACTTTGAAAAGAATGATCCGTGGCCCGGGCGTCTCCACGGCCGCTCGCAGCGTGCATCGAGTAGCGGTGCAACTCTCGGCTCCGGGGACGCTATCGGCAAGCGTGTTCACATACAGCACCCGCCCCCCGCGTCCGCCACGGGCAGCCGTGCCGTGACCTTTGGCATCGGGAAAGGCAGGAACCTGGGCGAACAACAAAGCATGTACGTCAGAAATACCGAAGCCCGAGAGAATGAAAAACAAAGCAAAAAACAGCCGATTCACAGTTCCCCCTCCGTTTTTAGGGATTAAGGATCTCTATGTGGCGGCGCGGATTCTAGTGAAACAGTTCGAAGTGTGGGAGTGACAGCGGTCACCCGAGAAACTGTGACTTCTCCTGATTCCAGATGCAGGGGTCATGAAGAAACTCAAAGGCTCCCTGGGGGGCGAGTACCATTGGCGTGAGTATCGCATCAACTCATTGCTGCCTGTTGCCTCGCGATCCGACCGCGTCCTCCTCTACGGGTGCGGAGATGCAGGGGAGCGCAAATTCTTGCACGAACTGGGCTTCAAGACCTTCGCCTTCGACATTCGGAGAACTACCGGAACCGATTTCATTGCTGACGGCCACTTCCTGCCGATCAAGGATCACTCCTTCCGCATCGTACTCTCGATGCAGGTATTTGAACACCTTCATTCACCGTGGGTGGCAGTTCCGGAGATCGCCCGAATTCTCCTCCCCGGAGGTTACCTTATCGGCTCTGTCGCTTTCCTTAAGCCCTTTCACGACTCGTATTTCCACATGACTCACAGGGGAGTCGCGCGGCTCCTCTCCGCGTCGGGACTTAAATTGGAAAACGCCCTGGGGCTTCAGAGTCTCACACATTCCATATACGGGTCGATCCTTCCTCTGAACCGGTCGATCAGTCGTATGGTATTCGGCTGCATTGACCGAATTGTCTTCGGTGTCAGAGCGGCTTTGTGGTCTTTGGTGCGGGGAGTGCGGCCTACTGAGCCAACCGATCGCTTTGATGCCGGTCTCAAGATGAGTTTCAAGACCTTCGACAGCCTGCGGTTTGCCCCGGCCATCGTTTTCAAAGCTCGCAAGACCACCGATCGGTGAGGAAAATGCCGCCACGGATCCTCTTCGTTTCCTATACATCCGACCAAACGGGGCCCACTGTCAGCCTGATGCTTCTGCTCAAGCATTTACGTCCGAGCTTCGAAGTGGCTGTGGCTTTACCGGGTACAGGCGCCTTTTCGGCGCGACTCGTCCAGCAGGGTATTCGGGTCCATTGTTTCCGAGCGCTTGGAAAATACTCGATCCCAGCGTTGCTAAGAGTGTTGAGCAAAGGCCGCTATGACATGGTCTATGCCAACGATACGAGCGGGGCATGTCGCAACGCGATGATCGCTGCCAAGGTTCTGAGGCTGCCCTTTGTCTCACATGTCCGAAGCATGCTGCATAACCAGCCGCTTAGCCGGCTGGCTTATCTTCGTTACGCCGATGCCGTTATCGCTGTGTCCAAGGCATGTGCCTTAGCTTTGCCGCGGTTTGTCCCTGAGCGCAGAATCCACGTAGTCCACAATGGGGTCGAGATTCCTGAGGCGGACGCAGACAAGACGGCAGCGGCTAAGCTCTCGTCGGGTCGGCTCAGCCTGATCAGCGTCTCCCACATTTGCCGGCGTAAGGGTCAGAGCTACATCGTGGCAGCAATGGCTCATCTGGCGCATGAGTATCCCTGTCTTGACCTGACTTTGGTGGGGGCTCTAAACCGTGAACCGGCTTACGTTGAGGAACTTCGAACGACGGTCGCACATCTGGGGCTGAACCAGCGGGTGCATCTGGCTGGTTTTCAAGACGACTGCGGCGATTGGCTGAAAAGTGCGGACATCTTCGTTCACACTGCTCTCGCCGATCCACATCCGCGGGCAGTCCTGGAGGCAATGTCGCTTGGTTTGCCGGTCGTTGCCTTTGCAGTAGACGGAGTGGAGGAGACCGTTATCGACGGGGCAACGGGCTTCCTGGCTCCCCCGGGTGATGTCCCAGCCCTGACGAAGGGCATCTCCCGCCTGGTGGAGGATCCCTCATTACGGCAGGCACTCGGGAGCAGCGGAAGACACCACATTGCCCGGCATTTCCAGGCTTCGGAGACTGCGAGCCGGATCGGCGAGCTCATTCTCCAGACTCTCGCTTCCCGTCGGGCGCGCCGCCGCGTAAGCCAGGCTTGAACTGCCTCGCTCGGGAAGCGGCCTCTTGAAACAGGCAGAACGAAAAACCGCCGTGAACACCCTGAAATACACGATTCTGCTGCTGCTTGGGTGGCTGGCCTCCTATCTGCTCGCCGCGATTCTGACGGAAGTTGGCGTCTTCGTGCTGGTGGCGCTTGTTGGCGTGCTTGCGGCGCTGACCGTGTTCCTGCAGCCGGTGTTTGGCGCCTATCTCCTGGCGCTGTCCATTCCGTTGGAGGCAGTCTTGATGCCGCACCAAGACATAAGCTGGGCCAAGTTGGTGGGCTTGGGGGTGGGTTCGGCCTGGTTTCTGAGGAAACTGGTGCGCCGGGGCTCTTTCGACTCCATACTTGAGTCGCACATGCTTTGGGCGGCATGCGTTTTCGTGCTCTTCGTCATCAGTTCCCTTCTTTGGGTTCAGAGCTATGTTCCTCCCTTGCTGACGATCCTGCAGTTCCCACAGTTGCTGGTTCTGGCCATCGTCGTTTACGACCTTTTGGAGAACTGGCGACAAGTCGAGAGGCTGGTGCAATTCTTGCTCGCAGGTGGCCTGATCTGCTCGATCCTGACGCTGTACCAGGCATTTGGTGAGGGTGTCCGCCGAGCTGGAGGAGATGTGACCGGCGGCATAAACACCACAGCAGCCATGATCGTTGAGATACTGCCATTCGCCTTTTGCCTGATGCGCTCTTCAAGCGGTCATTGGGTCCGTTGGCTGGCGTGGGCCTATTTCATCGTCGCTCCTGTGGCTGTGAGTGTGACCTTCTCCCGAACAAACTACCTGATGCTGTTGGTGGTCTTTGTTTTCTGTGCCTGGCGTTTAGTCAGTGAGGGGGAAGGGGGGCGACTTTTCTTGACTCTTGCGACTCTGACGTTGGTGACTTTACTCGCAGTCCCGTGGAGCGCTGTCGCGACCAGAGGGGCGAGTGTCGTGACGCTTCTCGGAATCACGCAGGAGATAGAACCTGCAGATAGCGGCCGTTTCTTCCATTGGGCAGTGGCGGTAGAGATCTTCAAGGATCACCCGGTACTGGGGGCCGGCTATCAGAATTTCGGGCATTTGGCTTGGACTCGGTATCAGATGGTTGTTCCCGGCGCTCCGGGAAGGTTCGGGAGTGCTCGGAGCCCGCATAGCAGCATTTTGGGACTGCTATCCGACCTTGGTCTGGTCGGGCTTGCACTCTGGATGTGGCTGCAGATCGCTGCTTTTCGGAACCTGCTCTCGGCAAAGCCAGATCGGGAGCCCAACAACTTACGGGCGCGCGAAATCCGCTGGGCCGTAATGGTTTCCCTCACGATCCTCTTCCTAAACAGTTTCGTTACTGACAATTTCGATCATAAGATCCTCTGGCTGATCCTTGCTCTGACTCAAACCGTGCGGCGCCTGCTGCAAGCGGCTCCTATACTGGCTGCTCTCCGGCAGAATCCGCAGCTACAAACCGTTACCGCCTCTTTCTGAAGCCGGCCTGGCCACTTGATCAATTTTGAAGTTTATCATGCAGCACCGGCTCCTACTCGTCGGCGGCCCTGATGTTGACAGCCGGATCGACTTGATCCACTACCTCCGAGAGTTCTGCGAAGTTGTGGTGGCCGGGTCGCAGCCCCGGCTTGTCGACCGATTCCTGAAAGTGGGAATACCCTATCTGCCCTATCGCTTGAACCGGCAGACCAACATAGTGGCTGATCTTGTGACTTTAAGGCAGTTGATCCGAATAGTGAGGCAGGTCAGGCCCGAGATCGTGCACGCCTTTGACACGAAACCGGCGGTCTTTGCGCGGATTGCAGCCTGGATCGGCGGAGTCCCGGCAATCGTGGGAACACTTCCAGGGCTTGGTACGCTGTACACCAGTAGCGATTTGAAAACTCGGCTTATTCGCCTGGTCTACGAAGGACTCCAGAAAACAGCCTGCCGATGCTCCAGTCTAACGATATTCCAAAACAACGACGACCTTGCCCTCTTCGTTTCAAGAGGGATCGTAACCGAGGAAAAATCGGCGGTTGTTCCAGGGTCGGGCGTGTCCACGGACGTCTTTGATCCTGAGCGGTTTCCGATGGAACAGAGGGTTGAAATTCGAAAACAACTCGGCATCTCCACCACCAGCCTTGTGGTGACCATGATCTCACGACTGACCCGTAGCAAGGGAGTTCTGCAATTCGGCGCAGCCGCGCAATCGCTGAGAAGCAGTGGGATCTCGTTCCTTCTGGTAGGCGATCCGGATACGGAAACTAACGATGGCCTTGACGATTCAAGTGTCCGCCGCCTGAAGCAGTACGTTCATTGCACAGGACGGCGAGAGGATGTGCCCGCCGTCCTGGCGGCCAGTGACATTTGCGTGTTGCCTTCTTACCGGGAGGGCATACCAAGAGTTCTGCTCGAAGCTGCATCCATGGGACTGCCCATCGTTACAACGAACTCGACGGGTTGCCGGGAAGTCGTCATTGATCGTGAAAACGGTTTTCTGGTGCCTGTTCGGGATGCTCAAAGGCTGGCAGAGGCCATCCTGCTCCTCGCGGGGGATGCCGACTTGCGCAGGCGCTTCGGAGCGAGATCGCGGGAATTGGCAATCGACCGCTTCGATCTATGCAAAATATCGCATCAGATTTTGAGGATTTACCGGACTCTCCTAACGCCCAGCAGGCCTTTCTCGGCCCCGGGGGTGTTGACAAGCCACGGGGGTTGAAATGTCCGACCTGATGATTCGAGACCATAACGAAGTCGCCCTTTTCGAAGCCAACCGGCCGGTTGAAGCCCGCACTCGAGAGGAGAATGATCTTATTCACCTTTGGAGGATCATTCTGAAACGAAAATGGCTGGTGTTGACGACGTTGGGCGTAGTAGTCAGCGCAGTCGGTTTCTATACCTATACGGTAACACCCATTTACCGGTCGACTGTTTCGATTCAGATCGACAGAGAAGAGAACATCCTCCCGTACCAGCAGATGTACGAAGGCATCGCGGGAAACCCATTTTATCTGGAAACCCAGGTAGAGGTCCTGAAGAGCCGCCGACTCTGGCGAAGAGTGTCAGGCAAACTCAAGGACAGCCTCACATCCGGCCAGTTGAACAATCTCACACAACGCGACCTCGAAATCATGCCTGTACCAGGCACAAGCGTGATACGCATCAGCTACTATTCGGAGCATCCGCAGACGGCTGCGGCGTTGGTCAACTGCCTGTCGGAGGAGTACATGAACTCCAACTTCGAAGAGAAGTACCAGGCGACGATGCGAGCCCGGGAATTTCTCAAAGCGGAGCTGGAGGCACTCAAACAGAAAGTCGAAGAATCTGAAGCGGAACTGGTCCGTTACGCCCGTGACAACAACCTGACTCTCTTCGCAGATAAGGACAATGTAATCATTCAAAAACTGTCCGACCTGACCCGGGAGATGACGGTGGTCGAGGCGCAACTGTTGGCCAATCGATACCAGGAAATCAAGAACGCCGCTCTCGGGGACCTGCCGGATAGCTCGAAAACTCCCTCGGTCAAGGCACTAGAGGGTCAGCTTTTGACCCTGCAACAGAGACTGGCAACCCTGTCCAGTCAGTATGGGCCAAACTGGCCCGAAGTGAAGTTGTGCCAGGAAGAGATCATGAAAGTAGAGAAGCAACTGCTGGAGGAGACGCGTCGCGCGATTCACCTGGCCAAGAGGGAGTATGACCTCGCGCAAGCGCATCGTCAGCGGCTTGACCGCGCTTTGCAGGAGCAAAATCAGTACGTGACGAAGTTGAACGAAGGCCTGATTCAATATCGGACTCTCCACCGTGAAGTTCAGACGGACCAAGAGCTTTATGAAGGTCTGCTGCAGCGGCTGAAGGAAGCAGGCGTGATTGCCGGGATGCGGTCGAGCAATATCCGTGTCCTGGACAGGGGAGATGTTCCCAGCCGCCCCTATTCTCCTAATAAGGCGTTGAACCTCGCTCTCGCGCTGGCCATCGGAAGTGTTGCCGGAACAATGCTGGCGCTCTTTCGTTACTACACGGACCGGACTCTGCGGAATGCCGAGGATCTGGAGAGCAACGGTCTGCCTTGTCTTGGCACTATCCCTCTGATGGGAGCGGGCTGGGAGGTTGATGGCAGTAAAATCTTGAACGGCCGCGAGCTCGAGGCATCCGAAAGTCATCTTACAGCTTACCTCGATTCCGTATCCCTGGTCAGCTGGGAGAGCTTTCGCTCTTTGCGAACCTCACTTGTGCTCTCCTCTGGCACAGCGCCCCCTAAGATCCTGGTGATCGCTTCAGCCATGCCCCAGGAAGGAAAGACAACTATTGCGATCAATCTAGCTGTGGTTCTTGCTCAGACGGGAGAGAGGACTCTGCTCGTGGAACTGGACATGCGGAAGCCGCGCATCACGCCCGAATTCCTGCACCACAGCGCCCGGGGCAAAGGCATGAGTATCTACCTCTCCGGCAATGGCGATTTGTCAGCACAAATCGAGCCGACTCCTGTTCCGAACTTGTTCGTGATCGGCTGCGGACCCATTCCACCCAGTCCGCCCGAACTTATCGGGTCTCCTCGAATGAAAATCGCGCTCAAGTTGTTCGCGATGTACTTCGACCACGTCATCATCGATACCCCGCCTCTCCTGTCGGTGACTGACGCCCTCCTGCTGGTCCGCCAGGTGGACGGCCTCGTTTTGGTTGTCAACCCTCTGATAACGTCCGAGGACGAGTTGAGAAGAAGCCTGAATATGCTCACAAGAGCCAATGCGAAGATTACCGGCGGAGTGATCAACGGCGTTCGTGTTCAGGACATCAGCTACTACAACACCTACTATCAAAGCGGCGGATTCCTCGAACCAGTTGATAAAGAGGAATCTAATCGACTTCCCGCCAGATGAAATATGTCCATGTATGATCGGTGCAAGAACGCCGGGTCGGGAGGCGTCTAATGAATCAAACAGATTCTGATCCGGCATCGACTACCATTCAGACAATTGTCCAGCCGGGCTGGGTTCTCAGGGAGCTGCTGCTGAGCGGGACGATGCAGAGACTCCTCGATAGCTTTGTCATTGCTGCCGGGATACCTCTGGCCTTGGCGATCCGCTTTGACGGCACCCTCCCCCAGGCTCAGCTCAGCCATATCGGATACCCGCTCGTTCTCTTCCTCGTCGCGTATCTCGGGTGTAACCAGGTATTCCGTGTATACAGGATTGTATGGCGCTTCACAGGACTCACAGATTCCTTGCGCATTGGGTTCTCGGTCCTGGCCGCCGCTCTCGTTCTGCTGATGATCAACGCGGGTTCCCCTTACGGTCACCTTCCTTTGGGCGTCATGGTGATCCACCCGATGCTCACCTACACCGGTTTCCTGGCGTTGCGAGTGCTGCGCAGAGTCTCTTGTGGCCTCCGTCCGCGGCGCAGCGTCTTCGAATCGTCTCCGAAGGGGCGCACCAGAGTCCTGCTTCATGGTGCAGGCCAGGTCGGCATTCACCTGGTCTTGGAACTGGGTGAGCACAAGGATCGGCAGATTGTCGGATTCTTGGACGACGATCGCCGGCTTAGGGGACGCGTAATTCAGGGACTCCCCGTTCTTGGGACTTCCGACGAGTTAGAGGACATTGTCCGGAGGTGGAAGGTGGACGAAGTCATCCTGTGCGATCCTCAGGCGCCCCGGCCGAAAATTCAGAAGCTTGCGGCAGCCTGTCGCCAGATTCCGGTAAAGGTGTTGACGGTTCCCGCCCTTTCCGAGATCGTCGAAGGAAGGATCGTGATCAGCCAGCTCCGGCCGGTGAGGATGGAGGATCTACTGACCCGTATATCTGTCGAATACCCGAGCGACCATGAGCTAAGCCGGACTTACCAGGATCGACGCATTCTGATTACGGGCGCAGCCGGCTCCATCGGATCGGAGATTGTCCGTCAGTTGACAGACTTCACGCCCAGTCAGCTGATTCTCCTCGACAAGGACGAAAACGGCCTTTTCGAGATTGCCCTGGAGCTTCGCGAATCGTTCGATAACGTACTGGAGATGGTCTCCGATATTCGAGACCGGAAGCGGCTGGAACAGGTCTTTTCGCAGACGAGGCCCGAGGTTGTTTTCCACGCCGCCGCTTACAAGCACGTGCCTCTGATGGAATTCCATCCTTCCGAGGCAATCCTCAACAATGTCGTAGGCACCCGAAACCTCATTGATGTTTCCGCCGCTTTCGGAGTTAAGCATTTCGTTTTGATCTCGACTGACAAGGCGGTCAACCCCTCGAGCATCATGGGGGCCTCCAAGCGGATAGCGGAGTTGTCGGTGCAACTGCATGCCGCAGCGAAAGGAGGCACTCGTTTTTGCTGCGTTCGCTTCGGTAACGTCCTGGGTAGCCGCGGGAGTGTCGTCCCTATTTTTCAAAGACAAATCAGCGAAGGCCACAACATCACCGTCACACATCCAGAGGTCCGCCGGTACTTCATGACAATCCCGGAGGCATCCCGCCTGGTCATCCAGGCGGGCTCACTCGGCCGAAACGGGGAAATTTTCCTCCTGGACATGGGAGATCCAGTGAAGATCGTGGACCTGGCAAGAAATCTCATCCGGCTTTCGGGGCTCGTCCCGGACCGGGATGTCAGAATCGAATTCACTGGCCTGCGTCCCGGTGAGAAGCTGGATGAGGAGCTCCTGTTGCGGACCGAGGATGGTATAAGGGTCACGAAGTACCCACGAATTTTCGTCGCCACGTCGTCTATCCCCAGTCCCACGGCTTTCAGAACAAGAGTGATTGACTTGGCGGAAGCAGCGCGCGCCCATAATACGGTCAGGATCAAGGAGATTCTGCTCGCGATGGAAATAGGCTACGGGGAGGGGGTTCAGGAACCCCTCCATCTACCCGACGCCGAACGACTTCTCGCCCTGACGTAACAATCCTCGCAACCGATGAGCCAGACTCAACCGGTCTTATCCAATCCGAACCCTTCCAGGCCTGCGGTGATCACTGTGATCCGGCCGAGAAGAGGGCCGAGGATCAATCTGCACGAATTGCTTCAGTACCAGGAGCTCCTCATCTTCCTGGTCTTGCGCGACATCAAGGCAAGATATGCGCAGTCCGTGCTGGGCGTTGGCTGGGCGATCATCCAACCCCTGTTTTCAATGATCGTCTTTACAATCGTTTTCGGGCGGATTGCGAAGATCGACGCGGATGGCCTGCCCTATCCGATCTTCAGCTTTGCCGGTCTCGTATTATGGACTTCCTTTTCAAACTCCCTGGTCGACGCCACCGGGAGCCTCATCCGAAACTCTCACATCCTGACCAAGATCTATTTCCCGCGCCTGATCATGCCTCTTGCGCCTGTTCTTGGAAGGCTGCTCGATTTCGGCATTGCCCTCGTTCTCCTCTTTGCTATGATTCTCTGGTTCGGAGTCGTGCCCGGATTCGGCGCCCTGTTGTTCCCGCTCTTTGTCCTGCTGATGGTGTGCACCGCCGCCGGGCTTGGCCTGTGGCTCGCTGGGCTGGCGATTCAATTCCGGGATGTCAGCTACGGCATCCCGTTCGTGGTGCAGCTACTAATGTATGCCGCACCAGTCGTGTATCCCACGACCCTGGTGCCGGACCGCTTTCGCCTTCTGTACTCCTTGAACCCTATGGTCGGTGCGATTGAAGGATTTCGCGCGTCTCTGTTTGGGTTGGCCGTCCCCTGGGATCTGGTGGCAGTCGGCGCTGGAATGGCGGCACTGTTGATCATTTCCGGGGTGTACTTCTTCCAATACCGGGAGTCGATCTTCGCAGACGTGGCGTGACGATGTCGGACATAGCAATTCGAAGTGTCAACTTGTCTAAACGCTACAGAATCGGCCAGCTGCGACGGCAGCCGACGACTCTGGTCGAGGCAGTGAGGACCTTCGTGACAAGCCCCTTCCGAAACCTGAGCCACCTCAGACGTCTGGCGCGATTCGATGAAGACGAGTCAGCGGATATCGTATGGGCGCTTCGAGATGTCTCTTTCGACGTTGGTCGGGGCGAGGTGGTGGGCATCATCGGTCGCAACGGGGCGGGCAAATCCACGCTTCTGAAGGTTTTGTCGAGGATCACCACCCCCACATCAGGATGGGCTGAGATCCACGGAATCGTCGGTTCGTTGCTCGAGGTAGGGACGGGATTTCACCCGGAACTGACGGGCCGAGACAACATTTACATGAACGGGGCCATCCTGGGCATGACCCGAAAGGAAATCGACCTTAAGTTTCATGACATCATGGCCTTCTCGGACATCGGTCGTTTCGTCGACACTCCAGTCAAGAGGTACTCGAGCGGCATGAAGGTCAGACTTGCTTTTTCGGTAGCGGCTCACTTCGATCCCGAGATACTGGTGGTGGACGAAGTGCTTTCGGTGGGCGATTCTGCCTTTCAGAAGAAATGCTTGGGCAAGATGGGAGACGTCGCCAAGGGGGGTCGCACCGTCCTCTTCGTTTCGCACAACATGGCCGCTGTTACCAGGCTTTGCAGCCGAACCGTGCTTCTTGAAGACGGCTGCGTGAAGATGATCGGCCCCTCCCACCAGGCGGTCTCAGCTTATCTTCAGCAGGAGAGCGGAACCACCGCAGAGCGGGAATGGCCGGCCGAGAAGGCACCCTCCGGCAGAGTCGCCCGGCTTCGAGCCGCACGAGTTCTCGACCGCAGAGGCCGGGTGAGCGACGTAGTCGACATCCGCGAACCTGTGAGGATACAGATGGAGTACGAAATCCTGACCCCGGGGTATGTTTTGCTCCCTAACCTGAATCTCATCAATGAGGAAGGAATCGAAGCCTTCGGGGCTCAGGATCTGGATCCCAAATGGAGGCAAAGACCCCGGCCTCCGGGACGATACACGAGCACCGCCTGGATCCCGGGCAATTTCCTCGCTGAGGGGACCATGTTCGTGCACGTTAATCTTAACGTTCAGTCTCCTTTCATTCTGCAGTTTGCGGAACCGAACGCGGTGGCTTTTCGCGTGGTAGACCGTTCCGACGGGGATGCAGCTCGAGGAGACTGGGGAGGCATCATGCCCGGGGTGGTCAGGCCCTTGCTGAAGTGGACTACTGAGGTATTGGATACCGCCCCGCCTGCGGGAACAAAGGCGGAAGGCTCGGCAGGTGCCCTGTGAAGGCAGTTATTCTGGCAGGTGGATACGGGACCCGCCTGAGCGAAGAGACCAGTGTCAGGCCGAAACCGATGGTGCTTATCGGTGACTGGCCCATCCTGTGGCACATCATGAAGATCTACTCCGCGTACGGAGTGAACGACTTCGTTATTTGCTGCGGGTACAAGGGTCACGTGATCAAAGAGTTCTTTGCGACCTACGCCCTGCAACGGTCCGATGTGACCTTCGACCTTCGCACCGATCGTGTTGAGGTTCATCACAATCACGTAGAGCCATGGCGGGTGACGCTGGTCGACACGGGCGAGGCAACCATGACGGGCGGGCGCATCAGGCGAGTTTGTGAGTACGTTGGACGGGACACTTTCTGTCTGACGTACGGGGACGGACTCGGTGATGTCAACATTGACAGGCTGATTACCTTTCACCGGCAACACGGCGGATTGGCTACCCTCACCGCGGTCCAGCCTTCAGGTCGTTTCGGGGCCTTCCGCCTTTCCGAGGGAGAGACCCGCATTGAAGCCTTCCGCGAAAAGCCCAAGGCCGAGGGCGTGTGGGTCAATGGCGGCTTTTTCGTTCTCGAACCGGAGGTGATCAACTACATCCAGGGCGACTCAACAGTCTGGGAGCGGGAACCTCTGGAGCAGCTTGCCCGGGACGGCCAACTCCACGCTTACCGCCATTCAGGCTTCTGGCATCCAATGGACACCTTGCGAGACAAGATGGTTCTCGAACAACTCTGGAAGAGCGGCCAGGCACCCTGGCAGATCCTCGATGCACCGAGAACCACGCAAGAAGGAACCGAACCGGCCTTAACCACCCTTGGGGTATCCACTTCAGTCCCTTCTCTCTAAGAAAAATTCCCGCTTCGAAGAAGCAGATAAGGAGGATTCCATGCGAGTCCTTGTCACAGGTACCGACGGCTATATCGGCACTCTGCTCGCTCCTCGGCTCATGGAGCAGGGTTTCGAAGTGACCGGCATTGACACAGGGTTCTACCGCGATGCCTGGATTTACAACAATGGCATCAGGAAGTTTCCGCTTTCTTTGTTCAGCGACATTCGAGACGTGGAGGAAGAGCATTTCAAGGGCTTTGACGCCGTTGTCCACCTGGCCGAGTTGTCCAATGACCCCCTTGGCGAGATTGATCCTCGCATCACCTTTCAAATCAATTACCTCGGAAGCGCACGGCTGGCAAGACTGTGCCGGTCAGCGGGAGCGAAAAGATTCGTCTACACCTCTTCCTGCAGTGTCTACGGTGCGGGGGGCGGCGAGATCAAAACCGAAGAATCGAGCGTGGCCCCTCAGACAGCCTATGCTGAGTGCAAGTCCATGGTGGAGCGGGATGTGACCGCCATGGCTACTGATGACTTCTCGCCGGTCTTCCTCAGGAATGCGACAGCATACGGGCCGTCCCCGAGAATGCGTTTCGACCTGGTTCTCAACAACCTGGCCGGCATGGCGTGGACCACCGGGCAGATACGGGTCACGAGCGACGGAAGTCCTTGGCGCCCTCTGGTGCATCTCCTCGACATATGTGACGCCGTCATTGCGGTCCTGAAAGCGCCACGGGAAGTGGTCCACAGGCAGGTTTTCAATGTCGGAAAGACCTCAGAGAACTACCGTGTGAGGGAGTTGGCTGAGATTGTTGCCCAGACTTTCCCGAGTTGCACGCTTAGCTTCGGCACGAATGACAGCGACAATCGCAGCTACCGCGTCTCTTTCGACAAGATCGAGCGAGTGCTTGGTTTCTGTTGTCGGCGGAATGTCCACGTCGGCGCCGAGCAACTCCGCGATCTGTTTGAAAAGATTCGGCTCACACCTGACGTATTCGAGGCCAGGCCGTATACCAGACTAAAGAAGATTCGCTACCTGTTGGAAAGCGGGCAAATTGACCGAGACTTCTTCTGGAGATAAGCCAATGCTATTCGAAGAATTGCGTTTGAAGGGGGCGTTTCTGGTTTCCCTCGATAAGAGGGAAGATGACCGGGGCTTTTTCGGCCGAGCCTGGTGCGAGAAGGAATTTCAGGCGCACGGGCTGACGACCCGGATGGTGCAGTCGAATGTGTCGGTCAGCAAGCACCGAGGCACATTGCGCGGGCTTCATTTCCAGCGTTCCCCATTTGCAGAAGCCAAGCTGATCCGGGCCGTCCGAGGTGCAATTTACGATGTCATCGTGGACCTCCGAACCGATTCACCGACTTTTGGTGAATGGTGCGGATTTCATCTGGACGCCTTGAGTTATCGAATGCTCTACGTCCCGGAGCTCTTCGCGCACGGTTTCCTCACACTGCGGGATGATACCGAGGTGTTCTATCAGGTGTCGGGGTTTTACACTCCCGAGGCGGAAGGCGGAGTCCGGTTCGACGATCCGACGCTCGGGATCGACTGGCCGATCCCGATAACGGCTATTTCTCTGAAGGACAGTAGCCTGCCCGATTTGGACGTCGCAACCGGAGGGCATTATGCCGAACCAAGTCTTGCTCGTCCTCATTCCGACCACCTTAGGAGGCGAACATCATGATTCTTATCGACCAAATGTTACAGAAACGGCGGTCCGACCCCATCCGCGTCGCCATGGTCGGCGCAGGATTCATGGGTCGTGGAATTGCCCTGCAGATACAGACGGCTGCCATCGGGATGAAACTGGTCGCAATCGCCAACCGGAGCATTGAGGCCGCACTCCGGGCCTACTGTGAAGCGGGTGTCCCGTCCGAAGACATTCGCCGAGTGGAATCGGACAAGGCGGCAGCGGAGGCGCTGTCGCGAGGCTGCCGCATCATCTCCAGCGACCCGCACCTGATTTGCAGGGCTGAGAGGATCGACGCGGTCATTGAAGTGACCGGTACCGTCGAGTTCGCCGCCGGGGTCGTGCTGTCCGCGATCCGCCACGGCAAGCATGTCATTGTTATGAACGCCGAGCTGGACGGCACTGTTGGCCCGATTTTGAAACTCTTCGCTGACCGGGCGGGAGTCGTGTTCACCAACTCGGATGGCGACCAGCCCGGCGTCCTCATGAACCTCTTTCGGTTTGTAAAGGGGATCGGCCTACGGCCGGTCTTGTGCGGGAACATCAAAGGACTCCACGACCCGCATCGCAATCCAGCCACGCAGGAGCAATTCGCTCGCCGGTGGGGTCAGAAAGCCAGCATGGTGACCTCCTTCGCCGATGGCACCAAGATTTCGTTCGAGCAAGCGATCGTCGCCAACGCGACCGGTATGCGGGTCGGCCGGCGGGGGATGTACGGGCCGACCGTGGAACCCGGAACCCCCCTCAAACACTGTCTCAACTTGTACCCGTTGGACGAGCTTGGCAACGGGCCGGGGTGGGTCGATTATATAGTCGGAGCGGAGCCAAGCCCGGGAGTCTTCATTTTCGGCGAGATCACTAACCCGGTCCAACGCCACTATCTAAACCTGTACAAGCTCGGAGAAGGGCCTCTCTACTGCTTCTACCGTCCCTATCACCTGTGCCATTTTGAAGTTCCAAATTCGGTGGCGCGCGCCGTTCTCTGTCACGATGCCACCATCGCACCTCTGGGCGCCCCCCTGGTCGATGTCATCGCCACCGCCAAAATCGACCTGACGGCCGGTCAAACATTGGATGGCCTCGGCGGCTTTATGACCTATGGTCAATGCGAAAACTCAGACGTTGTCCGTCAGGATCGCCTGCTCCCTATAGGCCTGGCTGAGGGCTGCCACCTAATAGCCGACGTACCGAAAGACCAGATCCTCACTTGCGACGACGTCGTGGTGCCGGAGGGACGATTGTGCGACCGGCTGCGTCGGTTGCAGGACGACTACTTCCAAGCTGCGGCCCAAGAGCCAACCCTCGAACGTAGCGAAATGTACCTCGCCACGCTTCCCGAAAGCGTCAGCTGATCACCCGCAAAAACGTCCCGCAGATAACGAGATGACCACCCATATACTCGGCATTTCTGCCTACTATCACGACTCGGCCGCCGCCCTGCTGAGGGACGGAGAAATCCTGGCGGCGGCCCAGGAGGAACGGTTTACCCGTCTTAAGCACGACGCGCGCTTCCCCGCCCACGCCGTGCGGTACTGCCTGTGGGAGGCAGGCATCAAACCAGAAGACCTCGAGTACGTCGCCTTCTATGAGAAGCCTCTGGCGAAGTTTGAACGGCTCATCGAAACCTATATCGCGTTCGCCCCTTCAGGATTCGACTCGTTTCGGAGATCGATGCCCCTCTGGGTCAACCACCGGCTCCGTATGCGCAGCATCATAGAAAGCGAGTTAAGGGGATTTCAGGGAAGGATTTGCTTTGTAGACCATCACGAATCGCATGCGGCCAGTGCCTTTTTCCCCTCACCTTTTGAAGAGGCAGCCATCCTCACTCTTGACGCCGTTGGAGAATGGAGCACCAGCTCGATTGGAATCGGGGAAGGCCATTTCCTGAAGCTGCTCTATGAAATGCGTTTCCCCCATTCCCTTGGAATGCTCTACTCCGCCTTCACGTACTACAGCGGTTTCAAAGTCAACTCAGGCGAGTACAAGCTAATGGGACTGGCGCCTTACGGCAGCCCCGTCTATGTCGAAAAGATTCTTCACAACATCGCTTCAATCCGTGAGGACGGTTCTGTCTGGCTGGATCTCTCGTACTTCAACTACTGCCAAGGGCAGACTATGACTTCCGAGAAATTCCACCACTTCTTTGGGGGACCGCCGCGGCAGCCCGAGGATCTGATTAGTCAAAAGGAGATGGACCTGGCCGCTTCCGTCCAGGCGATTTGTGAGCAGGCAGTACTGCGAGCCGCCCGGCACGCCTATAAGCGAACCGGAAAGAGAAGACTGGTAATGGCTGGCGGGGTGGCACTGAACTGTGTTTCCAACGGACGCCTGTTACGAGAAGGTCCTTTCGATGATATCTGGATACAGCCTGCTGCCGGGGACGCGGGGGGGGCTCTGGGAAGCGCCCTGTTGGTATGGCACCACCGCCTGGGGCAACCACGTTACCCCTCATCGATTGATCAGCAAAAAGGCTCGCTGTTGGGCCCGTCTTTCACCGACGCTGACATCGGACTTTTGCTCGACGCCATGGACGCGCCGTGCGCTCTCATAAAAGACGAGCAGACTCTTATTGAGCAGGTCGTCGCCTGGCTCATTGAAGGGAAGGTGATTGGCTGGTTCCACGGCCGCATGGAGTACGGGCCGCGGGCGTTGGGTAGCCGCAGCATCATCGGGGACGCGCGCTCCACTGAAATGCAGCGCATCATGAACCTGAGAATCAAGTTCCGGGAGTCATTCCGCCCTTTTGCCCCCTGTGTGCTACGGGAAAAAGCTCACCTTGTGTTTGATGTCCCAACCCATTGGGACAGCCCCTACATGCTCTTCGTTGGGCAGGTGAAGGACCAGTGGCGCATCAGACTGTCGGCCGAGGACCAGGACAGAATGCGCGACCCCGATCTTCGCGTCCGCGTCTCCGTGCCCCGCTCTCGAATCCCGGCAGTCACGCATGTCGACTACTCGGCGCGGATTCAGACTGTCGACCCCCGCAGACATGGGCGATTCCATCGCCTCATGAAACGGTTCTACGAACAAACCGGATGTCCCGTGCTGGTCAACACTAGTTTCAACATTCGAGGCGAGCCGATCGTCTGCACGCCCGAGGATGCGTACAGGTGTTTCACGGCCACCGATATGGACTGCCTGGTCCTGGAAAATCACCTTCTGACAAAGAGCTCTCATTCCTACCGCTCTGTCGTCAAGACCGACGATTACAAGGCCCAATACCAGCTGGACTGAGTATGTTCATTCTCCCTGCCAAACCAGGAATCGCCACACTCCGAGCTTTTTGGATTTCCCTTCACCTGACCGTCGGGGGTGTGGGTATCCTGCTCGCCGCCGCTGTTTCCAGCCGCAGTTTGACCTGGGTGAGCGCAGCTCTCTTCCTCTCTCTGACTCTCGGCCTGTTCGTGGGACAGAGATTTCTTCTGAACGCATACAGACGGTGGAACCGGGTGGGCCTGCTACTCGGGAATCTCGGTACCGGCTGGCTTCTGAGACTGATCTTTTATCTGCTCTTCTCGGTGCTCGGCCGGACCGGATCAACGCTGGATCTCAATACGGCTTCACGGTTCGGATCGATGGGCTTTGTAATCAAGAGAGCTGGTACCGGCAACTTCTATTTCGAATACCACGAGGGGCCGTCAAGTCGGCGCCTGGGCTGGCTCAGAATCTGCGTCTCGTGGGCGTGGGGGCGCGGAAGACGCTGGTTCCTGCCCGTTGTTCCACTTCTGTGGCTCCTTTCAATACTGGATACGCAACGGGAAGATGCCCTTCCGACCAACATCTACACTCTCTATTGAGAGCAGCAGACTACGGCCTATGCTCACATCGCATTACCGGATCATTATTTCGGCATTGGCAGTGCCGGCGGTGATCATCATGGTGTTTCCAATCGTCCTGGCAGCCCTTCCTTTCATCGCCGTAGCATTCATGACGTCACTCTTGACCCGACTTCTGGAAGCGAAGGCTGTCTCCTGGAACGAGCTCATCGACTTCTGCCCCGAAATCGGCTGGACTATGCGGCCAAACCTGAAAGCCTGGTGCCGGGCGGAGCCTGCGGGAGACGTCTTCCGGCTGTCGACCGACGAGCAAGGGTGGCGCGGGAACCAGAGACTGCAGGAGAGTGACATCGTTGTTTTCGGCGACTCCTTTGCCTTCGGGTACGGAGTGAACGAGGACGCCTGGTTTGCGGGCCGGCAGTCGGGCGTCCGAATCAAGCCAGTCGGGGCTCCCGGCTACAGCATGGTCCAGGAAGTCTTATTGATGCGGCGCCTGGCCACTTGCCTCAATAGAAAGCTCGTTGTCTGGTTCATCTATACCGGGAACGATCTTTACGACAACCTGCGGCCACACAATGCTCAGTATCGCTCGCCTTTCGTAAGGCCAAGCAAGTCAGGTGACCAGTGTTGGGAGATTGTGACTCATCACCTCTCGCCCGCCTACTGGCCTTATTCTCAGGAGCAACTTCTCAGGGATCACCGCGAAATGCTCGGCAGCATCTACTGCCGGAACTGCCTGTCGGAAAGAGCTTTCTCCGCCTGCCGGTTCCTGATCACACAGGCACGACGAGCCTGCGCATCATGCCTGCGGCTGGTGGTCGTGACGGTGCCGGACGTGTTTGAGCTATCCGAAGAGCGAAGGGGGAGACTGCTCCAGTACAGCCTGAGCCCGGACACTTTCGACCCGGATCTGCCGGATCAAGAGATTGCACGTCATTGTTCCGAGCTGAATGTTCCGTTTGTCTCCGGTAAAGCCTACTGGAAGGCGTGGCACTACAACGAGGGCGATCGTCACTGGAATCGGGCCGGCCACAGTGTCGCCCTGGAACTTCTGCTCGATGTCCATCGCAAGACTCTCCGTCTATCCCCGCAGGCCCTGTCCTGCCGTCAAGACCGCCTGGCGATTACGTCGAGGCGGCAGGCGGAAAAACTGTGAGCGGCTCCCGGAGCTTCATGGGGGAAGACAAATGAGAAAACTGATTACCCTCGCGATACCCATCTACAAGCGTTTAACGTTCCTTCCACAAATCCTGGCTTCAGTCGAGAGACAGCAATGCGCCGATTTAGAAGTCATCATTTCAGACAACGGAGGGAACGGCAATCAGGTCGAGGAGATCGTTCGCGAGAACTTTCACGGGCTATACCACGTTCGGCATCGGCCCCGGGAATTGCACATCGACGATCACTTCAATTGTCTGGTTCAAGAGGCATCGGGGGAATACTTCTTGCTGCTGTGTGACGATGATCAGATAACCGACAATTACCTTCTGGAGCTCTCCAGAATTGTGGATCGTAATCCCCACGTCCCTCTCGCGCTCTCGAGACAGGAAGTCATCAACGAGCGGGGAGAATGTCGGTCGACATCCATTGACTTGCCGGAGCTGATTTCAGGTTCGGAATTCATCAAGCACAGGGCCGACTACCGCCGGTCGGGATTCCGTAACACCGTGACGCACCTGGCGCGCACGGTGCTATTGAGACAGTGCGGCGGCTGGCCGGTCTACCCCAGAAGCTATTACAGCGACGAGGCCCTACTGATGAAACTGACCATTAATGGGACCTTGGGGTTCAGCGCCAAGTGCGCATTCCGCCACAGAATGTACCCGGAAAGCTACGGATTGACCGGTGATTTCCGCGAGCTTGCCCGAGCGAGCAGGATGTTCCTCACCTTTCTCGCCGACGACCCGCACATGAAGGAGCTTTCGCTCCGCAATCCTCGAGAGTACAGGGAAGTGCGAGGGGCGTTGAAACACATGGTGTGGTCAGTTTACCTGACCACCTGGAAGTCACGGTACAGGTTGAAGTTAAGGTATGGCCAGTGGCTACGCGCCGCGTTTGCTATGCCCGTCATTCCTTCCTACTATGCCCGCGTTGCCGCTCCCCTGGCTCGGACTTCGTTGACGGTTGTCGCCCACAAGCTGCTGAAGCGCGGCGAAGCAAGACGACGAGACGAACCGGCCTCAGCGAGTCGATGAGCCGGTCCTGGGAGCTCGAGATATGAAAAACCAACTGGAAGAGCTTGCGGTTCTCGGGGGCAAACCATTTTTCGCCAGACCGTTGCACGTCGGCTCGCCCAATTTGGGAGACCGCAGACGACTGATGACTCGGATTGAGGATCTTCTCAACCGGAGATGGTTCACCAACAACGGTCCGTTTGTTCGGGAATTTGAACAACGGGTCGCCTATTTGGTCAACGTCCGGAATTGTGTTGCGATGTGCAATGCGACCAAGGGACTGGAGTTGGTGGCGCGAGCCCTCGGCCTTCACGGGGAAGTGATCATTCCGTCATTCACTTTCGTAGCCACTGCTCACGCTTTGCAGTGGCAGCAGATCACGCCGATCTTCTGCGATGTTGACGCCACGTCTCACAATATCGACCCCGATTGCGTCGAAAGGATGATCACACCCAAGACAACCGGCATCATCGGTGTGCACGTGTGGGGGCGGCCCTGCAACACGGAGCGCCTTGCCGAGATTGCGACCCGCCGCGGGCTCACACTTCTTTTCGACGCCGCCCATGCCTTCAGTTGCACCCGGGGTGGTCGAATGATCGGCGGTTTCGGGGCGGCCGAGGTCTTCAGTTTTCACGCTACCAAGTTCTTCAACACTTTCGAGGGGGGCGCAGTTGTGACCAACGACGACGCCCTTGCGCGAAAACTGCGCCTAATGAACAACTTCGGCTTTTCAGGGTACGACAACGTCATCTACCTTGGGACCAACGGCAAGATGAACGAAGTGTGCGCCGCCATGGGTTTGACAAACCTGGAATGCCTCGAGGATTTCGTCGAGACCAACCGCAGGAATTACCGCGCTTATCGCCAAAACCTGGCAGGGGTTAGCGGAGTAACGGTCATCGAATACGACGAGACGGAGCGCTGTAACTACCAGTACATCGTCCTCGAGATTGATGAGAAGCAGGCAGGCGTGTCGCGTGATACGTTAATGCACCTTCTTCACGCCGAGAACGTGCTCGCACGACGTTATTTCTACCCCGGATGTCACGGGATGGAACCTTACCATTCGGACTTCCCGCACTGGGAATTGCTGCTGCCCAACACGAGGCGTTTATGCAGCAGAGTGCTTTCTCTTCCCAACGGCCAGGCCATCGGGGAGAGTCAGATTCAAGAGATCTGCTCACTGATCAAGTTCGTCCTGGGGCTGTCTCTGAGAGAAAAGGGAAGACTCAAGGAAGTCGTCGGAGCGGAGGAGCCGGAGGCCGTTCTCGTCTAGCCTCTATCGCCCATCCGCCGCACCAACCCATGAAAGCTGTTTCTGATCGGCCCCGCGAACGGCCTATTGATTATTCCATCGTGATTCCTGTCTTCTTCAACGAGGGCGAGGCAGTTCGGACCTTTCTTTCCATCCGGGAAGATGTGATCGACAAGGTCCCGGGGCGCCGCGCAGAGGTTGTCTTTGTGGACGATGGCTCCGGGGACGATTCATTCAATGAGCTCCTCCGCCTCCAGACGACTCACCGTGGTCTGGTCAGACTGATCAAGTTGACCAGGAATTTCGGACAGGTAAACGCTTTGAAGGCGGGTTTCGTTCACGCACGAGGGAAATGTGTCGTCGCCATTTCCGCCGACGGTCAGGACCCACCCGGCTTGATTGTGCAGATGCTCGGCGCCTTCTTTGATGAGGGTTTCGATATTGTCGTCTGCACCCGGACGGGGCGTGATGAGTCCGTTTATCGGCTCCTCACCTCACGACTCTTCTATTGGATGATGAAACGGATCTCGTTCCCGCAGATGCCGGTTGGGGGATTCGACTTCTTCCTGCTGAGCCGGCGGGCCTTGAACGTCATAATCCGAAACTGGGAGGCGCACACGTTCCTGCAGGGTCAGGTTCTGTGGACCGGCTTCAAAACCAAATTTGTAGGATACACGAGGCGCAAGCGCCCGTCCGGCCGGTCGAGATGGAGTTTCAGCCGCAAACTCACTTACCTGATCGATGGAGTCCTCAGCAATTCCTTCCTCCCGATCCGGTTGATTTCGCTTGTCGGAATGGCGTTTGCCCTTTTCGGATTTGCCTACGCGGTCCTAATTCTCCTCCTCAAGACCATGGGCGGCATCCCCGTGGAAGGTTGGGCTCCTTTGATGATCGTCCTCCTGTTTACAGGAGGAGTTCAGATGCTTATGTTGGGCATCATCGGTGAATATCTCTGGCGTGCCTTGGCGCAGATTCGCAATCGCGATTCTTTTGTCGTGGAACGGATTTGCGAGGACGACGCGCGCGCGGTCGAGAGTACCACCTTACCGAGCCGCGAAGGACGTGAAGCTGTTGAAAAAAGGTATCGAAGAAGCCCAAGCCCTCGCGGCGGTTGAGTGGGGCGTTTGGTGCGGTGTATCGAAACAGACAGGAACGGCGTGACTGACCGATCCGGACCAACTGCTACTGCATTCCGAAGAATCGATTTCCTGATGCTGGTGCTCCTAATCCTGACAGCCGGGAGTTTTTCGTCGCTTTACGTAGCATCGGAGCATGCCTTTTACCCCTATGACTGGTCTCATTTTGAATTGATGGCCGCTGCCAAGGCCAGAGGTTTTCTCGACAACCCCCTCCGCGAATCCTACCGCGTCTGGCGATCGACTTTCGCAGAGTACAATCAACTCTATGCCCTGCCGCTGCTGCCGTTCTTCTGGGTGTCCGGCGGAACACGCATGGGTTTCATACTTGGGCTTGTCCTGGTCTATCTTGTTCCCTTCTGCCTGGTGATGGGCGCCGTGGCAACCCGGCTGTTTTCGGCGTCTCCGCGTCCGACGTTCTGGCTGACTGCCTGGATCACTCTCCTGACACCCCCGGTTTTTGCCTCCGCGATGCGAGGCTATCCTGATCTGGGGAGCGCGCTTCTGGTTGGTCTCGCGGTCTATCTGTTCCTCGGCGATACCCGGCTGCGCATCCGGGGACATATCTTTCAGCTCGCCTTGCTTCTCGCGTTGGCCACTCTTCTTCGACGTTCCTATGTTTTCGCCACAGCTGCCTTTTTCGGGTCCATGGCCGGTTTGCATCTCTGGGCTTTCCTGAACGAGAGCGGTCACGACATCCGCCGAGGCTGGCAGACGCTTTCAGCCGCCGGTATCAGGATCGGGGCAGTCGTGCTGGTGTTTCTTCTGCTTATGGCGACGTTGGGCGTTGGCTTCGCCTCGAACCTCTTAGCGAACGATTACGGCGCACTGTGGGAGTCCTGGACGATTCCCCGCTCGCATACATTGTGGTACTACGCCACCGAATATGGCTGGCTCACGTGGCTTCTAGCCACACTGGGACTGACGCTTGCCTTAGCCAGTGCAACCCCCACGTGCATTCACAACGTCCGCTTCATACTACTGTCTGCAGTCCTCTCACTCTTCATCTGGGTCGTTTGTCTGAGGACTGTCGGCGTGCACCATTCGCTGCATCTGGCTGCCCCGATCGTCCTTGGGCTGTCTGCGCTGTTTTGGACCGGTGGGGCAAGACGAGGGGTTCGCGCACTGGTTGCTACCGTATCAACCGGTTTTCTCGTGGTCAACTTCCTGGTCGCCGTTACGCCCGTCGAGATGTTGAAGGGTAGCCGCGGCCTGCTTGCTGCTGACTACTCACCTCTCGTTCGCTCCAGCTACAAAGAGCTGGAAAGGCTCGTGACATATCTACGAGAAAAAGCTGCAAATCAGCCCATTTTCGTAGAAAGCCGCAGCATCGGGCTTAACGCCAACATCATCAAATACGCAGACCGCGTGATTCCTTCCGCACGCTCACCTCTCAACATCCTCAATTCGCCGGTTACCGACTCTCGGGACCGGTATCCACTGGAACCCCTGCTCGAGGCGCAGTGGGCCGTAACCACAGAGGGGAACGGCGCCTTGTTTTTTGAACAGCCCCAGAGGGTAGCAGAGGTTATCCATGTCGCGTTCCGTGATCGCTGGGAGATCGCCAGGGATTTTGAACGTCATCCGGTCTGCTTTCGGCTGACCGATGACTACCTGGAGGTCCATCGAGGACAATTCCGTCAGGATCGCCTGGAACTGACCGCAGTGGCGCCACGCTCGATCGTGGTCTACGAGCGCGTTCGCCCTACCTCGCCCCTGGCGGCAATCAGGACGCTGGAAGCGATTCGATCCTACGTTCGGATCAAGCCGGGCCGCCAGCTTGACTGGATAGTCCTGGACCAGGGGGGGAGCACCCAGATCAGCCGAATAGACAGCAATGTCTATCAGTTCCACTTTGCACATGCGTCAGAAGCCTCGCCACCGGCCTCGCTGCTCTATCTCGGAAAGCTGCCGAGAAAGGCGAAAGTGACCGGGACGTTTTCATCGGCTACAAAGATGGCAATTGTCCTCGAGGCGGCGTCAATCGAGCCAAATGGTCAGGCACTGATTCCTTTGGCGA
>Ga0105104_10000521_pt1 | contig 29846 bp, 22 predicted proteins | sample PPLLaktember2015_3_FD_87034 | JGI IMG/M metagenome (GOLD analysis project Ga0105104, IMG submission 87034) | Freshwater sediment microbial communities from Prairie Pothole Lake near Jamestown, North Dakota, USA - PPLs Lake P7 Core (6) Depth... | ecosystem: Environmental > Aquatic > Freshwater >...
GGACCTCTATTTCTGCAAATACCCGGTAACCAACAAACGCTATAACCGGTTTATCGCGTACCTGGAAGGAAAAGAAAAAGAGCTGGAAAGGATATTCCCGTTGAAGATGTACCTGGAAAAACTATCTATTTTTTCCGAATCTATCCCCGGTTTCAGGGAATGGCTGGGTAAAAACCGGGACGAATGGAGAGAGAAGCTTCGCTCGCGAATGGATGATAAGAAATTCCTGGGAGACGATCAACCCGTGGTACGTGTGACCTGGTTCAGCGCAAGGGCGTACTGCTCCTGGTTGTCCTGCATGGAAGCTGCGAAGTCCGGCGACAAAAAAATGGACGATATGCGGAAGCTGTCGGGCATTTATAGGCTTCCCACCGAAGTGGAATGGGAGTGGGCTGCGGGGGGTGAACCTGTCGGTCCTGCAAAGCCCGTGAGGGAATTCCCCTGGCCCAAAGAAAAAGGAGAACCGAGTGTCAAACTGGCCAATTATGGAGGAAATGTGGGGACCACGACGCCGGTGGGCCGGTACCCGGATGGGGCAACCCCGCTTGGATTGATGGATATGGCAGGTAATGTATGGGAATGGATGGCCAATGATTGGGATGAAAATACGAGAGCCCGCGCGCTGCGGGGTGGCTCGTGGTACTACGATGCTTTCAATCTTCGCTGTTCCGCCCGCGGCTACTATTATCCCGGGGTTTGGCTCAGCGTCAACGGGTTTCGGGTTGTGCGGTCCCAGTTATTTTAAAATGGACCTCTGGGACTCTGTCCATCCGGGACCCTGGAAAAAAGATTTCGATGGATTTATTCGCAATTTTTTTCGGTTAAGAAACTACTTGATAAACTCCGTGAGCTCCGTGAGAGACCTCTTTTCGTGCCGCAGGCACGTCAAACAAACCGGCGCGAAGCGCCGCAAAATCCAGTTCATCGTTATCCGTTATCCGTTTTCCGTCGGCTGCGAAGCAGCCGTGAAACAAAACGGCGCGAAGCGCCACAAAATTCCAATTCCAATAACCAAGGAGCCTGACCATCCCACGAAACCTCGCACAATAATCTTGCGCTGCAACAAATCCCCGCTGTGCGGGGTCCTCCGTGTTCCCCGTGAGCTCCGTGAGAGACCTCTTTCCGTGCCGCAGGCACGTCAAACAAACCGGCGCGAAGCGCGCCGCTTCCTTCCCGGCTTCGGCGGTAAAAAAATAAACGGTCAAACGCCTAAATTCGTCATCAGTTTTGTCAGAACCCTTTTGTAAAAGGGTTCCGACACCTCCCAAAACTTTTATAAAAGTATATAATCAAACGCTTTTAGAAGTCCAGAAACCTTTTCTCGAAAAGGTTTCTGGTCGTCGAAGACAAAACAGGTGGTGGATTTTGGAACGGCCAAACGGTTGACAAAAAGACAACTTTTTCATATTATATGAGAATGAGAGGCAATCATATAACATGAATGAATCGGAATTAAAACAAAAAATCGAAAAGGGCGAAGATTTTCACACGGAATTCAAAGAAAACCTGGGCAATAAAGAAAAAATCATTAAAGAAATCGTGAGCTTTGCCAATACCGACGGAGGTCAACTGATTTTCGGCGTGACCGATACGGGGGATATTCCCGGCGTCGAAAATGTAGACGAATCCATGAGAATAATCGACGACCTGGCTTACCAACGGTGCGAACCGCCGATTACCATGGTTATGGAAACAGTGAAAATCGATAACAAGACCATCTTAATTGCCAATATCCCAAAGGGTTCTCATCGCCCTTACAGGACGTCCGGGGGAATTTATTACATTCGATCTTCCAACCGGTGCAGGCAGGCATCACGTGAAGAACTCCTACGCCTTTTCCAGGCCGGGGAAAGCATCTATTACGATGAAACCACGGTTCACCGCGCCCATTTTAACGACCTGGACCCGGATTCCTTCGCGGAATTTTTACACCGATATATGAACATCAAAGCCAACGAATCGGAAATAAACAACTATTTAAAAAACCTCCGCCTGATCGACGAAAACAATATCCCTACAACAAGCGGTATTTTATTCTTCGGGAAAAAACCCCAATTTTTCTTTCAAAGCTCCCGGGTCATTTGCGCCTATATCAGGGGAACAGACCTGGCAGTTCCTCCTTTCAACAAAAAAGACATGATGGGAAGAATCCCCGACATCCTGGAAAATACGGAAAATTTCATCGACCTGTACCTGCGGGAAGAACATGTTATTAACGGCTTTGAACCGGAAATCCGGAGGGAAATTCCACCCGCAGCAATACGAGAAGCGGTTGTAAATGCTGTCGCTCATAAAGACTACACGTTGGGCGCACCTATCCGCGTAATCATATATGAAGATAGACTCGAAGTGAGAACCCCGGGTAAATTACCCAACTCCGTAACCATCGACAGCATCAAAATCGGGGGTTCCCATATACCCAGGAACCCCACGATATATAATTTATTGTACAAAATGGGAATGGTCACAGACCTTGGCAGCGGGGTCCGACGGATCATCAACCTGGTTAAAAACCACTCGCAAAAAGACGTCCTGCTGGAAGAAACCGGGACCGAATTCATCATCACCCTTCCCAGACCTTAACATCACCCTTTAATCATAACTGAGGGGGAAGTAAACCCTGAAAACCGTTCCGACTCCTTTCCGACTTTCCACTTCGATCTTCCCGTTGATCTCATCCAAAATGTATTTGACCACGAATAAACCGATCCCGGTTCCTTTTCCCTCTTCCTTGGTGGTGAATAGGGGAGTGAAGAGTTTCGCCACAGTTTCGGGGTCCATCCCGGTACCCACATCATGCACATCGATGCGGATCATTTGGGAGTGATATAATTTTTCATGCAGGGTGAGGGTCAACTTCCCACCCGTATCCGTCATGGCCTGGATACCGTTGATACAGAGGTTCAATAAAACCTGCTGGAGGCGGACGGCATTGCTTTTAATAAAAATCGCCTTACTCGGTTTTTCAAAAGCGATTTTTACATCGGGGGGGCGCGTGGTAATCAAAATAGAGACGATATCGTCGATTAAATCGCCCACGTTGATGGTATATATTTTTTCATCCAACCTGGAGAACTTCAGGATTTGGTTGACCAGAGAAGCCGCTTTTTCCCCCGCTTTCCGGATTTTTTCCATGCTGGTGAATTCGATTTTTTCCAGCAGGTTTTCTTCGATGAGAAGGTTGGAATATCCCACGATAATCGAGATTAAGTTGCTGAGGTCGTGGACGGCACCCGCAGCCATAACGCCTACCAGGTCCATTTTTTGAGATATCACCAGTTGTTTTTCCAGTGCTTTGTTTTTTTCCAGGATAATATCCTGGTAATGTTTTAATTTGAGGATGTTATTGATCCGGGCCACCAGGTCTTCTTTGTGAACGGGTTTGTTGATCAAATCCACGGCCCCCAGCTCCAGGGCTTGACGTTTAAGAGTCGTATCCTGGAGAGCCGTAAGAATCACCACCGGGATATTACTGGTTTTTTCGTTCGCCTGGAGGTGTTCCAGTAATTCCAGGCCGGTCATCTCCGGCATCCGGATATCGGAAATAATGGCGTCGATTTTTTGATTTTTTATGGTTTGAAGTGCTTCTCTCCCGTTGAGAGCAAATTCCAACTCCCACGTATTGCGGTACTCGCGGAGCAGACGCTTAAAACCATCCAGGACAAATTGCTCGTCGTCTACGAATAATATTCTTTCCATATTAGTGTTCTCCTTCGATCGGTAAACGGATATGAAAGGTGGTTCCTTTACCTACTTCACTGGTAAAATCCAATTTCCCCTTATGTTTTTCTATAATATTGTGTGAAAGTGAAAGCCCCTGGCCTGTGCCTCTTCCCACTTCTTTGGTAGTAAAGAAAGGATTGAAGATATTATCTTTGATTTCATCCGGAATGCCGCACCCGGAATCGGATATTGCAATCACGGCTTCTTGACCTTCTAAAGCCGTAGTAATTTTGATAGTTCCCCATTTCCCCGTTTCAACGACAGCATCCCAGGCATTCACCAGTATATTGAGAAAAACCTGGTTCAGTTCGGCGGGGTAACAGGAGATCAGCGGTAGATGTTTAAATAGTTCCAACTCGATATCCGCACTTTTCTTTATTTTATTTTGAATCATCACCAGCGTGTTTTTGAGAAGGCGATTGATGTCGGACTTTTCTTTGAAACCCCGACCGGGATGCGAAAATTCATTCATGGAATTAACGATATCGGAAACGCGGTTAACCCCGTTTATCATTTGATCGGCGGCGATAGGGATTTCTTGCATGATATATTCCATGTCGTACTGGGCGATGATTTGTTTGATTTTTTCGGAGATTTCCTTTTTATCCGAATTTTCGATTTCCGGCAGGTTTTCCAGGAGGATTTCATAGAGCTTCACCACTTCTTTAAACGAATCGATGACAAACCGGGCATTATGCCCGATGTACTGGAGGGGTGTTTTGATTTCGTGGGCAATACCGGAAGCCATTTGACCCAGCGATTCCAGTTTCTTGGAGAGGTTTCGAAGCATCTCTTCTTCTTTGCGGTTGGTGATGTCTTCGGCCAGTAATAAGAACCCCAATTTTTTCCCTGCACGGTCCGTAATGTGGCTGATACTGGACAGGAGGAGTTTTATTCCTGCTCCTTTAAATTTAAAGTCCACGCCGATTTCGATCTCTTTGACCGGTGTACCCGGGTTTAAACCTTTTTGAACGATTTCATCCAATTTCTCTTCGTCGATATAATCACACAAAACAGCGGTAAACGGTTTTTTTACGACAGTGTCGCGCTTCAAACCGAAGAATTTTTCAGCGGGTTTGTTCCACTGGAAAATGAGCCCGTCGGAATCCACGGCGATAAAGATAAAAGAGATAGCAGTCAGCAGCTTTTCGTTTTCTGCATTCCGAATTTCGGCAAGGTCCCTGGCTTTTTCCATTTCATCGCGGGAATGCCGCAGGATTTCCTGGACTTCCTGTTGTTCCGCTAATTTTTCTCTTAAGAATTTGGTTCTCATCCTGTACCCGATAAAAAGAAGCACCAGGAGCAAAATCCCTATCAAGCCTATAAACCACCACGTTTTCCAGATAGGGGGAATGATATCGATAATAATAGAAACTCCCTTGAAGTTCCATTCCCCATCGTTGTTACTGCCCTGGACCCGGAAAACATTTTTCCCCGGGCTCAGGTTGGTATAAGTCGCAAACCGTACCTTCGAATCACTCCTCACCCAATCGGGGTCTACGCCTTCCATCCGGTACCTGTATTTGTTTTTGGATGGTATACTAAAATCCAGGGCTGCGAACTCGAATGAAATAATGGAGTCACGGTAGGAAAGTTTGATTTCGTTTATTTCCGAAATAACCGGGTTGAATAAGTAATCGGGTGCATTGAATTTCCTGAAACCGGTCAAGACGATTGGAGGGATATGGTTGTTTTTTTGGATATTTTGGGGAAAGAATTGATTATAACCGTTAATCCCACCGAAAAACATTTCTCCTTCTACGGTTTTATAATAAGCCCCGCCGTTAAATTCATTACTCTGGAGACCGTCGCTGTCATCGTAATTTTTTTGTTCTCCCGTACCCGGGTTAAATTTGAAAAGACCTTTCGCCGTACTGATCCACAAACAACCTTTTTTATCCTCCGCTATTCCATCGATGGTATCGCTGGGAAGACCGCCTTCCGTTTCCCTGTAATTCTTTATTATTCCACTCCCGGGATCGAGGCAGTTCAACCCGCTGTAAGTCCCGATCCAAATAAACCCGCGCCGGTCTTCGATAAGAGAATAGATATAGTTGTAACTCAAACTATTTTTTTGATGGGCGTTATGAGAGTATACCGTGAACGTTTCTTCATTATTATTCAACCGGTTCAGTCCCTCTTCCGTACCGATCCATAAAGTTCCTTTTCTATCGAAGAGCAGGCAGGTTACATGGTCATGGCTCAAACTGCCGGAAACTCCCTGTATATTTTTAAAACGATAAAATCCATCCCTGTTGGGATTCAACCGGTTTAAACCGCCGCCCTGGGTTCCAATCCAGAGATTGTTGTTTTTATCTTCCAGGATAGAGGTTACGCGGTTATGACCCAGCGAATTCGGATTCCTTTCATCATTTTTGTATACAGGCTTTTGAATAAAGGTTCCTCGAATCTTGTCGAATTTTTTCAAACCGCTGCCCTGCGTGCCGATCCACAAATCGAGCGAATGATCTTCGTAGATAGCCAAAACCCGGTTTTCATCCGCCGTATCCGATTGGTTGGGTTCGGGTTTATAACATGAGAAAGTACCGGTTTTCGCGTCGTATTTATTCAAACCACGGTCTGTTCCAACCCAGAGCGTACCGAGCTTATCTTTTAAAAAAGACCATACATAGGATCCTTTTAAACTCTTAGGGTTATCCGGTTCCTCCGTGAAGTGGGAGAATTGATTTTTTTTAAAATCTATTTTATTGGCTCCTGCTTCCGTACCGACCCAAATGATTCCTCCCTTGTCCTGGTAAATAGAATAAACTTTATTATTGCTTAAGCTGGCAGGGACAAGGGGCCGTTCGCTAAAATTAATAAAATCATCCTGCCCGGTAACTTTTTGATAAAGCCCCTGTCCATAGGTCCCGATCCATAAATTACTTTTTTCATCTTCAAAAATGACACGGATTTGAGAGGCGTCTTCACATTTCTTAACCTGGTTTTCATAGTGGACCGTTCGAAATTGCTTCCCGGCGCTGTTGGACCGTATCAAACTATTATAGGTCCCAATCCAAAACGTGTGGAAACGGTCTTCATAGATGGTGAGAACTTTCTTACTGCACCCGTTGGGTTTGTTCATGATATCGATGGATAACGGCTTACATTTTTTTCCCCCCGGCTCTAAAATAAAAACTCCATCATCCGACCCGACCCATAACCGGTTATTATGATCCACTGCGAGGCAATTTATTTTATTTGAAAACGAGTACCGGGAAAAAATTTCTTTATCAGGCCGGCACATAAACAAACCGTGCTTTTCTGTCCCTACCCAGAGTTGTTTCTTATGGTCTTTGATTATCGATGTGATGTTGGCAGCCTGTAAAATATTTGCGGTCCCTTCGATTTTAAAGGAGTGGGTGAACCGGTTTGTTTTCCGATCATAGCGGTTCAATCCCGTCTCCGTACCCACCCAGATATAACCCTTCTCCCCATTCAAAAGTGTTTTAATATTATTGTTGCTTAAAGTCGTATTGTCATTGAATTTGTGTTTGAAAATCTTAAAGTCGTAACCGTCATAACGATTAAGACCGTCTTCCGTCCCAAACCATAAGAAACCTTTTTCATCCTGCAAAATACAGAGTATGGAGTTTTGTGTGAGCCCATCCTTGATGGAAATGTGTTCAAAACGGATCCCTTTTTGAGCCGAAAGGTGTAGTGAGCAGCACAGTGAAATCATTGCCGCTAGGAAAACTTTTTTCCATTTCATTCTAAATTTGCCTATATCCATCTTCGATATCGCTGATCCTCTTAGCCGGATGATATATAATATTATAAAACAAAAAAACGCTTTCATCAAGCCGGGATTAAAAAAAAATATTAATAAAAAAATTTGCAAAAAAAAGTAAAATGCGATATAATCGTAAAGCAATATAAACCAATGAGTTATATTAAGGAGGAAATACGATGAGTGAGCGTCCCAAAATCAAAAGTGTCACTATCACGGTTGAAATCGGAGGGAAAGATAGACTTTATACCTACACACCGGATCAAGTGACGGCTATTTTCTTCGATTGGAATACGATCGAGAAAATATTAATCCCGTTTTATAAAAACAATTCAGCGAATCCAGTGAAGATTACGAAGACCCAAACAAAAAAAGAGTTTGGTAAAAATGTCATGAAGAAGTTTTTTAAGGAAACTGATCCCGATGATGCGACAGTACCTATCGACGAAAACTTCCTCACTACGGCGTGGAAAACACCGAACAATAAGGATATTTTGCAGCCGTATTTGACGAAGAGACCGGCATGTACGTCCGGCGGCGAGCCCGACGACGACGGGATCGGCTAAACCTGGAAACCCGGCATGCAGGCGCCCTTTTCTATGTTTCATTTTACTGGGAAGCGGCGGACTCTTTTTTAAAACGATCAGAGAGGTTAGGAACGGTAGTATTAATATAATACGGACGTATTTAAAAAAGAGGGGATGCTGCCCAACCCGGAGTGAGAGGTTATCGATCGGAGGGTTGAAGCTCTTTTAATCGATTGATGGACGTGATAAAAGAAGGAACAACGGATGTAAGATCCAGTGGATCCAAATGGGGCAGGTCTAATCGAAGGGAAAAATCGACACGTGATTCTTTATCGTCGGTTTCCATATGCTTAATGGCATCTGCAATATGAACAGCGGTTACCGCTGAAAATTGCCGGGAAAAGTATGCTGTTGGGGTGTGGTGGTAAGCCGCGACTTCCACATAGATTTCCGGTAAACCCCACAACCCCAGCAGGTAGGCCCCGATTTTCGAATGATCCACTCCCAGTATCTCGTTTTCGATCTGCCATAAAGGAAGGCGCGCCGCAGCCGGCTGATGGTCATACCGGTATTTGATTTTATAATATATTTCCGTTTGACAACTGAGAAGGATCAATCTCCCCGTATCGTGGAGCAAACCTCCCATAAAAGCATCATTGGCAACCTCCCGGCGGTGGGAGATTTCATTGGCGATTAACCGGGCATAACTGGCCACATCGATGCTGTGAGAGAAAATTTCATCCAACTCTTTACTTAACGAACCGGATACCTGGAATTTGGAAAATATTTCCAACGATAAAACCAATGCTTTCAATGTATCGACTCCCAACAGCGCTACCGCCTGGAAAATACTATTGATATGACTTTTCAACCCGAAAAACGGCGAATTGACTAGCTGGAGAATCTTGGCGGCGATGGAAGGATTTTTTTCGATTATTTTCCCGATTTCCCTGATGGATTCGGTCGAGATGGCCTGGAGCAATTCCAAATGGATTTCCGGCTGGGTCGGCAGCGATTTGATTTTGTTGATGACGGCCTTGAGATGATTATCTTGCAAATATTCCCGGAGTGCCATCACCCGGAGAATCGTGTTCTTCAGGATGACCGGGTCCACGGGTTTGACCAAAAATTGATGGGCTGTTCCCAACGCTTCGATTAACGTTTTCATTTCGCCGCTGTCGGAAACAAAAACCCGGGCTGTTTCCGGGTGGCTTTCCTGGAGAATTTCAAACAATTGGATTCCTGAAATCCCCGTCATGTGCAGGCTAGCTACTACAGCGTTGAAAGAACCGTTTTCCATTTTTTCCAACGCCTGCTCCGATGTGGAGGCAAAATCCATATCCCATTTGCTTCTCATTTTATAGAGTACCCGCTTGAAACCGTCTAAAACCGACTGGTCCTCATCTACAAATAGAATACGCTGCTTCATCGATATACACCTTTTTTTACGGGAAAAATATTATTGCAATAATTCACTCCTTTAAGCCAACAAGACAAAACAAATCGACCCCGCGCCATCATATCCATCTCATCTTATTTGTATTTATAATCGATTAATTATTATAGAATAAAAATGTTTTTTTGGCAACAAAAAAACACAGGCATACTATTTTTTTTATTTTTTTCTTGTCAGGCAGGGGGCGAGTCTTGCAAGCAAACGCGTAAAAATTCGTCTTTCCCTGCGAATTGGAAAAAAAAAATTATTGTATTTTTTTTTTTTGGTGTGATAGAATAATACGATTATAAATTAGGAGCATCCAAAATGAAACTTAAAAATAGAATGATATCAGTGATAATACTGTGTATAGTCACAATTTTCCCGGGAGTTCTCACCGCCAATGAGTACTTATCCCAGGAAAAAGAGCGACTGCTTTTCGAAGAAATCCCAGTGGTGATTTCAGGTTCCCTTACCGCACAGCCCATTACAGAGGCAGCCACTACCATGACGGTTATTTCGTCTGAAGATATCCATTATTCAGGCGCCACCAATATCCCGGATATCCTTCGCACAGTGGCGGGCGTCGATGTAATGACCATATCCAACCGGGACCAACAAGTGGGAGTCAGGGGGTTCATAACCCCGGCCAATAACAAACTGCTGGTACTGATAGACGGCCGCACCATGTACTCGGATATGTACGGCGCCGTTTTTTGGGACATGTTCCCCATAGGTATGGAAGAGATCGACCGGATCGAAATCGTCAAAAGCCCGGCTTCTTCCATCTACGGTGCCAACGCCTTCTCCGGCGTCATCAATATCATTACCAAATCTCCCCAACAAGTCATCGGCACCCACTTAAATTTCTCCGTAGGCGAAGACCATATCTTGATCGGCTCCCTCATCCACGGCGGCGAACTGTTTAAGAAAAAAATTCAATACAAAGTCTCCACCCAATGGGACCAGTTGGATGAACGATATCAAGACCAACAACAGATCGCCGGCGTATTCCGGGTCAATGCCCAGGCCACTTATACTATCGATGAAAAAAGAAAAGTGACCTTTTCCTTTGGACACGCTTATTCCCAAGATAGGAGGCTCTTTAACACGAGAACTTCCGGGCCCGGCCTCCTGGATTATAAAAACGACGCGTTTCAACTGGATGCAGAATTTGGAAACATCCGGTTCAGGACCTTTTATAAAGTTGAAAGACCCTACGACATGGGGGCTTCGATCATAACCGCAGCATGGCAAGTCAATACTCTAAACGCAGAACTGATTCACTCCTTTTCTCTTGGCGAAAAACAATCGCTGGCATGGGGAGTTAACCTGCGAATAAACTGGCAGGAGGAAAACAACTTTATCCTCGATTCCCACACCCAGGCATTAACGGCGCTCTTCTTTGAAGATCAAATCAAAATCGCCAAGAACCTCCGGTTAACACTGGGCGGCCGTTTCGATACCCACCCCTTAACCAAAGGCAAATTCTCTCCCCGCGGAACATTGATCTATTCTCCCTTTAAAGATCATATATTCCGGGCCTCGGTTTCCCGCGCTTTTCGTAACCCCGCCTTTACCGATTCGTACCAGTTTTCCGAAAGAAAGCGAACCATGACCCTCCGCCCCCCTTACCCTCCCATTAGCGTTACCACCACCATGATCACCCAGGGTAACTCCAATCTGAAACCGGAAGCCATTACATCCTACGAATTCGGTATTCGCTCCACCTGGACCAGGCAATTTAAATCCGAATTAAACTTGTTCTACAACCGCTTCGCCGATTTTTTCGACCAAACCAGGACCTTTACTTTTTATGAAGCCAACGAGCTTTTCCCCGGCTCCCCTGCGGAGACTTTCCAAAAACAGATGACCATGACCTATGACAATATAACCAGCGGCAGGGCCTGGGGCGGTGAAGTCAGCCTGGAATTCGACTTCAGCAAAACCATTTCAGGATTCCTCAACTATTCTTACCAGGATTTCAGGTCCCATGAAAAGGATGACGAACCCGGTTCGGATGATTCACAACTGGATGAAATGAGGACCGAAAATCCAAGGAATAAAGTAAATGCAGGCCTGCGGTTTCTATTTAAAAAGAATTTTTCCGCGAACCTCCTGGCCCATTGGGTGGGTGCAACACAAAAAATAGTCCGGCAACAGGGCGGATCCTTCAATTTGCAAGATGTAAACGATTACATGATCGTGAATTTACGGATCGGGTTTGTCTTCTGGAAGAAAAAAGCGGAAGTGGCGGCAGCGGTTTTAAACCTGTTTAACCTGCACCATTATGAATTTCCATCCTTTAGACCGGGCCCATTTCCAGGCCCATTTCCAGTAGATAACGACGATGAAGAGCTGGGACGAAGGATTGTTTTTACATTCAGTTACAATTTCTGAGGCCAAAATGAAAACGCGAAAATTCTTAAAACGTGCCCTGTTATACCTGGTTTTGCTATTAACGATATCCATAAAACCGCAGCATTTGTTTCCAATTTCTAATGAAAGCGGAAAATGGGCGAGTGGGGGAATTGCCATAGTCAAAGAAAGTGAAATCCCGGAATACGACCTGGCAACCGAAGGATTCCGGGAAGCACTGAGAAAAGAAAATATCGACGTTCGCACGGTTGTTTTCGAACAAGAAGATAAATCGCTGGTGAAGCGGTTAAGGGAATTTAAACCGATACTGATTTTAACCCTCGGCGCTGTAGCCACCAAAAAGGTATTCGATGAAATCAAAGATATCCCGGTGGTTTATTCAGTGGTTATCGACCCCAAAGGAAGCGGGGTCAGCTCCAGGAATATTATCGGTGCTTCCGCTGCCATGCCCTTCAAAATACAACTGGAAACCCTGAAAGCAGCAGCACCGAAATTAAAAAACATCGGCTTGATCTACAACCCCAAAGAAAACGAACCCCTGGTCCAGGAAGCCAGGGCCCTTGCTGCTGAATTGGGCTTTACCCTTAAACCATATGCGGTTTTTTCCGAACAAGAGATACCCAACATCAATAATTTGCCCATCGATATCTTATGGGTTATCCCGGACATGATGGTCAGCAGACCGGCGATCGTTTTCCGGCTCATTCAAGACGGGATAAAGAGCAATATAGCGGTAATGGGATTTACTCGCTCATATGCTAGATCCGGGGCCTTGCTGGGGCTCTCCTGCGATTACAAAGACATCGGTGCACAGTCCGGGGAATTGGCTGTAAAGCTCCTGGAAGGTGAAAACTATTCCAACCTGAAACCCTGTGACCCGCGAAAGGTCCTTATTTTTGTCAGCCAATCCGCAGCGGATTTATTGGATATAAATATTCCTAAACAGTTCTTAAAAAAAGCCGGTGAGGTTTTTTGATTCCCCACCATCCACTATGTCTGTGTTTAATATTTCAAAATTAGAATTGAAGAAAAATTATTGTGTTCTTTTTTTTTTCGTTGTGATAAAATTATACGGCAATTGTTAGGAGTACCTAAGATGAAATTTGAAAATAAATTGTTATTGGCATTAATACTGGTTACAGTGACGGCTTTTAATCCATTACTGCCGGGAAATGAATTAGGGTCCCAGGAAAAAGATAAACTGCTTTTCGAAGAGATACCCATCGTCGTTACGTCTTCCCGGAAAGAGCAGCCGATTACGGAGGCTGCCAGTACCATAACGGTGATTACCTCGGAAGATATCCATTACTCCGGTGCCACCAATATCCCGGATGTTTTACGCATGGTGGCGGGAGTGGATGTAATGGCCATAACCAACCGCGACATGCAAGTGGGTGTGAGAGGTTTTATAATCCCGGTTAATAATAAACTCCTGGTATTGGTGGACGGAAGAACCATGTATACGGATTTATACGGCACGATTTTTTGGGACTTACTGCCGGTGGGAATGGAAGAGATCGAGCGGATCGAAGTCGTCAAAAGCCCGGCTTCTTCCATTTACGGGGCCAATGCATTCTCCGGCGTGATCAATATCATTACCAAAACACCGAAAAAACTGGAAGGAATGACCATGAACGTCACGGGCGGAGAAAATAATACCCTGATCGCCTCCATCCTTCACGCCGGGAAATTCAATAAAAAACCCATCGATTACAAAGTATCCGTCGAATGGGACCAGTTGAAAGAAAAACGGACGGACGGAGATAAAACCGCAGGTGTAATGCGCTTTAACGCCCTGGTATCTTATATGGTAAAAAATAAAGGTAAAATAACGGTCTCTTTAGGACGTGGGCACACACAAGATCGGAATTTTTTTTCCGGTGAAAATATCGGTACCGCCTACGTGGACTACTCAAACGACTACCTCCAGGCAGAAGCGGAATTCGGCCACCTTCAAGCCCGGATTTTCTTAAAAGATGAAAAACCTTCGGTAACATGGCCGTTATCCGGCGAATCTCAAAAATGGCATATCGTGACCACCAATATAGAACTGCTTCACTCGTTTCAACCGTTAAAAAATCATAACCTGGTCTGGGGCATCGATTACCGGTACAACAAAGTGGCAAAAAATCCCTTCATGCCCATTCCTCATACCCAGTACCTGGGAGCCCTTTTTATAGAAGACGAGATAAAACTAACAAATAAACTGCGTGTAGTTTTAGGAGCCAGGTACGATATCCACCCCCTGGTAGACGGTCATTTATCTCCCAGGGGAAACATCCTCTATTCTCCGTCGAAAAACCATACCTTCAGGATATCCTATGCCCAGGCTTACCGCAACCCGACCTTCGTGGATTCTTACATCTATTACGACCGAGAGCTACTTTTTCGCCTCCCTCCCCCATTACCGCCCATGGAAATACCATTTTCATATATAAGCCGGGGTAATCCCAACCTGGAACCGGAAGCGGTTACGTCGTATGAAATCGGCTGGCGTTCGAAATGGTCAGGCTTTTTAACCTGCGACGTGAACCTGTTCTATAACCGTTACAGTGATTTTATTGCCTTGAAAAAAACAACGACTTTCTACGAGGAAAATGAGTTATTCCCGGGTTCACCGGGCGGATTTTTCCCCAAACAGATCCTATCGTCCTTCGAAAATAACTCCGGGGCCACAGCTTTCGGGGGCGAAATCAGCACAGGAATGACATTCAACGATTTCATTTCCGGGTTTATCAATTACTCCTACCAAAAATTTAAACCCAGCGATACGATGACGACGTTTAAGGTGTTACCGGACAACAACCCCGAAAAAATCCGCTTTGAAAACCCCAGGAATAAAATCAACGCGGGAGTGCGCTTCATATTTAAAAACGGTTTTTCCGTGAACCTCCTGGGTCACTGGGTAGATACCACGAAAAAAATGGTTAAAGAAACCGACGGGGACATCGATATCAAGACGGTGAGCGATAACCTATTAGTAAATACGCGGGTCGGGTATATCTTCTGGAAGAAAAAAGCCGAAGTGGCAATCGCGGTATTCAACCTGTTTAACCAAAACCATTACGAATTTCCCTTAGATATGTCGTCACCCGTTCCCAGCAGCGTGTTACTGGGAAGAAAGATCACCTTCACGGCCAGGCTGAATTTTTAAACGTAAAAATGAAGACAAAAAAATTTCTAAATCGTACGCGGATATGCCTGTTTTTCTTTTTCCTTGTGGGTGCTTCGGTTAGACCCGAGCTGCTGTTTCCATCTCCCACCGTCGATGTGAATGAAAGAGGAAATAAGGGCGTTATCGCCATAGTCAAAGAAGGGGGTATCCCGGCATACGACCTGGCGGTGGAAGGTTTCCGCGAAATCCTGGAAAAAGAAAATATGAATGTTCGCTCTTCGGTATTCGACCAGGATGATAAATCGCTGATTTCGCGGTTAAAAGAATTTAAACCGCTTTTGATTTTAACCATCGGTGCAGCAGCCACCAAGAAGGTATCCGATGAAATTAAGGATATCCCGGTGATCTATTCGCTGGTGGTGGACCCCAAAGGAAGCGGGCTCATTGCAAGGAATATTATCGGTGCTTCCGCTGCCATGCCCATAAGGATACAACTGGAAACACTGAAAAACGCAGCCCCGGGGGTAAAACGCATCGGTATCATTTACAACCCGAAAGAAAACGAATCCCTGGTACAGGAAGCGGTACCCCTGGCCGCTGAACTGGGTTTTACCCTGAAAACCTACGCGGTTTCATCCGAACGAGAAATCCCGGGGATCGAGAACTTACAGATCGATATCTTATGGGTTATCCCGGATATGATGGTAAGCCGGTCGGCGATTGTCTACCGGTTCATTCAAACCGGGATAAAAAGCAATACAGCGGTAATGGGATTTACTCGTTCATATGCGCAGTCCGGGGCATTGTTGGGGCTCTCCTGCGATTACAAAGACATCGGCATGCAGTCCGGGGAATTAGCTGCGAAACTCCTGAGGGGCGAAAGCTACTCCAACTTGAAACCCTGTGAACCGCGGAAAGTTCATATTTTTATCAATCTAACTGCCGCGGATTTATTGGGTATAAAAATTACTAAACAGATCATAAAAAAAGCCAGCGAGGTTTTTTGAAAATGAAACTATCGATCGCTACGAAAATAACGCTTTATGCCATCACGCTAATCATTATTGCCAATTTGTTCCTGGCATGGTTTTTTATCAGCCATGAAACCTCAGCCCTCACCGATGAGATGGACAAAAGGGCCGAAACCATTATCAAAAGCGTGGCTTATAACTCCGAATACGGGGTCATTTTGAAAAACAAAGACGACCTGGGCCGCCTCCTGAAAGGAGTGATCAAAGAAAAAGATGTGGCTTTCGCCGAAATTATAGATAAAAATGGAAAAGTCATTACGGAAGCGGGAAAAAGAGGAAAACCCGGCTCCGATATCAAAGAATTCACTGCCCCGGTGGTTTCTATAACGATTTCCAAAGAAGAGATGCAATTCGATTCCGCCGGGAAAAAACAAAAAGAAGAAGTGATCGGCAAAGCCAGGATGGAGATTTCGTTGGAGGGTTTGCATAAGAAAACCGCCCAGGTCACGCTGGTGATTTCGCTGGTCATACTTCTTATCATGGTGGCAGCCGGAACCGGGGCGTTTTTAGGCCTTCGCTTCCTGGTAAACCGCCCCCTCAAGCAATTTATTCAAAGCGTCGAACGTATGGGGCAAGGCGATTTAGATCACCGCGTGAACATCAGGACAGGGGATGAAGTGGGACACCTGGCCGAAGCGTTTAATAATATGGCGGAAAATCTCTCCAAAACCCTTGTCTCTAAAGAAGCCGCAGAAGTGGCAAACCAGGCTAAAAGCGAATTCCTGGCCAATATGTCCCACGAAATACGCACACCGTTGAACTCCATCATCGGCATGGCGGATTTTACGCTGGAAACACAGCTTACCCAGGAACAGCACAGTTATTTGCGGGTGGTGAAGAATGCATCCAATTCATTATTGTTCCTCATCAACGACATCCTGGACTTTTCCAAGATGGAATCCAGGAATTTAACCCTGGAAAATATCGATTTCGATCTCTGGACCACTGCCGAATATGCTGTGGATTATTTTGCTTTAAAAGTTTCACAAAAAGGTATGGATTTAACGTGCCGGATCAAACCGGACGTGCCGACATTTGTAGTCGGGGACCCCGGTCGGCTCCGCCAGGTCATCGTCAACCTGGTAGGAAATGCGGTTAAATTTACCGATTCCGGTGAAGTCTCCCTGATATGCGACGTGCTCAAAGAGGATTCCCAGGAAAATATGATCTGGCTTCATTTCGAAGTGACGGATACGGGGATTGGAATCCAGCCGGATAAGTTAGAAAGCATTTTTAGTGTATTCACCCAGGTGGATTCGTCCACTACCCGGAAATATGGCGGAACCGGTTTGGGTTTGGCCATTACCCGGTACCTGGTGGAACTGATGGGAGGTAGAATCTGGGTAGAAAGCGAGCCGGGAAAAGGGAGCACCTTTCATTTCACCGTTCGATTTCAAATTTCGGGGAAGAAAAAGCACCGGGTGAGCGATACAGCCATCCAATCTCTCCAATTGCAGCAGATCCGGGTGTTGATAGCGGACGGCAGCGCGTCCAACCGGGCGATACTGCGTGACATCCTCTCCTCCTGGGGTTTCAAAAACCGGGATGTGGCCAGTGGACAATGTGTGTTTGAAGCGCTGGAAAATGCATTAAAAGAAAATACCCCCTATCATATGATGATTATCGATGCGCAATTACCGGACATGGATGGTTTTAAAATCAGCCGCCAGGTCAAAAATAACCCGATTTTCGCCCATATCAAGATTATCATGCTGACGTCCATCGGGTTTATCGGGGATGCGGCCCGCGCTATGGAAGCGGGCATCGCTGCTTACTTGATCAAACCCATTAAACGTTCCGACCTCTTCGATGCCATTATGAATATATACAAAGCCTCGCAGAAACCGGAACCGGAGAAAAAAACGGGATTGGTGACGGCGCATTCGATACGGGAAGAGCGCCAGCGGCAGAAACCGCTGATCCTGTTAGCCGAAGATAACCCGGTTAACCGGGATTTGTATACCGCCATGCTGAAGAGAGGGGGGTATTCGATTATTGCCGTAGAAGACGGGCCGAAAGTATTGGAAATTTATGAGAAACACCCTTTCGATTTGATATTGATGGATTTGCACATGCCCAGATTAGATGGAATCTCAACCACACGTTTAATCCGGGAAAAAGAAAAATCTACCGGCAGCCATATTCCCATCATCGCCATGACGGGCCAGGTCACGGCAAAAGACCGGCAGCTCTGTTTGGATGCAGGTATGGATCAGCATATTTCCAAACCCTTTTCGCTAAACGATTTGCTGGGCCTTGTCAAGGAAATGATCGATAACACGCAGTCGGCTTCGGATTTGACCCCCCCGGATCCTTCGATACAGGGCCCGGAACTTTTAGGAAAAGAAAAACAAACGCTTCAAATCCTGCCGTTTAAGGTCCTGGTGGCGGAAGATAATAAAGAAAACCAGGAAGTCGTGAGAATTTTACTGGAGAAATTAAACGTGGAGTTTTTGTTTGTAGAAAATGGAATCGAAGCGCTGGCAGAGCTGGAGAAGCATGTATATGATTTACTGCTCCTGGATATGCAAATGCCGTTGATGGACGGGATGGAGACGCTCAAACGAATCCGGGCCGATCATAATAAACGATATATCCATGTAATGGCGTTGACGGCTCATGCGATTAAAGGAGATGCCGAAAAATATATCAATGCCGGATGCGATGATTATATAGCGAAACCGATAGATAAAGAGCAATTCCGGGGGAAAATCAACGAGTTGATCAAGAAAAAACTCCACCCGGCGAAAGAATGATCCCGTACAGACGCAGCACGCTGCGGTTGTAAAGACCTTTTTTTGTTGAATCCGCATGAAAGAGATGTTATAATTACTATTCGGAGATGCAAAATGAACGGTTTAGAAACTGCGAAAAAACTTTCAGTGAAATACGATATGACGATGGATGATTTTTTATTTACAAGTTCCAGGCTAATATTGATCGAAAAGAAGAAAAAATTTCACCAAGAGCGGTTCGAAATTTTCTCACGGTATCAAGTGAAGACCATTGATGAATTGAAAGAGAAGATAAAGGATGGCGATATTCCTGGGCATCCTGCCTGGGAAGATTTGATCGAATTAAAAAATATCGAAGCGGAAATAAAGGAAATAGACCGTGATATACAATCTTTACAAGCAGCTTAAATCGATTGCGGATAATGAAGAGGGAGACTATCGGCATGTAAAGGAGATTCCATTATGGATAGTTTAGAAGTACTGGATTTAATTAAAAAAGGCGAGAGCAGCAAAGTCCAATTCAAGGAAACGGTAACCGATGCCTATAAGATTGCCACAGAAATGGTCGCTTTCTCAAACTCTCGCGGCGGAATAATCATTATAGGCATAAATGACAAAACCGGCCATATAACCGGTCTGTCTTATGAGGAAACCCGGGAAACCAACTCGCTGCTGGTAAATGCTGCATCGGATAATGTAAAATCTCCCATCACTATTTTCACTGAAACGGTTACACTGGAAAACAAAAATGTGTTGATCGTACATATCGATGAAGGAAATAATAAACCCTATAAAGACAATAAAGGCGTTATTTGGATTAAAAATGGCCCGGATAAACGAAAAGTAATAGCCAATGAAGAACTGGCAAGGCTGCTTCAAAGTAGTGGTAATTTATATGCCGACGAAATGGTTATTCCCAAATCGAACCTGGACGACCTGGACAGCGAAGCCTTCAAAAAATGCCTGTATCGCAAATACCAAGAACAATTAAACACGGATAATTTCAGCTTCGAACAATTAAAGAAACTATCGTTACCGGAGATTTTTAAAAAACTGGATGTGAACCTATCATTACGGCAAGTCCTCCAAAACATGGGCCTTGCTGAAGGAGACTGCTTAACTCTTGCAGGGTTATTATTATTCGGCATTTCCCCGCAGCAGTACAAACCTATTTTTAATTTGCAGTGTGCAAGTTTTTGGGGTAACGATATCGGCGGGCCGGATTTCAGGGACAAAGAAAATATCGATGGTCATTTTATTGCCATGTTCAACCAGGCCCTGGGCTTTTTTAACCGGAATTTAAAAAAAATCCAGGTTGGAAACGATTTTAATACACCCGGAGTGATCGAAATCCCCGGTCCCGTTCTTATTGAATTAATCGTGAATGCCCTGGTTCACCGGGATTATTTCATCGATTCATCGATTAAATTGTTTATTTTCGATAATCGCGTTGAAATAATCAGCCCGGGTAAATTACCCAATACATTAACCATCGACAGGATGAAAAACGGGATATCCGTTGCACGCAACCCCATTATCCATTCGATTGCACAATACATTTTACCCTATTCCGGTTTAGGAAGCGGAATACCCAGGGCAATCGCTCTATACAAACAGATCGATTTTGAAAACGACATTGCAGCAGATCGATTTAAAGCTATTATTTATCGGCAGTGAAAAGATAGAAAAGCTAAAGATACCGTAGAGACGCTGCGCGCAGCGTCTCTACGGGTTAAACCTATTTTAAAACCATTCAATATTATTTCTTAAATACTAACTTCACATCGCCCTTTTTACCCAATTGAACCAGGTCGTTGGTTTTAACCAAACTTTCGGTGATCTTCTCGCCATTAACAAACGTCCCGTTCGTCGAACCGAGGTCCACCAGGTAAAATTGATCGCCTTTGGGGATGATCTTTAAATGATTCTTCGAAACGATTTCGTTCTTCACTACAATGGTAGCAGTCGACGGATCACGGCCCAGGATATTGGGAGTGGTGGTAATATTAAATGTACCCAATTCCTCTCCTTTGACCAAAACCGTCATAATACCGCAAATCTCACCTTCAAGAACGGTTCCGCCTTCCTCCGCCATTTTCGTTTTATCCAAAGCAGGGGCAGCAGGAGAAGGATGCACTGCCTCGGCATATTTTTGAGGCTGCTCTGCGGCGGGTGCTGCGGCAGAAGGAAATAACGCGATCTTCAAAACTACCAGGATCAAAATCACCAACACCAAAACTACGATCACCACGAGCTTGTTCTCGCGCCATATTTTTTCGATAAAACTCATCTCATCGATACGCCTCAAAACCATTTGTTGGATTTTTTCCAGGTCCGGTTCGTCTTTCATATATGCCAGGGCTGTGCTGACCTGGGCCTGGGCATCGAACCACCGGCCTTCCCATACGGAATCCATGAGTTTATTAAATACATCCGTGAATTCGGAACTTTTATTAATCGTGATACCGGCATCCAGGATAAACTCTTTCGCGGTATTCACGGGGACACAAAACTTGAAACCGTCATACCCGGTGGCTGCATACGAATGAACTCCGATAACCCGGCCATGAATATCGACGGTGGGCCCGCCGGAATTACCGGGCGAGGTGGCGGAATCGTGCTGGATCACCGACATCTTCTTATAATCGGTTTTCAGTGCCGAAATAGAACCGCGTGTAATCGACGATTTCAAGGTATTTTCCTTGCCTAAAAGGGGGAACCGCTGGGGATCGACGACACCCGGGAAACCGATAGTAAAAACGGTCTGCTGTAAAACCAATTGAGACGAATCACCCAACATGATAACAGGGCAGTTTTCCCGTTCGATCTTCAACACGGCAATATCTTTCCCGCCATCCGGGATGGAAGGACTGAATTTTTTGAGTTCGAAATTAAAAAACTCCGAGTTGGACAATATAACATAATTAATGGGCCCATGATCGACAATGCGGGGTTCCTGGGCTTTCATAAATTGGACAAACTCGGCATTGAGTTCTTCGGCTGTCGGTTCGCGGCCTTTGGCCTGCTTGAATTCCTGCGCGATTTTCTGGGCAATAAAGTCGTTAAAAACTTTCTGGGCATACGCTTCCTTATCTTTCATATATTTTTCGTAGGAATCTACGACATGGCCATTGGTTACGAGATAACCGTCCGGGTTAACAAAAAAACCGCTGCCGGACCCATAATTGGGGATTTCAAACTGCTGCCCGCCTTTTAATGCAGCTTTTACAAACATACCGCTGTAAACCAATGCCACCGCCGGGCGCGTTCGGTAAGCCGTCATTTGCTCTTCCGTCAGTTTTTCACCGGTCGAAGAAGAACAGTTTGCAAAGATAAATACTATCACCACCAGAAGAAATGCCAATTTCTTCGTCGTCATTTTTCCTCCTATGAGCAAACCACAGGTTTACCCTTTTTTGTCAACCTTCGTCACCCTGTGGCTCTTTTTTTCATTTTAATTACTTTAACTTCTAATTTTTAACTATAACTTATAACTTATAACTTATAACTTATAACTGAAGCATCTATATTGGTTTTTAAAACTTTAATACTTTAGAACTTTAAAACGATATGGCAACGACAATCAATAACAAGATCAGCAGGGGGATCAAAATAATCAACAGCTTTCGTTTATCGAAATGGGTGGGTGCACTGGCGTTTACCGGTACGGAGGGCAGTTTCAACCATCGTTTGATTTCACCTGTTTTGAGTTTGAAAGAGGAGAAAGCGGGGACCGGGAATTTAAAGGGAGGGAGTTTAAATTTTTTGGTCGATATCGTGCGGACACGAGAAGGAGGGGAGGAGGAGGGCCGGAGGTTTCCGCTTAAAAATCGGTCCACTATTCCTTTAAATTCTTCTACGGATTGAAACCGGGCCTGCGGCGATTTAGCCAGGCTTTTCATGATAAGGTCATCCAATGCGGGGTCGATAGAGGGGACCAGGGTGGATGGTTTCTGCGGCATTTTTTGGAGGTGGGCTTGTTGAATTTCGTAATTTGAACCTGAAGCGCTGTTGAAGGGAACTTTCCCGGTAATCATTTCGAAGAGGGTAATACCCAGGGAATAGATATCGGCGGCTGGACCGATTCGCTGACCGAGGATTTGTTCGGGGGCGCAGTAGTGGGGTGTTCCCAGCATAGACCCGACCCGGGTCAGGCCGTCGATGCCCTCGACTTTAGCGATCCCGAAATCCCCGATTTTTACATTATCATCCCTGGTAATCAAGATGTTGGCGGGTTTGATATCCCGGTGACAAACACCTTTACTGTGGGCATAAGCCAGTCCTTCCAGGATTCGTGAAAAAATACGCATTGCGCGAGGCACGGGTAGTAGACCGACTTCCTGGATAACGGTTTTGAGGGTTTTCCCCGATACGAATTCCATCACGATATAATAAATATCGTCCTGGCAATCGAAGGAATGGATGGTGACAATATTGGAGTGATTGAGCCGGGCCTGGGCGATGGCTTCGACACGAAACCGGGCCATCAGTGAATCGCTGCGCGCCAGTTCAGGGGCGATAATTTTCAACGCCACATCGCGCTCCAACCTTAAATCCCGCGCCAGGTATACGGATCCCATACCGCCTTCGCCGATTCGGTTCCCCAATCGATAATTACCCAGTGTCTTACCTTCCATTGGATTCACCCGGTTATTCCTTCTTCAACTTCAACTCCGCTGCTGCTTTCGGGCCGGACGATTTCTTGCCGGTATCCGTATTTTTTATGACTAAAAAGACCACCAAGGCCAATAACAATAGAATTATGGCCACTAATATCAAAATAACCTTCCGCCGGTTTTTTTTGGGTAAAGTAGACGATATGATGATCTTATCGGTATCTTCTAAGAAAGTCTTTCCAGCTATCGTCCCGGTACTATCGGCGGGGATGTCTTCATCTTTTTCGGTAGAAACAACGATGGCGGTAATATTGTCGGGGCCCCCATTGGATTTTGCTTTTTTGATCAAGTGTTTTGTTATATTGGAAATGGATTTTTCGTTTAAATGCCAGGCCAATTCTTTATCCGTAATCACACCATAAAGTCCATCGGAACAGAGGAGGAATTTATCCCCGGGTTGGATGGCAAATGGTTCCCGGATCTGGACATTGATATCTTTTTTCAACCCGATGGACTGGTACAGCACATTGCGCCGGGGATGGTTCCGGGCTTCTTCTTCGGTAATGAAACCGTCTTTGAGTAATCGTCCGACAAAAGAATGGTCTTCCGTCAATTGATCCAGTTTCTCCACGCCGTCCCTGTTGGAGCAGCGATAAATGCGACTGTCTCCGACATGGGCAATATATGCCATGTCGTCTTTGATATAGAGCACGGATAGGGTTGTTCCCATACCGCTTTTCTCACTGGCCCGGTTTCCTTCCTGGATTAATTGTTCATTCACGACACCGATGATGCGTTTCAATTCCTCCCGGATATCGCCGCCGGTTGCTTCTTCCAATAAGCGGACAAATGTTGTCACTGCTTTGCGACTGGCAATCTCACCGGCGCGATGCCCACCCATTCCATCCGCTACAATAAAAAGATATGCGTTTTCTCCGACACTCCCTGCAAAAAGGTAATCTTCGTTATTGTTCCTGACATTCCCGACATCCGATAAACCAGAAAAATAAAATTCCATAGCTGATTTCACCTTGTTAGAATTTATACAACATATCTATCATTATCTAAATCCTGTATCCTATCCGAGTGTTTTTATCAAAAATTCAACATCCCCGGCTTTAAATATCGTTTCATCATCGATTATTTCTTTAAATATTTTTCGATCCCGGATGAATAAGCCGGAATCACTGTCCAGGTCTGTTAAACCTATTTCCCCACCGGTCAATCGAATACTGAAATGAAGGGGTTCGATGCGCGGATCTTGCAGTTGAATATCCGCAGTATGGCCGGAGCCTACTGTAGTTTTGCCCGAGAACAAGCGAAAATCGCCGTTTTTTATCGGGCCATTCAATACTACTAACCAACCGCCCAGGGATCGAATATTTTCTACTACGGTACGATCGGGAATCATGCGAAAGTCCTCCTCACAAAAATAAAAGTCATCCGCTGCCGGCCTATGCGAATAATATCCCCGCTGTTGAGGTCTTCTTTCATCGCCCGTCGTTCATTTAAAAAAGTATGGTTAGTAGAGCCGAGGTCGACGATAACGAATTTTTTCCCCTCTTCCAGGTATATTAAAGCGTGGAGTTTCGATGCAAAATCGTCTTTCAAGTGAATATCCGCGTCCGCTCCTTTTCCGATCACAATTCTGTCGTGGGAAATACGGACATCATGAACGGGTTTACCCTCTTCATCCAGGAAAACCAGCCATGCATAGAAATCGGGGAGTGGAACCAGGGGGGCATCTTCGCTTTCGTTCTCCATATCCAGGATGGTTTTATCGGCGTTGGTTTCCAGCACCGTTTTATCGATAGGAGGGATGCCGGTCCCCGGTTTTCTTATATCTTCGACAACGGTAGCGTCGGTTATGGGGGAAAAGGTTTCAAGAACGGTTTTATCGAAGGGGATCGTTTTGGGGTCCTGGAAATTTTGGCCATGCCGGTTTATTACTTCCGTATGAGAATGGGCATTGAGTTCCAGGTCCGTATTGATTAACGATTTGCCGAGGTTTCCCACCTGGCTGCAAATAGGGCACGTCCTGCAGGTTTCATAAATAATATGACCGTTATTGCATTTTTTTAGCCCGATATCCAGGGTTGGAAACCCGCACAGGGGGCAGAACGGGTATTTCTGCGGAATCGTTTTAAAACAATTGGGACACAGCTCCATGAATGTCTCCTTGCCGAATAAAGATCATCAGCCATTCCCGCGCGCTTAAATCGCTTTTTCTTTTTTTATCTTTTTCTTTCATCGTTTTTAATATTGAACTTTACCATCCTGTCATCGGATTGTCAATACTCTTTTTTACTTCTTTAACGTATCGATGACAAATTTTATAAAACTGCGTTTTTTTTTATCTTTGTCCATCAGTTCGATGATATATCTATTTTTTTCTTTGTCTCGGATGATCAACTCAGGGTTATCCCTGTTTTTCTTTTTTTTAAAAATACCTTTGATATCTGCCATGAAGTCCTGGGAGACCTGGCTTACCTGGGAAAAGTAAAGAGAAAAGCCGGCTTTGGAGGAGAGACCGTTGGAAGAGTAAAAAGCGACTGTATTGGATGTGATGGATAGAACTCCCTGGGCTTCTTTGTTTTTTTTGTATTGGTATTTGGCGGGGAATGAGATGGAGGGATCGGCATTCAAGGATTTGTGGAGATAAGCGGCCGCTTCTTTTTTTTCTCCGTCGTGGAAATAAGCCTGGGACATCCTGAGGAAAAGTTCGCCCGATTCCAACCCGGCCTGGATATTCCCGTGACCTACCGAAATGGCTCTTTTATATTCGCTTTTTCGGATGAGCCCGTCCATTTGCCGGATGACATCGGTGGGAGTTTTAGAGGGAGTGAAGATAGTGGTATCGGTTTTGTCGGAGGTGGTTGGCAGAGTGGAGATCGAAGGTTTCCCGGGTTCTTCTTGCTGAGTATTTCCGCCGGTGCCAGGAAACCGGGGTAGGCTTGTCCCGGTGCTGCCTGTCGAAGAGTGTGAAATCCCCGGGCCCTGAATATTGGAACCGGTATAAACCGGTGTTTTTTTCCCTCCCGATGAGAGGAGTAAAACCAATATCAACCCGATGATAACGATACTCAGGATGGCAGCAACCATCATATGATGTTTATTCCCGGTTAAATTTGCCAGGTTGATTTTAGGTTTTGCTGCTGCTGGGGGTAGGGTACCGGGTTGAATCGAGGGTAAAGTGGGAATAACTGCGTTTACGGTGTCTTGAAATTCTTTTACGCTTTGGAACCGGCGTTCCGGTTCTTTACTTATGCTCTTCAAAACCAGTGCGTCTAAAGCCTGGGGGATTGCCGGGTTGAAGAGAGATGGTTTTTGGGGTTTAAACTCCAGGGTTTGGCGGATAGCTTCATAGTCGGAGGTGGTATTCAGTGTGATGGGGGGTGAGCCGGTCAGCATTTCAAAGAGTGTAATCCCCAGGGCGTAGACATCGGTGCGGGCGTCGGTTTCTTTGCCCAGGAGTTGTTCGGGGGATGAATAGACCGGAGATCCCAGTGTGGTTCCTGCTTTGGTTAAACCGTCGATGCCTTCTACTTTGGCAATTCCGAAATCGCCGATTTTTACAATGTGGTCATCGGTTAAGAAGATATTGGACGGTTTGATATCCCTGTGGATTACGCCCCTGGAGTGGGCGTAAGCAACTCCCTCCAGTACCTGGGAAAACATGGTCAATATTTGTTTTAATGGGAGGGCGCTGATGTCTTTATTGGCTTCTTTGACGTTGGAACCGTTGACAAATTCCATGACGATGTAATAATAGTCTTTTTCCTGGTCGAAGGAATGGATGGTCACAATATTGGAGTGATTCAGTTTAGCCTGGGCAATGGCTTCGATCCGGAACCTGGCCATGAGTTTCTGGCTTCGTGCCAGTTCCGGTGAAATGACTTTAATCGCCACTTCCCGTTCCAGGGTGAGGTCTCTAGCCAGGTATACTTCGCCCATTCCGCCTTCGCCTAACTTCTTTAGAATTCGATAATTGCCGAAAATATTTCCAATCATAGGGTTTTCCTGGTAAAAAAATTCACGCGGGTATTCACAAAATATCCTATAAATATTTTTCTTTGCATATAATTACTTTACCACCTCATTTGGTGATTGTCAATGAGAAAATACAACCTCAACCGGGTTAAAATTTTCTTGGGAAAATATATTCCAAATGATGTAATTTCCACGAACAGGACGATTGAGTTTTATGAAGCGAAAACAGGGAAAATCCCGGTAAAAGAATTAATCGGAGCTCGACCCGGGCGTAAATGGAGCTTTCCAATCGATGGGGCCTTTTTGAAACCGGTATTGGAGCCGTCCCAATACGATTTCCCACGCATGGCTGAAATACTGGATCGCCTTTTGCCATTCTTCTCCTTCTTGCCATCCGAGGTGGGCTAATACCACGCGGGTTTGATTGTTTTCCAGGGGTTGAAAAGTGAGAACCACCCATGTCCGAGACTGTCGAACCGTCGGCATCGATGGGGGTGCATTCCATGTAAACGACAGCATTTCTCCCGGGACGAAACTCAGGATTCGGCACCCCTCACCGCCCCGTTGACCTTCAGGAGCTCCGGGTAAAAAGTACATTTCATAATTCCCGTTTACTGCCAGTTCGACGGATGCTTTGGGGGCGAAAAATGTTGCTACTCCCTTTTCGGTTGTCAAAGCTTCCCAAACTTCATCGACAGAAGCATGGATTACTGCTGCTTTTCGAATAATGAGACCTGTAGTCATATACCATTTTTTACCTTCGGTGTTTTCATTGCTGCCGGCCAGGGTTGACTGGGCGGATATGGAAATCCAACACCAAACACACAAAACCAGGAACGGGATCGAAATAAAAAAATTAAAACGGTTTGAAAATATCATCACGTAAACCTCCTTTATGGGTCAGCCCGATAGAGGCTTTTTTATTTACATCGAAAACCCAGTGCAAAAATAAAGAGCTGCGGACGATCATACCCAGTTTTGAAATTGGTGGGGGATTCCCTTCGACTCTAAAAATGCACGAAAGTCGTCTACCGCAGAGAAAGTACCGCCGTACAGTTTCTCGATTAGCATAAGGAGCAGTTTATCTTTTTGTTCTTTTTGCACGGTAACCCAGAATTCATAATCCGAATCTCCAAAACACTCTTCGGGAGTTTTTCCCATATCGGTGGTGTACATCGCGAAATTTCCATCGTCGGTGATTTCCGCATGTGTGAACCGTGATGTTTCGCCGCGGTCTTCCAAAAGCTGAACGCTCCGAAGATTTGTATTTTGATTTTCATTTGCCATGTGAAAGCCTCCACATCGAGTTCGTTCTAAATAACATAACATAGTGAGAGTAAAATTTCAATCCCCACACGGTGCCCCGGATCCTGCAGCCGATACCAGCCGATACCATCCAATCTTTTAATTTCTTGGTAAATACGATGGGCATACCGAGGGCAATGTTATCGACCAGGTAACAGCGGCGTTTTACCCGGGAGATACCCACGATGAAACAATAACCCAGGTTAATGATTAACCCAAGCAAAAAGAAAGCGGGGACCCGGCTTTCGACTTTAAAAAGATTTTCATCCCCTTTGATGAAGGGGTCGATTTTTGTTAGAGCTGTGTGGTTCCGTTAATTGATTATTTTATGGCGCTGAAGATGCGGAAGAGAAAGAGGAAGGTAGGAACTTAGGAGGTTAAGAGGTTAAGAGGAAGTTGCGGCACTTCGTGCCTTTTTGATTTGAGGTTGCTTCGCAGCCGAACAAAAAATCTCAAACGAAATGTTGCAATGCAAGACTTGATATGACCCTGTTGATCCGCGTTGATCCGTGAAGGATGAAACAGGAAAAGAAGAAAGAGGGGAAGACAGAAGAATAGTTGGAGGCAAAAATGTTTTCCATACCTTACCCACTCGAATTAGGCGTTTTCAGCCTCCAAATTCCCGGTGACACAAAGTTTTTTGCATCACTTTATTTCTATCTTGATTAACCGTGGAGAAATATCCTCAGCCTTTTTTGGCTGAACAAAAGCAAAAATTCCTTTTTCCGTAAACTCAATATTGGTCCTGCCATAATCGATATTCAACTTATAATCGCTCTCAATAATTTCAAATTCTGCCTGGAAAATCCCTACCGGCGAATAAACCTGGACTACTATTTTACAGTTATCGACGCAATCTTGCCATGGAAAAACCAGGATATTCCCCTCCGCGTCAACCTTAATACTTTTGTAATATGGAAGGTATGTGCTGAAACTCTTTTCGAAATCCATCCTTTTTACCATATTAATAAAAGGCTTTGCATCTTTATTAGAATTAATTTCATCAAGATAAGATCGCTTGAAATCCTCGATATACCTGTCGGAAACCGGTATGGGTTTGATTTTAAGCTGAAATGACCGGATGAGTTTACCATCCAGTGAAAATATTTCTATTTTGGGCGAGTTTGAGGCTCCAACCAGGATATCGCCTTTTTGTGTTCGTGCGATAAAGGGGTCGCCGCAGTGATTTCCCAGATTAATTAGCATATTATTCCCGGCTCGAACCCGGTTGAAGGTTGGAAGCTCGATCGTTTTTATTAA
>Ga0105104_10000522_pt1 | contig 29797 bp, 28 predicted proteins | sample PPLLaktember2015_3_FD_87034 | JGI IMG/M metagenome (GOLD analysis project Ga0105104, IMG submission 87034) | Freshwater sediment microbial communities from Prairie Pothole Lake near Jamestown, North Dakota, USA - PPLs Lake P7 Core (6) Depth... | ecosystem: Environmental > Aquatic > Freshwater >...
TCATCGGCTCCGGGGACCCGTCTCGCCGGTTTTCGGTCCTCGAAAATTTGGCTCAACAGGGCGTTCCAGGGGAGCACCGACACGCCCCTATAGCACAAAAATAACCTTATCTTAGTGACATTCGGGACAGTCAAGAAATCACAACCACTTTTATGAGATCAGATATTTCAAGATACAACACCGGAGTCAGACCATACCCCTTCCCCTTCAAGGTTGGGAAAAAAAACAAAGTTTGCCGATATTTTAAGAGAAATCAGGGAGTTTAAATTCCTCCACCAATATCCCCAACGTTAGCACAATCATCAATAAATCACTATCAAACGGCAGATTGAGCACAAAATTATCTTTCATATATTGAGCCTTGATCTTCTCAATACTTCGGGGATTAAAAAAACCTTGACGCTTAATGGTCTCAAATGAAAGTAAATCATCGATATATTCGATATTTCTTTTTAAAAGATAAGGACTACCGGGTGCGACAAAACCGAATTTCTCCCTTTTTGTGATCTCTGGAGGAATCAAACTGGTGGACATCTCCTTTAGAATATATTTTTCTTTGAAGTCCATTAATTTCAAATCCGACGGAACCGTAAGCGCAAATTCGATGAGATCCTTATCCAGGAAAGGATATCTCACTTCCACGGAATTTGCCATGGCCATCCGATCCCCATGATCGGAAATTAAATGATCCGCCAGTCGCAATTTATAATCAAGGTAAGAACGGCGTTGAAGGTTATCCCTGTTGTGAAGGCGCTCTTTGTTAACTACAAAATGATTAACACAATCTACTTCATCGATAATTCGATTCACAGCTTCCGAATATATTTCACGTTTAATTTTTCCAAAAGAGTACTTATTCCGCTCATAAAAAAAGAGGTTATCCCCCCACAACTTTTTGCGGATTTCATCTTCATGCGACATCCCGGGAGTAATGGTCCGCGGCATCGCCTGCCGCATTTTATCGAACCTGTACCCGGGGTACCCTGCAAAAAATTCGTCAGAGCCTTCCCCGGAAAGAATGACTTTAATATCCTGCGTTCGTACCGATTCGGACAATGCCAGCGAAGCCGTATTATAAGATTCTTTTATGGCACATTCACAGTGATATACAGCTTTTTTAAGACGGTCCCCGATGTCGGAAAATTGAAATAATATCTCGTGATGGTTGGATTTAATAAACCTGGACATAATATTTTGGTAATTGTATTCCGATATTTCTTTTTCCTGGAAGTAGATTGAAAATGAATCGAAAGTGCGATCGGGGATCAGGAGATGAGCTATAGCAGAAATGATCGAAGAATCCAATCCTCCACTGATGTAGACGCCAACCGGTACATCCGAGCGCAAGCGCAAACGAATCGACCGGGTTAACAATTCCCGTAATTTTTCTATATAGAAACCCTCATTCTTAAATGGGGACATATTGTGTTTCTCAGGGTAAATAACATCCCAATATTCCTTATCCGTGATGCCTACTGCCGGGTTAACCGATAAATAATGGCCATTGGCAAGGCTGAGGATATTTTTAAACATGGTGCGCGGACTGATAAGGCCGGGAAAGGTAAAAACCTGGTCCAGTCCCACAAGGTCTACCTCGGGTTTGACTGCCGGGTGTTTAAGGATAGCTTTTATTTCGGAACCGAAGATGAATAAGCCGTCCACTACTGTATAGAAAAAAGGGAGCACACCAAAGTGATCCCTGGCACAAAACAGTTGCTTTTTCTTAAGATCGAAAATAACAAAGGAAAATTGTCCATTGATCCGGTTTAAAAATTCGATCTCCTCTTCCTCATAAAGATGGATCAAAACCTCCACATCGGTTTTGGTTTTAAATATATGGCCCCGTATTTCCAATTCCTGTCGTAATTCGATGTAATTAAAAATTTCTCCATTACAAATCATGACTATCGATTGGTTTTCATTGAATAATGGCTGCATCCCTCCTTCCAAGTCGATAATGCTCAAACGGGTAAAACCCAATGCAATATTATCTTTTAAGAAACAATCCATCCCATCCGGTCCTCTATGGTACAATGTTTCTGTCATTTGAGCGATAACGTGAGCGTTGATTCGATTTTTTGATTCCAGGTCAAAAAATCCGCAAATTCCACACATATTGACTCCTTATTTAAGAATGAAAGTAAATGATTTAATATTCTTGTTTCCCGCGTAGTCTTTGATTTTTATTTTTAAATGATTTCTTCCTTTTTTCAAGAGATCCAGCTTTTTTATCACCAGGTATCCCCAATCGATGTCATAATCATAATCGAGTTTTGATTTGATTTCCTTGCGGTTCAGCCAAATTCGCAGCATGTTGTCATTGACACCTTTTCCGTAATCCCATATTCCCACGACCAATTTTCGAACATTCTCCAGGTGACGGGATGCAGGTTTCCAGAATCGAATCCTGGGGGGGAATTTGTCTCTTAAGAGTGCATAAACCCCGGGAGAAATAACACGGGTGGAAAATGTATGCGCAGTCGGATTATAAGAGGTACTTCGAAACGTCCACCCGCCCCCCCTGAATCGACCTATCCCGATTTGCTTCGGATTGGGGAGTTTTTTCTTGAATTTGAAGAGTACGGTGTCATGAAAAGGGACATGATAGGGAAATATACTGATCTGTTTGGATTCGATGGGTATACTGGATTTGTAATTCTTTTCCTCTACTACCAATACTTTCGGCGCATAGACAGACTTTCCCGCAAATTCGGCCTCGAATTCATTGTATTTCAAGGTCTGTGTCGAGCCAGCACCTTCGCGTAAGTAAATCAAATCCAGTTTTTTTTGAATTTCTGCTATTTTTATATTGTCTTTAAGGATTGAAAAGTTAATCCACATGTTATTCTCGATATCGTAGGGCGTACAGCGAAAGAAGATATTTTCCTTGCTGCATTGGGGGGCTACAGTTTGGACCATATCTCCCTGGATGGTTTTTAACAAAACGTTTCCGGCACACAACCCGGGATCTTTTATTTTCAAGAAAACTTCATCTCTATTGATAAATACATCGAATGAAACATCGGTGATATTGGACAAAAAATCGTTATTAAGCAAATACTTTTTCTTGAAGTAAAGAATCTCGTTGAAATAGAAATCAAAATCGATATAAGCGGCATCTCGGGGCATTTCATTGAGAATCAGTTTTTGTTTCTCTGTGATGGAAGCGTATCCCAATATACCGGACGAAATCTTTATATTATCGTTGTTATAAACATTTATTTTTATTTCACCGGCGGGGTCGGATTTTAAATTCTCAATATCCAGTTGCAGTTGGTATTGATCCGGTATTGAATCGGGCTCTATCCTTTCATTATTTTTCGAAGGATCGACTTTCAGGATATTGGATAACTCGATTTCGGGAGGTGTTAATTTATAAAATGGGACAACGCCCACGGATACATTCTTGAAATGATCTTCGACCAGAATTCGAAATTCGTGTTCACCGTTTTCCAGGTTGTTTAGTAATTCTTCAAGGGATATTTTTTTTTTCTCCAGTTCGAAGCCCTTTTGGGAAAAAAGATTGAAGTATAAAGCGCCAACGATCGAATAATGCATATCGTAGACAAACCCCAATTGGTTGTTGTCGTCATATTTGAATCGGTCGAATTCCAATTGAAAATAGAGGCGGTTATCGAGGAGGGCGGAAATTCGATAAGGGGCCACCGGCCTCCCGGTATCGGCGATATCATAAGCCTGGAGAATTAAATCGAACCCGCCGGTTATAATTAATGGATTCCGAATGGAAAAGGAATCATGGGCTTCTTCTTTAAAGGGAATATAGGTTTCACCCACTATTCCATTCACGGATGCCCTGTCCCTGGACCGGAACAAAAGGGCTTTCAATACAGGGGATTTGGAATCTTCTTGAATAGGTTCGACGTATTTGAGGGGGTTTAAACTATTTTTGTGTTTATCCCTGATTTCAAGGTGAAGATGGGAAAACCCGGCGCCGCTTTCCCCGGAAAAAGCGATTAGTTGGCCTTTTTTAAAACGGATAGGGGTTTTTAAAACATAAAAGCCGAAATATTTCTTCCCGGTTTCTTTTTGAATGTTTTCAAGAATACTTTCCAGGTTCGGTTCAAATCGATCCAGGTGATAATACAAGGAGATATTCCCGTCATCATGTTTTAAGAAAAGGCAGCGGCCAGCCCCTCTTTTAGCCATTCGAATTTTAAAAATAGCCCCATCGGAGATCGCCAGAACGGGAAATCCATTTTTTTTGAAAGTCCGTATATCGATTCCTGCGTGGAAATGAGTGGATCTGAACTCCTGGTAAGTTGAGCTGAAACCGTTGCTGATACTCATCGGCCACCCATATTCCCTGGGCTTGGTCTCCTGGTTTTCATTCGGTGTGGTATTAACCTGCCCATACTGTGATTTCATTGGTATGAGCCAGAGTAAGATTATGGCTGAAAAAATAAGTTTTATCCGCGATTTCATTTAAATTTACATTGCATACTACATTTGTGGGTCAAGGCGATCTTTTGATTCCGAACCGTTCGTTTGCCCTGGAGTTTAATAATAATACCAGATACTCTTATAATCTTCAAGATTTTCACCCCGTTCGGTCAATTTTTCCAGGTAGTTTCGAATGGTTACATCGGTATAAATATAAGGGTCCAATTCGCGGAAATTTTTTTCCCAGGGTTGAAAAGCATAAACGCGTTCTCCACCTGGGCGTATGGAAATCAATTCGTGATCCTGCCAGGCTCGAATGTGATTTTTCCCCAGGAGAGGAACATTAAAGACCGACTCATCGGTTCGATAAATACCGGGGAGTAACCGAGCTTCTTCTTTTCGTTCCTGGAGAATTCGTGCTACCGGAACGGAATAATCGATCAGTTCGGATTTTCCTTTCATATTAAACAGGTAGTAGGGGTCAATACCGATTTTTTTTAAAGCGGTGCGAAGTGCGGCGGTTTCAAAGCGCCGGCTGTTGGCAAAGGTAAATACTTGTTGATTGTAAATCATTAATCCGCGTTTTTTTATTTTATTTGTTTTATCGAGGGTTTCGGGGCATATTTCATAGGGGTGTTGAAAATGAGTGACGATATATATAAATCGCTTGCCGGGTTGATGGTAATTTTCAAGGATATCGAGTAGTTCGTCGTCGATACGCTGAGGGGCTGTCACAATCGTACGGGTGGCAATTCGAATACTATTTAAGTGTTTTATTTTCGAGAGTCTTCCCAGGAGGGAATCGATGAATATGTTGTCCAATATTAAGGGATCACCGCCACTTATTAACAGATCCATGACCTGGTCATGTTCCGATAACCATTTAATGGCATTATCCAGGTTTTTTATCGATTTGGTCGAGTTGATTGCGCAAGGGGAGGTGATTTCCCAATTTCTCTGGCAATAGATACAAATCTGGGGGCAAGTATCAACGGGTTTCAAGACCACGACTTTCGGATACCGGCGTGTGATATAATCACACGGTGAAGTATCGTTCTCCCGCATGAAATCGAAGGTTATTCTGCGGTCATTTTTGTGGCTGATCATCATTTTCACGTAGTTAAGGGAGGGGAATACTTGCCGGCGAAGGGAATAATCGTTATTACTCGGCTCGTAATCCATTAAGTGAAGGTAAAAGGGGGTAATAGAGAAAGGAACATTGTTTTCTGTAGCAAGGCGGATCGTATTTTCTTCGAGGGTAGATATTTTGATTACTTTTTTTAGTTTGCTTAGCCCTTGTTCATCCTTGATTGCATTATCGAATTGCCATTGGAATTCTTCCCAATTTTTTTCGGTTCCGCCAAAGATAGAAAGAATTCTTTTCTTGTTTTCTTCTCGTTTTTTTTGAATTTCGGGTTGGAGGCCGTTTGGGTACCTGGAGATATAGCTTTCCACATATTTCCCCAATATATCGAGAAATAAAGACCTTTTTAAAGCATTTTCCCTGCCTTTGAATTTTTCAAAATCGGTGGATTCGATGCCATCCATTATTTCTGACGAATGAATCGACGCATTCCCTTTTAGAGCATTAAAAAGGTGTTCGAATTCATCGATGAAGTCATCGGATACTTCGCTATCTCCTGACAGGGCAGCTTGCCAGATATAGTTGATTGGAGAGGATTTGGCGATTCGTTCATAACGCTTTGAAAAAAAATTTTTTAAAACCCTGATGGAATTGATGAATATGATGAACTGTCGGTTGGAATAGTCATACAAATCATCTCTAAAATTTTTTTCAATACCGTTGATATGATTTAAAATTTCTTCACGGGCGATTTCGACGTTCTCGCTTTTCTTTAAAATCGAGTAAAAATCGGGGGCTATTTCCCAACATTTTTGCCATCGAGTTGGCAAAGTCGACAATTCGTTCATCCGGGCTCCTTTTTCATTTGATAATTATCAACCAGTAGATTCATTTCAAATTTTATTTTAAATTGATTTTGGAGGAATAAACTATATGATAATACAAATGAAGGAAAAAAGCAAATTTGTTGAATTTTCACGTTTCCGGGAACATCCTTAAAGAAAGAGTATTCAAGGGAATATTGCTTTCGGTGATATATCGTCACGTGAAGGGTATGAAAAAAAATAAAAAAAAAAATCTTATTTGAACAGTTGTAAAACCATCTGGTTGGTAGCGTTGGCTTGAGCGAGAGAAGCCATCCCGGCTTCCATCAGTATTCGATTCCTGGTAAGATTGGATACTTCGGTAGCCATATTCGCATCCATTATCGATGATTCTGCAGCCAGGATGTTTTGGCTTTGAACTTGCAATACGCCGATGGAATTGAGCAAGCGATTTTGTTGGGACCCCAAAGCTCCTCTCATTTCGGAGACATCTTTAATAGCAGATTGAATGCGGCTAAGTGAATTCTGTGCCCCTTCAGCAGTGGCTAAGGAGGTGTTGTTCAATCCCAGGGCTGCTGTTCCTGCTCCATTGGCACCACCGATCGAAATATTTACCGTGGATTGAATCTGGGTATCTCCAACGAAAATACTTTTGGTCACTGCGCCATCTTGAGAAAAGAGTTTTTCGCCTTTATAATTCGAGTTATTGGCGACTCGATCGATTTCCTGCAATATTTGTTGGTATTCGGTATTGATTATTTCGCGTTCGGTATTTCCCGCGGTTCCGCTGGCTGCTTGTGTGGCCAGTTGAGTTGCCCGAGCCAACATATCGCTCATCTGGGATAGTGCACCATCGGCAACCTGTATCACACCAACCCCATCATTGGCATTACGAACAGCCTGGGTTAAGGACATAAAGTCCGCGTTCAATGCGGTTCCAATAGATAGTCCGGCTGCGTCATCCGCAGCATCATTTATTCTTAACCCGGAGGAAATCTTTGCTAAGCTGCTGTACAATCCTTTATTTGATATCCCAAGGTTCTTTTGGGCATTGAGAGAATTCAAATTATTTATCACTGAAAAATTTTGACCGGCCATTTTCTGACCTCCATTTTCGGAAATTTTTGGAGCCTATATAGTATAATATAGTTTTCAATATTTTTCAACTCCTTTATCATTAAAGCCTTTTAAATTTTATTTATTGCTATTTTTACCTCGCGGAAACCCGATTGCGCATGGCAGAAATGGAAAAACTTGACATAAGCCAAATTAGGCCAGAGTGTCCGAATGTTAGGCCAGAGTGTCCGAATGTTAGGCCAGAGTGTCCGATTGTTAGGCCAGAGTGTCCGATTGTTAGGCCTATGTGTCACATATCGAGGCCAATGTGTCCGATAGTTAGGCCAGGGAGTCACATTGTATAGCTATTATGCAAAAGAAAAGAAAAAGGGGACAGTCAAAAAAAAATACTTCTTTTGAAAATTTTTTGGAAAAAGGGAAAAAGGGGACAGTCAAAAAAAAATAAAAAAAAATACAAAAGGAGAATTCCCATCGATAAATCAATCGTTAAACTTTGTGAAATCGTGATACGGACATCCTGCTTTTTGTTAATTTTTGATCGAGGATTTTGAGAAACTATGGCAGCATAAAAAAAAAATATTTTTCACACTAGCCTTATTGACAATCGATTTCCTTTGTAGTAGAAAGTCAACCATAGGACAAATTTTAAAACATGGAGGAACGATGAAAACAAAAGCGATGAGCAAGAAATTAACATTAAGCAAAGCAACGATTTCCGACCTGGACAAGAGGGGAATTAACCTTGTCTATGGAGGAAAAGACAACCCTAATGAACCTGCACCGACGCGTATAGAATGGACTTGTGAAGAATTGACATGTCTTCCATTGACATGTTATATTACGTACAGTCTCAAATGTGGAACGGTTACCGGTAATCCCTGTATAGCATGTTAGTTTGGCATCCGAAGTGACTGTGTGAAAAACTCAGTACCACTCTTGTGGGTATAAAAACGGAGGAACGATGAAAACAAAAGCGATGAGCAAGAAATTAACATTAAGCAAAGCAACGATTTCCGACCTGGACAAGAGGGGAATTAACCTTGTCTATGGAGGAAATCTCCCCCCCTACGAACCAGTATCGAATCTTGAGATTGTGGGAATGACATGCAAAGATCCCAGGTGTTACACGAAGACCGGTAATCCCTGTATATTATGCTAACTCGGAATCTGTGACAGCCGGGTCTTATATTCTAACTTTTTGATTTTATCTTCCCAGTCGGGCGCAGGAATTGCGGCCGCTTAACACCTGCGGCCGCAAAAATAGATAACTACGCTTTTATTTAAGGCTTTTCCAGGATATCGCCTTCCTTTTTATTGGCTTTTAATAAGAGGAAAGCAAAAATCAACGCAATAACCCCCAGCGATGAGAACATAACCTGGCTGGCCGTATAAGTGCCGGTAATTTCCCTCAGTTTTCCATTTAACATCGGAAAGAGCGCCAGCCCGATATTTTGGATCGCTGTCATGACCCCGAATGCGGTCCCTACTCGTTCCTTTTCAACCACCAGCGGAACCGAAGGCCACATCGCCGCGGGAACTAAAACAAACGCCGCTCCCAATACGATCATCGGCACTACCGGGTAAAAATGGGTAATTCCCAAAACCAAATGACTGGGAATCATCAATAGAGAACCAAATACCATTAACGTTGCCCGTTTACCTATCTTATCCACCATCTTCCCGGCAAAGGGCGCCAACACCATCGAAGCAAAAATGATGATCGAAGAAATACCCCCTGTGGTGCTGAACATGTGAATGAAATTTGAAAAAACTTTGTAAAGAAAACTACCGGATTCCGCACTTACCGGCGGAATACCCCATTTCTCTCCAAAGAATTTTAATGATAAAGCGGTGAAGGGGAATATGGCCGAATAAAACGTCAAACACATAATTGTAATATACCAGAACGTGGGCTTAAATAATTTGATTTTTCCTAATTCGATTTTATCGGATGATCCGTCTTTTAAACCCAACAGCTTTTCTCCCCGGCGGTCCAGGAGAATATAAACGACATTAGCCATGAGAGATAAAAGACAAACCAACATCGCAGCGATCAACGCATAACGCGGGCCTCCGAAATGACCCGCGATCACTTCTCCCGTATTTAAAGCAAAAAGAGTTCCTATCCGGCTTACGGTCAACGAAATACCGAAAGATAACGCCAATTCTTTTCCTTTAAACCATCGTGCCAAAATAGCGCTCTGCACAACCACCAGCGGCTCGGACCCGGCCCCGAAAATAAACCGGCCTACATATAATATGGTCAAACTGGGTGCGAACGCAACAATCGCCGCACCGATAAAAACCAGCGTCGAAAAAATCATACTCGCTTTACGGGTTCCCAAACGATCGATGAGAAAACCCGATATAAACACTGCCAGGATGGCTGCTACGCTGTACATCGTATACATACTGCCAACTTCGCTCTCTTTTGCTCCCATCGATTTCATCAAACTATCCGCAATTCCCCCGATGATATCGTAAGCAAAATAACATCCCAACGTCAATAACGAAACGAATGCCAAAATGATGTATCGATATATCTTGGAAAGCGGGTCAACTAGAGAACCAGAGGTATTTTCGTCAATCATCTTTTTCTCCTTTTATTTTATTTGAACCATTATTCTTTTTCTTTATGAGATGCCGGTTTGACAGGGTTTTAACAGGATTAGTCGGTTTTTTGATAAAGTGGTTAAAAATAACCCCAATCGCTCATAGACCTGGGGAAAACTCCCGGCATGTTCTTCTTCGATTAGTTTCCCAATTTGTTCGACGGTTTTTTGTCCATCCATTAATTCCCATACTTTGACACCGATGCTATCCAGCCGGACTTTCACAAACTCCGTCCTTCCCAGCTTCAAAGCGATTTGCCTGACCCAAAGCCATTTAAAACGGGGGACCAGGAGGAAAATTCCACCATCTCCATTTTTTTCCCATCGGCATTTTATTTCCGGGATCAAATCCAATAAGTTGATACTCTTTTTCTTCTTTTCCGTCATCATATGCTATTATTCACCTTTTTTTTTCTTTTTCCAACAGCATTCAAATCCGCTTCCTGGTACTTTTGATTTGCCGTTGATCGATTTTTTTTGTAAAATTAATTATAAACCAGTCGATATAAATGTCAATAAAATTGATAATTTTTGATTTTTTGGTTATAATATACTTGAGACGCGTATGAATGATAAAGAAGGAATTAAGATAACGATCAGCAAAGATGAATACAACGCCTACATGACTATTTCCGAAGATTTCAAAGGCGAAATAAACCTGACCGATCTCGGTCCCCTTTTAAAAGAAAGTGGAATAGTTCTCGGGATAAAAAGAGATATGTTGGCAACCATTGTGGACCGGTATAAAAAAGGCGCTATCGTCGCCGATATCATCATCGCAGAAGGAACTCAACCTTCCGGCGGGGTCGCCCCGGCTGTCGAATACATGTTTGAAATCTCCACCAAACCGAAAGAAAATGAATCGGGGAAAATCGATTACCGGGAGATATCCAAAGTCTTAAACGTCAAACAAGGCCAGGTGTTGGCCATCAAACGAAAATTAAAACAACCCACCAACGGCACTACAGTTACCGGCAAACGAACCGCTTTTCCCCTGTACGAAGATATCGCCGTCATGACGGGCGGTCATATCGAAAAAACCGAAACCGACGACTTCATCTACTACAAGTCCGCAATGGATGGGGCCCTGGTCTTTGAAAACAATATGTTATCGATTTGCCCGATACTGGATATCCAGGAAGATGTGGATTTCAGCGTTGGAAATATCCACTTCAAAGGGGATGTAAAAATCGGGCGCGATATACTCCCGGATTTCATTGTAGAAGCGGAAGGAAATATATCCATCTGGGGATCTGCGATTGCATGCAAATTAAAATCTACCGGGGATATCGATGTCCGAAGCGGCATTGTCGGGAAAAACAAAGGCGATATATATGCCGATGGATTTATTTCTGCTACTTTTGTCGAAAATTCGACCCTTAAATCCAAAAACGATATCTACGTTAAAAATGGCATTATCGGCAGCATGGTCCACTGCGACGGCATCTTGAAGATGGAAAATTCACGGTCCCGCATCGTGGGCAGCACCATCAGGGCTGCAAAAGGAATTATTGCCCATAATGTCGGTTCACGGTTCGATACCTCCACCATCTTAATCACCGGCGTTATCCCGGATAAAGAAACCGAATACAATAAAATCAAAGAACACCTGGATGCTCGACTCAAAGAAGCCAAAGACATCGAAACCCGCTATGGCCGCGCTGCACTGGAAAACAAAACCACTCCCCCTACTTTCTCGAATAAAGCCAGGGAAGATTTTAACAGGTGGGATATATTAAAAAGCGAAATACAACGTATTTTCCAACGACTTAAACAAACCGAAGAAGAAATGTATGATTATGAATCCGTAATTAAAATCAAAGAAAGTTTATATCCCCGCGTTGTTCTTAAAATCGGCAAATACTCCATTACTACCACTTCCGAAAGCACCAATGTTACTATTCGATATTCGAAAGACGACGACCGGTTAATCATTGGAAAATAGTCATTTTTCTCTAATTCTCTTATTATGATTACGATTATTTATTCAGAAGCTTACAAAGACCAGGCAGCCCATCGAATCCGCGTTATAGAACCCCTTGAATTACTAGCCGCCGCAAACAAATTTCGCTGCCTCCCCCTTGAATCCCTTTCACCCGCTGAAATTATCCGGGGGGATATACTCTATCTCTTTATTATGGATGTTCACACCCTCAACCTCGATAAAATGGCTCCCATCCTCGATGCTTTCCTCCACTGCCGGAAACCCGTCGTGAGTAACCTGGACGATCTCTATTTCAATATCCCCAAAACCATCATGATGAAAGAAGGATTAGAGAAAAATTCAAAAATCTTCGAACATTTGATTCGTGTTTCCCACCTGGTTTTGGTCACCGGGAAGTATCTCAAAGATCACGTAATCCCCTTTAACCCCCGTGTAGCCGTTATACCGAATATGATCGATCATGCTGCATTTCCCCTGCGAAAGGGGGGAAACAAACGCCTTCATATCGGATGGTGCGGTTTGCCTACTCATTTTGCCGATCTTTCCCTGGTTATTCCCGTTATAAAAAAACTCCGGCAACGCTATCCCGTGGATTTTACTATATTCGGGTTATTTACCGAACCGATGAACGATTTAATCGCCAATGTACAAAAGTTAAACCTGGATCGCCATCTCCAGGCCCGCCTGGAAAATGAACAATTTATCGCCAACGCCGTACAGATGGCCAATGCACTGGATGGAGTGGATTTTCGACATGTTCCCCTCGTCCCTTATTCCCAATTTCCCCGTACTTTAGCGGAATTAAATTTCGATATCGGGCTCTGCCCACTCATCGATACTCCTTTTAACCGGTGCAAATCCGCCGTCAAATTCGCTCAATATGCGGCGGTAAATACTGTCACCGCTGCCAGTAACGTATATCCTTATTCGGCAGAATGCAATTACCTGGTGGAAAATACACCGGGAGACTGGTACGGCAAAATAGCCCGGCTAATCGAGGATGAAACTTTTCGCGGCACAGTCCTTCAGCAGCAGCGCGATTTCATTCTTTCCAACCGCAGCTACCAAACAGGACTCACCCTTTTTGAATCGCTCTTTAATAAAATCGCACCTCGACACTAAATCCCGGTCCTGTCCCGATTTCGATTTCGATTCATCATTTCTTTTTTATCGTTATCTTCTTTATAAATCCAAGCGTCACTGTATCATCCCAATTTTTCATAGACATCAGCGTACGGAACTGTTCCAAAGAGGTCACGGCTATTCCATCCAACGAGGTGATTTGATCGTCTTTCGAAAGCCCATGGACTTCCGCGATACTTTTTTTTGTTACGCCGGTTACTATCAATTTCCCGTTGGATTCTTCGATACTCAAACCCAAAACCGGGAAATGGGAATAAATCGGTTGTTCGGCAGAAAAAACATAATCTGCAATACCCCTGGAATAAATTGCAGCCGGTTTTAGTGAATTGCCCATCATTTTCATCATCGGGTGGGCGTTTTCTTCTCCCTCTTTTTCTTCTTTCTTTTCTTCCGGGATTAACACCGGCATAATCGTAGTGATTTTGGTCTTTGGAGCGGCTTTTTGATACCTGAAGGGAATTCCCAGTTTGTACGCCGCATGATTGCTGCCGGCAATGATCACACCTTTATAACCCTTAAATTCTTTTTTTTCCAGGATTTGGCGCATCGACTCGGCCATAATGACATCCCAGCACTTTTGGGCATTGTAAATATTTTTAAACCAGGATGGAACCTGGACGGCAAACGCTCCGAAAACGCTCTTGATGAAATATTCATGCTCCGGGTTCGGGATATCGATGGTGGGGAAAAGCTTTTTTTCTTCTGCCGAGAGCTTATCGAATCCTTTCGTTGAAACAGCGCGAAGAATCGAGCGCGGCACGTTTAAACCGATGGTTTTGATTTTGTATTTTCGGATCAAATCCATAATCAATTTGGTGTATCCATAGTTCTGGGACCCTCTTTTATACCACCCTGTCTTTTTAATCAATTCTTCTTCCGTTATCGTGCCGTTTCTCCACTGTTCCAGGGCTTCGTTGTCTTCCCTCCAGAAAAATTCGAATCCTACGATTATTTTGGGGTGTTTTTCAAAGAGAACTTCGATAAAATCCCTTTGGAAAGTATGGCATCGATAATTATCATGGGCTTCACCGATGATGAAAACATCCGTGTCCGGGTTCGAATTGAAAATGTCTTCGATTTTGATTTCATTCCCTGTGGTGGATTGTTTGATCTGGTCTTTTTCGACTTTATCGATAATCAATTTGTATGCCGATGGTCCGATGGGAAGAATGTCGAAACCGGACGAATCGGATTGAGTATAAATATGACCGGCAGCGGAAACCGCAAAAATTAGCATCAAGATAAGGTATCGTTTCATCGCAGACTCCTTCTTTTGAAATTTTTTTTTCACTCGTACCATTTTATCATAAAATCAAAAAAATTAGCAATATTCTTGCCAAAAACCCAATAAATCTGTGCTACCGTCCAATAATTACTTGCTACCGCCCAATAATTTGTTGCTACCGCCCAATAATTCCTTGCTTCCGTCCAATAATTTGTTGCTACCTCCCAATAATTTGTTGCTACTGCCCAATAATTCCTTGCTTCCGTCCAATAATTCCTTGCTTCCGCCCAATAATTACTTGCTACCGCCTAATAATTTGTTGCTACCGCCCAATAATTTGTTGCTACCGCCCAATAATTCCTTGCTTCCGTCCAATAATTTGTTGCTACCGCCCAATAATTACTTGCTACCGCCTAATAATTTGTTGCTGCCGCCCAATAATTCCTTGCTGCCGCCCAATAATTGTGTGCTTCCAATCAAACATTGTTTGCTTCTCATCAAATCTTTTGAGCTCATGGTCAAAACTCCTATGCTTCAAAGATACGGTCGTGTCAGGCACTTCCGTCAAACATTGCACGATCTCCCCGCCCGGTTCTACAATTAGCCCCACACGCAGTGGGGCGCAGTGGGGCTTGACACATTTCATAGAATCCACTACAATATTTGCCTATGAATACAAATGAAGGAAAAAAAAAATTCCCCCGTTTTTTGAAATATCTCGTTATAGATATTGTTATTGCCGCCGTGGTCTCTTTTGTGTTGATTACGTATGTAGCTTCCGCTTACAGGATCGAAGGCCATTCCATGCAAAACACGTTGTATGACCACGAGAGAATAATCGTTTTAAAACTGGGTATAAAAACCAGTAATATCCACCGTTCCGACATTATCGTTCTTCGTAAACCCATCGATCCTAGAAAATCCATTATCAAACGGGTAATCGGTTTACCCGGTGAGACTATTGAAATCAAGAGGGGGACAGTGTATATCGATGGGGTGAAATTAGAAGAACCCTATATCCGAAAAAAGCCGGATGTGATGCTGTTTTATTTTAGTATGAAACCCGTAAAGCTCTCTCCCGGTTATTATTTCGTGATGGGGGACAACCGGGCTTTAAGCATGGACTCACGATACTTTGGCCCAATACCCTTCGAATATATTTATGGGAAAATGCTTTTCCGGTATTGGCCTCTTTCAAAACTCGGAAAAACCAGATGAGTAAACACATTTCTGTTGTAATAGTGGTGGTCTATTTTTCGATAATTCTTTTTGGCGCGTTACTGTTAATGCTTCCCTTTTCTACGCATAAGGGCTCCATTCATTTCGTGGATTCTCTCTTTACCACTACCTCTGCCGTCACGGTAACCGGCCTCGCTGTTACCAATACCGCCGACACGTTTACCACTTTCGGCCAAATAGTTATTATCCTCTTGATCCAGATCGGGGGGATTGGCTTCATGAGCTTCTCCACTTTTGCTATTTTAGTATTGGGAAAATCCATCTCTATCAAAGATAAGCATATCATTGAAAATACCTATTCGGTGGGGGGGATTAAAAACCTCCGGGAGATGATTAATAAGATTCTAATTTTAACCTTCACCATTGAATTTATCGGCGCCCTCCTGTTGTTTTTTCAATTTCACCGCCTGGATCTATTTCACCGCATATTTGCTTCCATTTTTCATGCCATTTCCGCTTTTTGTAATGCCGGTTTTTCCATTTTTCGAAGCGGGTTGGAACATTATGTCGCTCATTGGGGGGTCAATTTTACTATAATGGCTTTGATTGTCATCGGCGGTATCGGGTTCCTGGTATTAAACGATATAGGGCAACTGTTCTTCCGAAAAAAAATTTATCGCTTTTCGAAATTAACATTACATACCCGGATGGTATTGGTGATTACACTCTTTCTCATTTTGATCGGGTCATTGGTAATTTTTGTCGAAGAACTCATTAATAAAACCAATAACCTCTCTCTCCCTGCGAAATTTTTGGTATCGACTTTCCAGGCTGTTTCCGCACGTACTGCAGGTTTTAACACCGTCAATTTGAATATTTTCGGGAACGCATCGATTTTTATTCTCATCCTGTTGATGTTTATCGGTGCATCGCCCGGTTCCACCGGGGGGGGAGTTAAAACCACTTCCGCCGGGGTGGTTCTCGCTTATTTGCGTTCCTTGTGGAAAGGCAGCGACCGCACCTATATTTTTTACAGGAACATTTCTGCAAAAAACGTTGAAAAAGCTTTTATTGTCATCATTTTTTCTTTCATCATGGTATCCCTACTCATGTTTTTTGTTCTTTCTTTTGATCCCGGTTTTCTACTGCGGGATGTATTGTTCGAATTGGTTTCAGCATTTGGAACCGTGGGTTTAAGCCTGGGTATAACGCGGGATTTGTCTTATGCTTCCAAAATCGTTGTGAGTTTAATGATGTTTATGGGAAAAATAGGCCCTTTAACCTTGCTCATGGCTGTGAGTCGGAAAGAACCCAAAGGTGTATTTAAATACGCAGAGGAAAATGTCATGATCGGTTAATTACCCCATGATAGATTCGTCTCGGTTTAGGAGTCGGTATGAAAAAAATTGCCGTTATCGGGTTGGGAAGTTTCGGTTCCCAGTTGATTAAAACCCTTGCAAAAAAAAGAAATATCGAAATCATTGCTATCGATTCGATAGAATCCAAAGTGAATGAGGTTAAAGACCTCGTTACGCAGCCGGTGACCATGGATGCCACCGTAAAGGAGAACTTGGAGTCTGTCGGGATTATGGATATGGATTATATTGTAGTATGTTCAGGCCCTAACCTGGAGCCCAGTATCATTACCGTCCATATTTTGAAAGAAATCGGGGTGTCTCACATTATTGCCCGGGCAATTTCGGAAGATCATGAAAAAATTTTACGGCTCGTGGGTGCTTCTGAAATCGTCTATCCCGACCGGGATATCGCGCAAAAATTAGCTACACAGATCGATTCCCCCAATTTGATCGATTATTTGCCCCTTCAATCCGGGTTTGTTATCCAGGAAATTGCAGCCCCGGATGTTTTTGTTGGAAAAACCCTCACACAGGTCGATATTCGACGCAAATACAAAGTCACTGTACTGGCTATTAAATCCATTATCCCGGATATTACGATTACAAACCCCGGTGGGGATGAAATAATAAAAGAAAGCGATATTCTCATTGTGTTTGGTGATGTCGACGATATCGAGAACCTTCACGATAAAACCCAGGACAAATAAAATCTTTGTTAGTAATGCAGGCCGTATGCTACCGTTATCGGGCTGTAATAGATTTCATTTTTCACACTTTTAACACCTTGTAACTCAGCGGCGATTTTTTCACACCGTTCAAGATCTTCCGTGTTATCTACTATTCCTCTTAAGACAACCACACCGTTATCCGCCATTACTTCCAGGAATTGAACCAGGATTTTTTCTTTGAAAATGACAGCGGTTTTGACTTCATTTTCCAGGCAGAGGTCTTCGATTCTTCGGATCGTCTCGTTTTGAGCCGCTTTGAATTCGTCGGTTTCAGCGATATCTTTAATTAACTTTGCCGCAGTGTTGACATTGAAAAATGCGGTATTGAGTACCAGATCGTACAAATCCGGGTTTTCCTGGTTCTCTCCGAAAAAGAATTTGTGGAAACCGGCACGCTCGTAATCTGTGTGTAGAATCAGTTTTTCTGCATGGGCATCATCATAGTCGAAGCGTTTCACGAGGCTTTTTTTTCGAATTTCAAGGGGTGCGATGATGCGGACCCGGAGTACACCCGGTAAACCGGCCAGGAGTATTTGGCCTCCTCTGCCCAGGAGGATTCCATTTCCGTCCCTGGCAAACTTAAAAATCGCCTCTTTCATAAAATGCAGATACCTGGCTTTATCTGTTTTAAATAAATCCCAGAAACCCGGCATCTTTTCATCGAAACGTTCTACTTTCTCTTTGGGAATCCCATACTCTTTGAAAGCCTCTTCAAGCGATTCTTTATCCATGCACTTGCAATTAAAGTATTTGCACAATCTTTCGGCTATCTCTGTTCCCAGGCTGCCTATTTGTCTTGATATGGTTATTACCGGCATGGTCTCCCTCCTTTATTTTGGTTAATTTTAGGGATAATGGGCGTATCGAGAAGGAAATTAAGTGGGGGAGTGACGATCGTTTTACATCGAAAAGAGCTTTCGGTTATTATTTTTTTATACCATTTCATTGCTGCTCCATTATTCCTCTATTTATATAACATTATAGAAATGAATTTTCAAGAGATTTTTGAATTTCTTTTCAAATTTTTCAGGGCATGCAGCGTGGAGGGCAGTGCCGTTTGTAAAATTAATGCTGAGTGCTGAGTGCTGAATTAAAAAAGGCCCACGAATTATACACGAATTACCACGAATTAAAAGGGTTGCAGATTGTCCCTTGGCCATGCAGAGACGCAAGATTTTGCGTCTCTACTGCGCGCAGCGTCTTTACAGGATTAGTAATTTTCAATTTAAATCAATACCATTCCATCACCATATTTTTTAAATGGTGGGTTTCATTCGATTTAACCAGCGTGAAACCTCTTTCAGTATCGAAATAAACCTGGCAGACCGAAGCGTTATCCAGGTGGAATTTCCAGAAATAATTCTTTTCGATTCCCACAACTACGGCCAGCATTACTTTTAAAACGGACCTGTGGGAGACCGCTGCAATGTTCTCTTCTTTGCCATCGATGATTTTTTGAAAAAAAAGGTTAATCCTTTTCATCACATCCCGGAGGGATTCGCCTCCCGGGAAGGTGATGCTTTCCGGTCGTTTGATCCAGGTATCCCATTGTTGGGGGAATTGTTCTTTAACCATCTCCTTATCCATTCCGCTCCAGGTTCCCAGGTCCAGGTTATCCAGCAGCGGTTCCGGGGTGGCCGAATGGGTCGGGAATGCGATTTGAGCTGTTTCTATAGCACGTTGTAGAGGGCTTGTGTATATGATATCGATGGGGATATGCTCAAAATATTGCCGGAGTTCCAGTCCTTGTTCTTTTCCTTTCAGGGAGAGCGGTATATTCAAACGTCCCCTGAAAATTCCTTTTCGATTGGATTCTGTTTCGCCGTGGCGGATCAAGAATATTTTTTTCATTAACATCACCCTGCTTTTTTTCTATTTCGCACTTTATTATATTATTAAATTCCCGTGGAGCCGAAGCCTCCTTTTCCCCTGGCGGTTTCCGATATTTCTTTTACTTCTTCGACTTCCACTGTCAGAACAGGTTTAATAATCATTTGGGCGATTTTCATTCCATTTTCCACTTTAAACGTTTTTTTCCCGTGGTTGATCATAATCGCTTTGATTTCGCCCCTGTAACCCCAATCGATGGTCCCTGGGGTATTCAACAGGGTTACCTGGTGGTTAAGAGCAAGCCCGCTGCGCGGTCTGATTTCTGCTTCCGTGTTTTCCGGCAATTCGATGACAATACCTGTCCTGATCAGGGCGGTTTCACCCGGTAAAATTTCTTTTTCTTCTACTGAAAAGAGGTCGAGGCCTGCATCTCCCGGGTGGGCGTAATAGGGGAGAATCGCTTTTGAATCGATGGTTTTTACTTTCAATTTCATGTTTTTTCCTTTAAATTTTCCAGGTTTTGATTTTTACATATTTGATCGAATAAATCAACCCCCTGCCAAAATCCACCGCCTGATTTATCTTCGGCAAGTGGGCCTCACTGCGTGAGTACTTTTATCGATGATATATTAAACTAAAGCTTTTGGGAGTGCAGAACCCTTTTCTCGAAAGGCCCTCACGGAGGGCGAGGTTTCCTGGTCGTCGAAGAAATATTTGACGGTGGATTTCGGAGTAGGGACAGCAGTTCTATTTTACAAAAAAGGGGACAGGCGAAAAAATTTTCAAACCATCGGGGTTTATTAAAAATCATTGGATGTGTGGGCGTTATAATTTTGATTATTTTTTAAAAACATCTTGAATTTTATCTTTTTGTGTGGTAAAAAATATTTTTCAAGTGTAATCGGCGTGGGCGAGTGTCCAGGCAGGTTTTTCACCCAAGAAAATAGCGCCGTTGGAGTAAAAAAATGATACCGAAGGTAATAGCTGCTAAATACAAACACGACTATACGGTTCACGTCCTTTTTTCCGACGGAACCGAAGGCGATGTAGACATGAGCCAGGAACTTTACGGGGAGATGTTTGATCCGCTAAAGGATCGAAGTACTTTCAAGCAGTTCGCTGTTCACCCGGAGTTCCATACACTCTATTGGCCAAATGGAGCCGATATTGCCCCCGAATTCTTGTACGAGAAAATAAAAATTCCTGCTTAACGAACATCGCTTCGCTGGCAAGAACGAACAACCGCGCCGCGCATCGACCAACAATTGATAATCCTTTATTATCCGACTGTCACAACACGGCAACCCTTCCTTGAAATGTTAAAACACAACAATAGTCACTTTTTGGTCACGTCTGGAAATTTTTGCCGAATTTTTCGCACTGGAATTATCCGGGAAACTTTTCTAATATTAGCTTTCATTTTTTATTGGGGTTCAAGACTTTTTGCCCGCCGGAGGCAAAAACTACCGGAGGCCGACGATTTCAAAACTTTTTGGGATTTTATACGCGGCAATTTTCCCGGAAAGGTTTTCCAACTCGCTTTTTATGATTTCCCCGATTTCCGGTTCAGTCAATTTCTCCTTTTCTATACCTTTTAAAGCTGCCAACCGGTCAACGTTCGGCCAGATGTAGGCAAAAGGGTATTCTCCATTTATTTCATCCCACTTTAAAACCACCAAAGCCCTTGAAATTAAAGGGTTTTCCATTAATTTTTTCTCGATATCCCGCGGGTAAATATTGGTTCCTCCTTTCGATACGATAATATTCCTGATCCTGCCGGTAATAAAAATAAAACCATCGGGATCGCATCGGCCAATATCCCCGGTATGAAGCCACCCCTCGGCATCGACATAAACCCCGCCGTGTTGAAGCCAATCTTTAGAGCTTAATTCTTGTTTGTAATATCCACTCATCATGTTGGGTCCCCTGGCCAGGATTTCTCCGTTTCCTTCAGTGTCCCGCATCTCGATTTTTACTTCCACATTGGGCAACGCAACACCCACAGAACCTATCCTCCGTTTATTCAACCGGCTCATGGTGATAAAAGGGGCCATTTCGCTGAGGCCATAGCCTTCCAGCACCGGGAGCCCTATGTCTTCGACATGGCGAATGACTTCTTCCGGGCATTTGACACCGGCTACAAATATAGACTCCATATGGTGTAAACCCAAGGTCGATAAAGATTGTCCTTTGCGTTTGATCCTCCCTTCCAGCCGGTTGTAGAGTCTTTCCAACAAGAGAGGAACCAGGATAATGGAGTGAGGCTCCGTCTCTTTTATCAACCGCAATATATGATCCATACGTGGGGTAGGGGCGGTGACTAAGGTTAATTGGGCCATTAATGGAAGTATTATCCCGAAAACAGTGGGATATAAATGGCTGAAGGGAATCAGCATCATCCATTTATTGCCCGGTTTTCCTTCTAACTCCAGGGTTTGATGGAGTCCTTTGGCATTGGAGATAATGGCGCCGTGGGAAAGCATCACGCCCATGGTGTGAGAAACAAAAAGAATCTCCGCGATGTCTGCCGGTTCTACGTGTACAGTTGAATAATGATCTTTTCCCTCGTTAAGATGCCCGGTCCTGCGGGTCAAAAAGTCCGGGAAATAAGCAAAACCGGGGTTTTTTTGAATCGCTGGGTGAGGATCGAAACAAATAACCTGTTTCAAATGGGGAACCTGAGAAACGATGGGAGCGATTTTGTCGAGGTAGGCGGCGGAAGTAAAAATGAGTTGTAAATCGCCTGTATTGGAGACGATTTCCAGTTCCGGCGGTTCCCAGAGGATACTGATGGGAACAATGACCGCACCGATGGAAGTTACAGCCAGGTATACGACGGCCCATTCCAGCCTGTTTTCAGCCATGAGGCCGATTTTGTCGCCTTTTCGAGTTCCTATGTCCAATAATCGGTTTCCCAGCGATCGAACCTGATTGGCACAATCGCTGTATGAGAGTTTATTATAAGGATCATGGTCCCGGTCTTCATCCCGGACTATCATAAAATCCATACCGGTGGGTTGAGTGTCGATAATGTCTGCGATATCTTTCAGCGTATAAATATTGTCTATTCGATTCTTTGGTGTGGTACAGGGCATTAAATAATCTCCTTCGGCAAAGTAGCAGTAAGTGTCATGTGAGATTTTACATGTTTTTAAGTGATTGTCAAGAAATTATAGTGCCTCCATTTCCTATTTCTTTGAAAATAAGGCGGTGACATACCTTAAATCGATGGAAAGCCCAAAGGTCAGTTTTTCCTTCCAAACATCATGAGTGGGTATAGTATCCACTGTACCGCTGAACTCATCCCCGACCTCTAACCCTGCCAATTCCGTGATTCTTGCGAATTCATATACTCCCACCAGGTTAATTCCATATAACAATTCGAACGAGAGACCAAACGAAAACCTTCTCCCTGGATTATCGACTCCCACCGATAATACGGCACCGATCCGGTCGATAAAATCGTTATCGTGCAGGATATCCCTACCTTGAAACCTGGATTTGGATGAAAATATCCCGGCTATATATCGAGGAAACGAATATATCACCAATGAAGCGACATACGAAGGCCCCGTATTCTCAGGCCCTTTGCTGTAAATAACGGTTTTGTCTCCTTCAGCCAGGAGGCCGTAGGTTTGATCCTGGAGGTCGGTAAATAAAATACCCAATTGCAGCGTGGCTTTATACCGCTGGTACTGCTGCCAAACATATTGTCCTGTGGCGGTAACCTGCGCATTGGTGTTGGGGTCCAGTCCTTTTTTTTCTACCTGGATCGTAACCACCGAATTATAACACCGCCGGGGAGGAAATTTGTCGATGACAAAAACATCCTCTGCCGCTTGTTTTCCAGGTATATCCAGCGTTCCTCCGACATAAATATTGGGAGCGGCGGATTCCAAATCACAAGGAGAAAATCCCACAGATACCCCCCCGGTAGGGTCCTTTTCATTCCTCAAAACCCCGACATAAAGCAAATCGCCGACAGCTCCATAATCCCGGCTGACTTTTGTTACTTCCAAATCCTGATCGAATAATATTGCTACATAATTCTTATTGGATTTGTATTGGGTCCGCAAGTCGGCCTCTATTTCCGCTAACCATTCATTCCATAATTCCCCGGTTTCATTCATCGAACTCGTCATTTTAGCCGGAGTCGCAGTGTTTGCCGCAGGAGGCGTTGGAGGCACAACCGGGGTGCTTTGACCACATACATCCGCATCGGTTTCACCCTTCAGCTTAAACGCTTTAAGTCCGCTGCTCCCTCCAATAATCGCATTATCGGGGCCTAACCAACCGGCTTTTACCAGTGCCCGGTCGATATTGTTTTCTTTGACCCGGTCGATGATTGTTTGAATATCGTCGATGTTTGGCTGGGTAATGATCCAGGTTCTATCTCTGAGATTATCCGCAGGGATATCGATGGCCAGGAACGGGCTGGCCCCCGGTTTCGACGAATCGACTATCGCTATTTTCACGACATTGGGTAAAATAATAGAAATTCCATTATTCACTTCAAAAACATACGGATTGCATTGCGAATGCACATACGATGAAAAATTGAAAAAGAGAAACAAAATCAGCGAAACTGGTACGAATACTGACTGCGACACGTTAATCTTTGAAAAGCGAAAAGTTTTAGTCACATTATCCTCCTAAATCAATTGACTGTTTTCCCGCAGCGGCGGGATATATGCGGGGCCAAACGCGGAAAATTGCGTCCCGGTCTGTCCTACCAGGAGCCCGCATACTGCGAATTTATCTGTTACTAAACAGGACCCGGAATCCCCCGGTATGGTACCCCATGTGGTCAGGATTAAATCGGTCATGGACTCGCCATCCCAGGTAAAATGGCCGTGAATTCCCTCTAAAGTTACTTCAAAATCTCCCCTGGGGGTGAGGATGATCATTTTTTTGCCCAGGTCATTTTCGGAAAGCATATAAAGCGGCCCTACTGCGTAAAGGTCGCGGAATAAGTTTTCAATTTTAATATCCGGGGACTCATTGACCCGGACAAGCGCATAATCCGAGTCGGTTTCCATTACCCGTTTGACCATGATCCCTTGAACCTTCGTATCTCCGCTTTGTATCTCCACCGGTTCATTCCCGGTGCTTCCATTGAATAAATGGCCGGCAGTAGTCACTACGGGGCCAAATTGGGGGTGGGATATGGCAAGGCCGATCGAACCTACTTCATTATTGCTTAATCGAATGATCTTATCCCCCGGACCTATGATGGCGCCGTTTTGATGGGTTAGTTTGTGGGGAAGTTTGACCACATCGGTTTTCAATTTTTTGGGTGAAGATGATGACTTCAACCAATCTACAGTTTTAGGGATGAGTTCTTCGGGTTTTAGATCCTTATGAAGGATTTTGTCTTGTACGGCGCATACGATGGCGATGCTTCCTTTTTTGCCGGAGGTTGTCTTTTTGCCCACGTAGCACCCCACGACGTTGGGTTTTTTCATCAATTCCCGGTAAATGTTCATCAATTCGGCGGTATTGGGTATTTTCCGTCCCACTGGTTTTTTCTTTCGAGGTTTCGGTGAAGTGTTTTGTTTTTTCATATCACCCACCTCCTTTTTCGATATCGATAGAATCATTTTTGGATAAGAATAACATAAACAGGAAAAAGTAACAAGAGAGGAAATTTTTTTTCAGCGGTGAAAACCTTACAAGGGGGGCAAGCCGAAAACGAAGCGAACTCCACGTTGATGGTTTTGAAAGAAATTTTTAAAGGGTGATTTCGGTTCGGTATGGAGTTCCATGTTCATTATCAGTTTAGTTGTGGCACTTCGTACCGGTTTGGTTTAACGTGCCTGACGGCACGGTTGCAGCGGCTGACAATTAAGGAAGCCGCTAGATGGCGCAGCGCGCCATATTAATCCTCCACCGCGTGGGGACACCGTAAAAAAAATCCCGGAATCCTTGACTTTAATATAATTTAAAGGTAATATTTTAATGAAAGAGGATATACTACCGAATAAGACGCCGGATTGACCTCAGGCTTCAGTAACTTATTCACCACCGACAAAAAAGAAACCTCTTTTGAAAAGGAGCAAATACTATGGCTAAAAGTATGGATACCAAGAAGGCAAACAAGAAAGAACCGACTAAAACAAAAAAAGAAAAAAAAGCCGCTAAAAGAGAAAAAAAGGAAGCAAAAAAGCATCAATAGTACTAGTATCGATCCTGGATCGCAATAACTAAACCTGTTTTGGCCTACTCTCGCTTTGCCGATATCTCGTCGATTTTCATTTTTGTAACTTTATAGATGCCGAACTACCGAATCGACTCAAAGATATCCCAAACTCCTTCGATACTTTTTCATCCTCGCGGAAAAAATCGGGACTCTTATAAAAAAACTAATGCTGCTTCAAATCTCAATCGTCGGATAAAGCTTTTTCAATTTAATTCTTGCGTTATCATTTATGAAAGTCATCCCGGTCGATAAAAAAGATGTAATCCTTCCAGTCTTTTTTGACGATTTTCCCTTCAAATCTTAAAAATAACTGTAAACTATTTACAAACTATAAACACCATTGCTTTTAGCGCCTCCATCTGGTATGATATAGCATTGGAGGTAAAATGAAAATCAACAAACAACGTATTCTTTTGTTTTCTTCACTCATTTTATTATTTGTTTTATTCGGCCCCACGTTTCAATTCGGAGAATCATCTCCCACAGCATTCTCCCCAGGCGATGTCATGAAAACATCGGTAATCGGCGAAGCCCAAATCAGCCCTGACGGTCAATGGATCGCTTATATCGTCAATGTTCCCCGCAGCGCCGACGATAAACCGGGGCCCGCTTACAGGGAACTGTATGTCATTTCGACCCGAACCCTTCAATCCAAACCGTTTATTACGGGTAAAACCTCTATCGGCAGCATTCGCTGGTCCCCCGACAGCTCCCGCATCGGATTTTTAACGGTTCGAGGCGAAGGCGCTAAAAACCAGGTCTGGGTAATCCCCATCGACGGCGGCGAAGCAACCCAGGCGACTTATTCGGATACCGATATCGGCTCTTTCGAATGGCACCCAAAAGAAAATAAAATCGCTTATATCGCTTCTACACCGGAATCACCCCAGGAAACCAAACTGAAAGAAAAAGGGTATGGTTTCATCTTTTACGAAGAGAACCTGAAACACAAAAACCTCTATGTGCTGGACCTCTCCAAACCGAGCGAAAAAGCGGTTCAACTGACCGACAATATGACCGTATGGAGTTTCGTTTTCAGCCCGGATGGAAAAACCATCGCCGCAGCCATGTCTGAGAAGAACCTCGTGGATTACCAGTATATGTTTCAAAAACTCTACCTGCTGGACATTGTATCTAAAAAATTCCAACAACTTACGGATAACCCGGGGAAATTGGGAGGTTATGTGTTTAGCCCGGATGGTTTGAAAATTGCCTATACCGCAGCATTGGATCAGAAAGACCACGCGGAAAGCCAGGTCTTCGTCATCGATATTGCCACGAAAGAACAAAAAAACCTGACCATCCCTGATTTTCGCGGGCATGTGGAGTGGGCGTCCTGGAAAGATAAAACTGCGGTGATATACCAGTCATCGGAAGGGGTGTGGTCTACCCTCAGCATCGTACCTGCATCGGGCGGCGAACGAAAAGTGATTTTAAATGGTGAAAAAACCGGCTTTTGTTTTAGAACTCCCAGCTTTTCCAAAGATTTCAACTCTGCCGCTTTAATTGGGAGCTCCACCACTTTTCCCAGCAATCTTTTTTATTGGAAAACCGGTTCGCCGACTGTTCTACAAATTACGAACATCAACCCGTGGGTGAAAGAACGGATATTAGGAAAGCAAGTTATTATCCATTATAAAGCCAGGGACGGACAAGAGATCGAAGGGATATTGATTTACCCCGTGGATTACCAACAAGGACAAAAATACCCCTTGATACTGGAGATTCACGGCGGACCCGAAAGCCTCTATCACCAGCAATGGAATACCCGTTATTCCAACCCCGGGCAGGTATTGGCGGGGAAAGGTTATGCCGTATTTTATCCCAATTACCGGGCCAGCACCGGGTATGGCGTAAAATTTGCATTGGAAGGATATAAAGACCCAGCGGGAAAAGAATTCGACGATATCGCCGACGGCATCGACTACCTGGTCAAAGAAGGAATTGCAGACCCCGAACGGGTCGGACTCGGCGGGGGTTCTTACGGCGGATATGCGGCTGCATGGTTCGGTACTTATTATACGAAATATGTCCGAGCCGTTTGCATGTTCGTGGGGATCAGCGACCTCATTAGTAAACGGGGAACCACGGATATCGCTTATGAAGAATTGTATGTTCACTCGGGCGACCCGATTGAAAAAATGTGGAAACTGTCATTGGAACGAAGCCCGATTTATTGGGCCCACCAAAGCAAATCCGCTGTACTCATTTGCGGAGGCGCAGACGATACCCGCGTCCATCCTTCCCAAAGTATGGAACTGTATCGCGTTTTAAAGATGAATAACCATCCTGCCGTTCGTTTGGTTCAGTACCCCGGCGAAGGACACGGTAACCGGAAACAAAACGGGCAAATCGACCTTTTGTATCGCATCCTCCAATGGTACGATTGGTATGTGAAAGACAAGAAACCTCTGGACCCGATGCCCGCCGTAGATATCAGCGACCTACTTTTCTTGAAAGAAAAGTAGGCAAAAGAACTTTTATTAGGGTTGTTGTTTATTTTTTGATTTTTGTAGGGGCAGACCGGCGTGTCTGCCCCATTTCATCTTTTCTCTGTGAACCCTGTGAGCTCCGTGAGAGATAAAAGACTCATGACGGGTTCCAAACCCACCCCACTGGGCGGGATTATTCATATCGCATAAACGTCCTTTTCCAACGTGTTCGGGTGAAGAAATGAATCACGGTGGAAAAAATATTCTTTATTTTCTGGGTAATGCCGGGAGTTAGGTATTCTTCGGAGCTGGATTCGTAAGACCAGTATATTCGCCAGGGTCTACCCATGATATAATCTTTATGTACGGGCCCCCAAAACCTGGAATCATAACTGCGATCCCTGTTGTCACCCATACAAAAATAATAATCCGCAGGGATTTTGAAAACCCGGTCATTTATGGTATTATCCCACTGGACACAATCGTTATATCGAAGACACAATTCCCGCGTCTTTTTATCATCCACAAAACCGAATTCATCCTGGACCAGGAAAGGCAAATACGTCGATGCTCTTGGATAATCCATCACACGCACATTGGTGAGAGGAAAATTATCTTTCGGTGTGGATATTTTTTTATCTTCATACCATGTATAGGGTTCTTCTATGGCTTTCCCGTTGATATAGACTTTTTTATCCCGGATTCGCAGCGTATCTCCCGGCAGACCGATGACCCGCTTGACCAGGTCTTTTTCCAATTCCATGGGACCTTTAAAGGTGACAATCATGCCGCGCTGGATATCGACACGGGGGAAAATAGCCCGGTCCCACTTCCCAAGATGGGGGGAATAGGCGACTTTATCCACCAGGAGGTGATCGCCGATCAGCATGGTATCGATCATGGAACCGGATGGAATCGCTTCGCTCTGTAGTAAAAAGGTGTTAATAAAAAACACGATAACCAAAACCTCCAGGATCATTTCACAATATTCTTTGAAAGTATCGGATTTTTTGTCTATCGGTTGTATTGTTTCGTTGTAGATAACTTTTTTTCGGAACATTCGGTCGGCCTCCTTGCTATTTTCGATCCCGTTAAAACCGGCAAACATGATGCCGGTGAAAGGCAATTATATCAAAAAATCGATTAACTTACAATAAAAAACAATAAAAACTAAGTAGTGCGGACCACAGATTACACAGGTTTTCGCGGATTAAAGAGATGAAGAGGTTTTTTTTAATTCTTCGTCCACAACGTCCACAAGGTCCACTGGAAAAAGAGGAAAGTAAGATGATGTCTGAAGTTGTGGGAAGTTGTGCAGGACTGCGTCATTTCTTTCAAGTTCGTATCGATCTCTTCCGTGATCCGCCTCAACTCGCAGCCGCTGCTTTTAAACTTTCACCTGTCATTTGTATCTCCTCAGGAGAACCTCGTTTAGCGGGCTTTCCTTTTATTTTTCTCTCTCTCTTTCTCTCTTTTTTCGCCGATCTTATCGACCGGCTTAGTGCCCGGCAAATCCGTAATGTCTATCATCTCGGCATCGATGATCTTTAATTCCCCCAGCAACATTTCTATCATTTCCTTATATCTTACTATTTCATCATCGTTTGCATCTTGTGGGCCAATATCGGCATAAAGGGATTTTATGAATAGTTTCACGTCTTCCGGGCATTTATCCGCAGCCGGGAAAAAATAATCTTTTTCATCGGTGGAGATGTCCAGGTAATCCCGGGTGGAATCCAGGTAATCGTTCATATCTGCCA
>Ga0105104_10000523_pt1 | contig 29758 bp, 54 predicted proteins | sample PPLLaktember2015_3_FD_87034 | JGI IMG/M metagenome (GOLD analysis project Ga0105104, IMG submission 87034) | Freshwater sediment microbial communities from Prairie Pothole Lake near Jamestown, North Dakota, USA - PPLs Lake P7 Core (6) Depth... | ecosystem: Environmental > Aquatic > Freshwater >...
GAAGCAATGGGTCGTTTAGTGCTAAATATTCATCGGATAATTTCGCTATGCCTGCAATATTAGGAAGTACGCCATCCTTGATTGCAAACTTCATAGCGGTGGTTAGACTGGCAAAACTAACCTGAGAATCATCGGCAACTTGCAACATCTTTGCCGATTCTTCTGCAGACATTCCAGTATCACGGGTTAACTGCCTAATCTGGTCGCTGTATTCGGCGGTGATGCGCAGGGAATCTTTGACAACTTTAGTAACCCCGGCAATAGCACCGGCAGCGGTCAGGAACGTGGCAGCACCGCCAAGCCCTGCGGCATTTAGCGTCTTACCGAAGTTCTTAATCATGCCGCTGGCTTTGTTTAGGTCGTTCTTTAACGGATCGGTATTAGCCCTAAAATTAGCAAGTAAATCAGCAACAACACCGCTCAATGTTATTTCCCCTTATTTCGTAATTCAGCGTTTGCTTTATTGCGACCATCAATAACCTGCAAACGCTCGTGTATCTTGCCAAATGGCAAGCTATCTATGTACTCTAATGTCCAGCCCGTATCCTCTACCAGTTCCCAGACAAACAATTCCCAGGGAACATCTGCCCCGTGCGCCATAGAAAAATAAACCGCTTTACTTAAAAAGGGTTTCCCAACGGCTTATTTCCCGCCTCCCGTAATCCATGCGCTAATAACTTATAGTCACCCAATGGCATTTTCATCAATTCTTCTACTGTGATTCCAGTTGCCTTGAAAATTACTTCTGCCTCATCACCGCCCGCCGAAAACGCCTTGCTCCATTCAGCCTGTGTAAACTTCATCAAATCAATGGTTATTATGTCATTAGAATATGTGGTTACCTTTGCCTTGAATCCATCAACAAGCTCTATTTTATTTTCATCTTTCGGGGGACGGTATGCCGCAAATAGAACTGAGGATGCAACTAAAATATAATCGGGTCGAACTAATGTTTTAACTTCATTAAGTGGAATTCCTGTAAGGTGTGAAATAAGTTTTTCTTCCCCTGATTCGCCCATCTTTGGGTCAGTCATTTCCCTGAATTCTCTGGTTGATATTTTCATTAAATCAACAGTAATAACCTTCCCATCCATTAGGGTAACTTCTGCCTTACACCCACTAATTAACTTAATATGTTCATCATCTTTCATATCAATCTCCCCGAATACAATTGGTTTAGTTGCATCCCTTGCCACTATTAGTTAGTCCCTGGTACAACCGTTCCGTTGCCCTGGAAGTTGACGGTAACAATTACCACATCTGAATATGGATATTGAAATGCCGCGCCACCTGAATATGCTGGCCATGTATATTTAGACTTACCGCCAGCCGTTCCTTCTGGACTCCAAATTACTGTTCCATATCCGCCCTCGGTCAACAGATTATAAGAAGCTGTTCCACCTGCCCCCGTTCCTGATTGCAATACCGCTTCAAAAGAAGCACTTGAGTCTTTTACGCCTGGCAATCGTTGTTTGTGAACATCCGCCCCTGCAGTCTCATCCACATAATCAATCGAAGGCGTAATATTGAAATTGCGTTGATCGCCAGTTAACACCGTTGTAGCGGCTGACTGAATCCATTGCACTACTAATGCCGAACCTGAAAATCCACTCATGTTAAATCCCCTTTATATGTCTAACCTTATACGGTAGTACCACCCGTTTGAGTAAACCTTTTCCCCATTGGGAAGGTTTTGTACTGAATCTATCTCTTGTTCATGGTTACACCAAAAGCATGTATAACCACTAATTGATATTGTCTTGCCGTGAAGCAACGCGTCAATCTGTGTTGCTATTGACCCCGCCGCTGCCGCACTCACTTTTGTAAATCCCCTCACATAATAAACATCATTGATCGCATCTGTTGGCAATCGTGGATCTGCACCGCCCGCTTGAAGGTTGAATACCACATAGGGTAATGTGGCGCTGTCAGGCGCTTGCATGTTATAAATAGATGTCGTGCCAGGCAATAATGCTGTCAATGCCGTTCCCGCTTTTAGCGTGTTATATATCCCCTGATTAATTACATTCATTTGAATAATGGCTCCCATGTTGAAACAGCGTAAAACTTCCAGATGGCTTCCTGCATCATCGGAGCCATAAATGGTTGCGCCGCCATCTTATAAGTACCCAATTCCTGCCATATTGCATAATTACAATCAGCACCCAATACGGCAACCTGGGCAATAATGTCATCACCCTCTGGATAGGTTTGATGAATGCTTGACCGTAACAGTCCGGTATCAACAGGTGCATACCCTTTGGCAACGCCTTCACCGAACGGGCCAATATCCTGCGTTCCTATATCCTTAGCGTTCTTCCTAAGATTGTTGATAATGCTATCGAGCTTTAATGTGTCCGCTGTTATTGATACTACAATCATACGCGCTCCACAATCACCCTAACTGAGGCATTCCATGACTTGCCTGAATCAATAGACATGACATTGTATAAAACAGTCCCCATTTGTACCTTGTCATTGGTCATAATGGTCGCGGTATAGGGCAGGGTAAGCACATAGGTATGAAAGGAGTTCACTGCTCCCGAGTTGGCTTGCTCCTGCCCTCTTATCGGGTCTATTCTGCATGAATATGTCCCGCCCGCGCGTACGGCTGTTCCCTCGGTGAATCCGCCAAAGCCGTCTGGAGTTGCTGCGTTGGTTAGAATAATGGCTGTACTCGGCAATAATTCATTAATGGCTGTTCTAATTTCAGTCAGTTCGGATGAAGATAAACCTATCCCCATTAATAATCCCCTAAAACAGTATTATCACTTCTTGTAAGGTTAAATACTTTTGCCCCCGACATGCGGTCATAATAGCCCGCCATTTGCATTGCGTTGTCAATAAGTTTCCCCCTATTAACGCGCATATTGTCGGTACTGAAATCCACCCCTGAAGCCACATGCCCCGACTTCACCCGCCATATATCAGCCGCCGAAGCATAGAGGTCATAAGTATAGGCGGTCATAAACCGAGCCGAACCAGCTTGATCTGCTGTAAACGTAACAATGCCCTGAGGATAGTCAACGGAATAGTTAGCCGTTCCTACGGTTGCACCTGTGCCGTCCTCAATCTCAAACAAAGAAGTACCTGCTTCAAGATTGCCAAAAGCACTTCTATATTCAAGATACTGTATCGTCCCCGCGCCTGCATAAGTATCGAACGGCGTTAGTTCTTCCCTGACAATGTAGGTCTTATGTCTATCTAATACGCGCTGGACTTCATCATCCGCCCAATAGACAGTTGTACCCAAAGTTAAATCGGCAGTCGAGGCATTGCAGAATCCCCGCACCGTTTCAATCATTACAGCCATTCCAGTTCTTGCCATAGTTTCCCCTTATACTGGATAATTCAGCGCATCGTACTGAAATTCGCTTTTCATCATTTCATATCTGTTGATATATGGAATGCCGTGCCACGCCTTTACGACTGGTTTTTCACATTCGCTTACATTGACGGTTGCATTCCATTTATCATCAATGACTTTCACGACACCCGGAAGTTCAATAAGCAAGGCATTGAAAGCCCCTTGATCCGCCCAACGGACTGGACCTGGATAAGACGCCAGCCATTTCTCAACAAACTTTTTAGTCCCCGTTGTATTCTTGAAATACATCACCCCTACGTTAATATGTTTCTCAATCTTCAAGTCCGCCAGGTATTTAGACTTCGCGGGGTCATGCTCACAAGCCCCAATATCACAATCCTTGACAGCATCCCTTAAGTCGGTTGTAAAGTCCATAATTGCGGCATCGGCATCGATCCAAAATACATACTTGTAACCTTTATTAAGCATGTCATTAACTAATCCAACCTTCGCCCATGCCCCTGCTTCGGATAACATATCAGGGAATATATCGCCTTGAATATTGTAATAATCCATATTGTGAGCGGCGGCGTAAGCAGAATGACGCATGAAGGTCATCCGTAGCATATTATTAAAACAGTTAGCGGCAATTGCTAATGAACCGAAAGTGCAGGAATAGACTTGTTGCAAAATGCACGAATCATTTATCATTTCACACCTCGCGCTGTTGCTACTACCGTTGCTCTATCCTTCACCCGTTCTAACTCCTTGTCAATCGCTTCCAATGTCGGCTTCCAATGCTTTTCCATTACCAGCTCGACTTCGTAATTGTCTACCATCCCTTTACGCGCACTCACGCGGGATGATGGGTTCTTGTATTCTTGTTCGAGTGCATCTTCAATCGCCCCAATATGCGGGTAGAAGTTATAAGATGCTATTCCAGTCCATACCTTTTCGGCATCATTTTTCTCGATGATCCGCCCGCTATGCACAAGTTCAGGCATGGCAGTCCACCCACCTACGATAACCGGACATCCACAAGATTGCGCTTCAATGATGGGAATTCCAAACCCTTCACCCGCGCTAACCAACAAATGAACATCAAGGGCTGAATACATTAAACTCATGTATTCTTCGTTGTATCCGATGATCTGTTGGTATTGGTCACAAAAGAAAACATCCTTGTTTACTTGCAGCCCTAACGAATTAACGAACTCTGGAAGATTCTGCCCGCCTAATCCATCCTGCCCTGTTCCTAATTGAGTATGCAGGTAATAGATAGCGGATGGATGCTTGCGCTTAAAGTTCCTGAACGCTTCTAGCATATAAGTAAAGTTCTTGCGGGACGGCTGCCCCTTGTTCATTGCAACCGTTCCTACGATATAAGCATCCTGAGGAAAGTGAAGTTTTTCTCGTGCTTCTTTTCGGTCTATTTTTTTGTAAAGGTTCGTATCCACCGCGTGGGGGACATAATAACTATCTAAGCCCTGTTCTGCCGCCGCTTGTTTACCGAACTTGCTCATGGCAATTCTTACATTGGCAAACATGATGCTCTCTTTTACTTTTGGGGGCATCGGGTCGTGGTCAACAGGGAAATATGCAACCCAGGGAATTGGTTGAATATTTGTCGGTTGAACCACCCAGGTATCCATCAACGTTAAAACATAATCCGCTTTCCAATGTGTAGCATGTGCGCGAACGATGTCCATGCCATACGGATGCACTGCTTTGGGATAAACGGTTATACCGTTCACCTGCATTATTGACCCCTCACAACCATAATATCCAAATATGGCAATTTCATTACCCAGCTTATTGATACGAGGTACGAATAACTTGGTCTGCACTCCGTATCCGGTTAATGTGTGGATACTATTTGATACCCATAATATACGTGTCATGTTAAATCAACTCCCCTGATAGTCTCCCGAATACTGGCAGGCAGGGCTGGGAGTATGCCTTTTCCCCCACGTGAGGGTATCCTGCCAGTTGAATTTATTTAACGGCCTTGCTGGTATCCGATAGACACGCTCAATGCGATTGTGCTAACGGTCAGCGCGGCAACTTGCGCATGCTGAATAGCAAGGTAGTAATGACCATCATCGCGGTCTACCCATACGGTTGATGCAGTCCCGGTATTCGGGGTACCAGCACCATAAGCCGCAGACCCCAAGTTCCAAACAGTGCCGTTAATGGCATATGCGGAACTCAAGGTAACCAATGCCAATTGTGGCGCGGACCCGGCCGCGATGGCAGAATATGCGTAACCAGTAAAGTCGGTTACGGTGATTCCACCGCCCAAGTTGTCATCGGGTACAGGGCAAACGAAAATGAGGGTCGTGCCAATGGAAGCCGTACCAGTCGCAACACTACCGCCATTACCATTCAAAATAGGTACAGTAATATAGTTTTGCATGGTTAGGCTCCTGTCGGTGCGGTAGCATCATCTAAGACGTACGTGCCTAAATCAGGACGCCAAACGCCGGTGTCATAGATCATGCTAACGTTTAATTCCCATCCGCGCCGCGATGGATCGCGGTCGTATTCAATGCGGATAGGTCGTCTCCAGTCAATCGCGATGGCTTCGCGTGGGAAGATACCCACATAGAAGTCGTCACTTGCGGCGTTGGTCTGGAAGCATTGATAGATCGGAACGCCCATGAACATGGCAACTTTGCCAGTCCGGGTGATCTCTTCCTGGAATCCGGGAGCGACCGACACGGAAGCTCCAGCGATGGAAGCGGTGCTTGCTAATACTGCCCACTGGTTGCCATGCATAACGCATGTCAACGGTTTGGTAGCAGACTTATTAGCAACACGTGCTTTGGCAATGCCAGCCGCAATATGTTTCCAAGTAATGGTCGAAGCAGCAGTACCGACACTTCCGCCAGTCAAGTTCTCAAACTCGTTGGCAAGATCACTTTCAACCTTGTCAAGACACGCATAACCAATTTCTTTTGCAGCATCGGTAATAATCTGTTCGGGTAAATCTGACTCTGCACGGGCATCGGTAATGAAAAACTGCATACCGAATTCTTTTGGAGTCAGGGTCTGGTCAGCCGAAGGCGTAAAGGCGGATGAAGTCAGATCGTCCTCATCACCAATTTCCGCGACAGTTCCAGCATTATATTTATAGCCTCTGCGCAAGTTCATACCGGACTTGTCACTAAAGACAGTTACCAGTCCTTGAAGCTGGCTCATTTCACGAACAATAAAATAAGCATCCTTCTCAATGCGCTGGGCTATACTGGAGACATCACTCCAGGTATTTAAATCAGCCATGTTATCCCCTTGTTAATTTTTATCGAAGGCGTTCTATCCGCTGTTCTCGCGTTTCCCCTGTTCCATCTCCACCGCCTGGATTCGTTGTGTTAGTGTTGCTGGTCTTTGCTTTTGGCAATTCTTCCATCAACTTTTTGGCGTCCGCTTCCATATCTTCAGGCGTCTCGCCTTGAATACGGCTTATAAGAATTTCAGGAAACTTAACTTTTAAATTTTCACCAACTTTAGCAGCAATTTCACGCCGTAAGAGTTTCTGCTTAGATTCAGCCGCTTCCTCTTTGGCTGTCTTAGCCTCAAGTTTTAGCCTGTCCATCTCGGTCAGTTCGGCTAATTTCCGCTTCTCTTCATCTTGTTCAAACTTTTCTAACTTTTCATGAACGCGCTTGGCTTCGTCAATTTTGTTTAGATTAGTGCGCTTTAGCGATTCATTTTCTGCAATCAATTCTTCTAATGATTGCTTTGGTTTTTCTACAACCACTTCTTTTTTCTGCGGCTCTTCCGCAACTTTTTCTACCTTCTCGGTAGTAACTTCGTCTGCCATCTCGGCTCCTTAACGTAAAAAAGCCCGCTGGTTAAAGCGAGCTTTGAAAGGTGGCTTTTGCGGGTTGGCCGGGGCTATGAAAGCGCGGGCTGGTTACTGGACTAAATCAATTAATCCCCATCAAATACATTATAGCACATCTTTTACTACATTTTAGCAAACTCATTGATTATCAATGGGGTTGATGTATCAAATCCTGCCACATCAAGAGCATTAGGATCATCTGGACCTGCTATTGTAAATTCAGTTGCGGTCATACCAATCACAATTTCTTTTGCGTTGATTCCCGTTTTATCGCGGTATTGTTTCAGGGCTTGTGATGGATGAATGTTTCCAGCCCATGTTTCGTTATCGGTAATCACAACAAATACATCAACAGGAATATTATTTTGAAGAGCGTCAATCATTGGTTGTGCGCAATCGGTACGCCCATAATTTACCGAACTGGTTACTTTCATTGCTTGATCTAAACTCATATTAGGGCTAATTGGCAAATTGACTAATTCGTCACTAAACCCCTTAATAATATAATTTGGTTCGGATCGCGCAATAACCATCGCCATTGCCGCCGCGCCCATTGCGGGACTAATAAACTCAATCCCTGCAATACTTCCACTACTCATTGACCCCGACACGTCAACGGCAAGATAAAACCGTTTGCCCGTTGATTCTACATTGCTAAAAGATTCGTAGAACAGCTTATTTAAAGCATCTGCAATCTGAGGGACAACTTCCCATTCATTACTTCCCTTATATCCCTCCCCTTGTTTATAAATCAGCATAGCAGACAGGGCTTGAATAGGGTGAATTCTTGATTTCTTTATTTCATCCTTATCTGAAAGTAGGGTTGTAACCATTTTAATGGCGTCCCATTCGCCTTGTTTCAATAATCCATAAGCGCCCATATTCCCAAGATTACGGACAATGGCAGTTAATCCAAGATGGGGAAGCAATGCCCGCCACACCTCTTTTGATTTTCTGTATTCAGTAGGGATGATTTCAAATGGTGCTTGAAATTCATTGATAATTGAGATTATGTCTTTTTCTGATGTTACTTTTTTGGCAAGTTCAAGTGCGCGCGCCAATCCAATTAATTCGTTCTCGGAATATTTTTTGTCTACCGCCCACTTGAAAAGATTATTGACAACTTCATTTACGGGTTTAGGGTGCGCTAATCTTAGAATGTCTTTATGCGACCAACCGTCTCGCTGTTGGTATTTTGCTAATTGAAAAGCAACTTTTTCTGGATCTCTGATTTCATACCATTTAGCTACTGCTTTTCTAACAGCCCGACCCCACCCACGCATACCATCCAGATAATTTACAAAGTGGAATAGATGCGTTCCTATTCTTGCAACTTTAGGAAGTTTATCTAAGGCATATTTCTTTTCGGACTCTGTACCATTAGAACACGCAACCGCTAAAGCAAATAAAGCGGAATCGTTTTTGGGCGCGCGTCCCTTGTCTGAGATGTCAACAATTAAATCAACTGTTCTTTTATGACCTTCTTTCAAACAAGCTAAAACGCATTTAGCATTATCAAGAGTTAGTTTTCGCTCTTGTACATAATAAGTACCGCCCTCAGTGCCAAGAATTAAAAACCGCTCTAACTGTTTGAACTTGTCCAATTGATAGACAAATCCACCGGCATTATTTTCTACCTGGTTTTCGCCTGGTATCGGTTCATTTTGCGACGTTATTCGTTTATTGAGAACTGAGTATGTGTTTTTCATTTGTACGACCCTCCCAAGTCGTTAAATAAAAAGGCTGGTCAAATTGTTGAGAAGGTTATTATTTAGCAGATAATCCTATCTCGCCGTACCAGCCAACTCATTATAAGAGTTGGTCAAATGTTTGTGCCGGTGTTTATGCCAAAGATAAACCGAACACTCCGTACCAACACACATATTATACATCATTTAATCGCATTTCTTGTCAATTCCTAAAAACTGGGCAAGTGCTTTTTGTATCATGCACAATGCCCGATAAATTGTCATCCATAATTCGTGATTATCACTCATTCAGTAAATCCTTAAGTGGTGTCTCGGTCATCATGTGACCGTATGTATCATTTTCTACTCTTTGGGCAAGATCGCTAAATATAAATTCCCCTTCCCGTAATGCCTGTGCTTTTGCTAACCCCAACATCTTTTCCTGTTCAGGCTCTGATAGACTATTATAGAAGTCCTCACCTGTTTGCGTTATTGCTTCCCCTGCCTGAATAGGTATCATCGCACAACGGCAGTTATAATGACCATCAAGTTGTTCATCCATCTCGTGAAATGTACCGTGCATGGCCGCGCACGCGCCGCAGGTAACATCGTCTAACTCAGCCATCCATATCCAACCAGTAATTCCATTGGCAATATAGTTCAATCGTGTACTCTCGCGAGCCGCCCACAATTGACTTGTCCGTGTTGTCCTGACCGCATCCGTTAAGCTGGACCCAAATGCTTTAGTTATCTCTTTCCCAATAGTTACCGGATTCTTGCCTAACCCCACCCCCTTGATAATAGCGTCAATCACGCCATCCCTTGCATTACCAGCCCATAAACCAATGCGTTCGTATAACGCTGTATCAGGTTGCAGGAATCTTGTAACCACTTCCAACGCGTCAGGTGTTACGGGCTTCATTCCCCATTGCTTTACTGAGTCTAATGATAATAACGCCGCTGCCGATATTGCGATCCCGATGGTTGTCCTGGCGAATGATGTAAAGTCGTCTAATTCCTTTTCGGTAACATCTATCAACTCTCGATATTCACGGCTTCGCTTTATGCCTGTTTGAGTGATGTCGGGCTTAGCGGTTATAAGAAGTTCAACATTGCGGATATACGGCGTTATTGCCTTATAGCTTTTAGTGTACGCCTCAATCACCTGATTGGTGTACTTCTGCTCGCTCTTATTGAGTAATGCCTGGATACGCTTGATAATGGCAAGGAAGTCTGGTTTCTTTGGTATTGGTGGTTTCATTTGTTTATATTGTCTAAATTATCTAAATCGGCTTTTGCGCCAAATAGCGCTACTTTTGCCCCAATTTTAACGGCGTCTGCAATGCACGCTTGCGCCTCATAATAATAACCTGTATGTTTTGTAATCAAACCAGTTACATCATTCCATTCATCAAAAACATTCAACGCTTTTCTAATTGCATAGTCCAATTCGCCTATTTTCATTTCATCTCCCAATTAATAGGTGCGCCGCATTTTGGGCAACTCGTTTCATCTTTAGAGTAAACGCCACAATAATCACATTTCCTTTTTGGGGTGATTATTATTGCTTCATCCATTATAAAATTATTAAACATACTGGCAGTTACTAAATCCCCATCGCACCACGTATTTAAATCACTCATTCAATCTCCTCTAACTTCTGCCATTGCCATTTACCATCAACTAATTGTGATTTCAGCTTATGACGGTATTGTTGATTAGGGTCGGCTATTACTTCACATATTTGCGGATCGTATTCTCGCATTGGGTATTCAAGATTATCAGCAATCTCAATCTTTCTATAATCAAGCCCGTATAATCTTGCCAATGGAAATAAATCTGGAAGTGTCACCCCACTCATATCATCGCACCCAACTAATCTACCCTCAAATCTGTTCTTTTGCATTTCACGAATTGAATGATAGCCATTGTTATTTATGATGAACATTATGATAGGTAAGTTCAATCGTTTCACTACTTCCAATTCCTGTACATTCAACTGAAAGCCCCCATCGCCTTCGATAAGCAATACTCGTTTACCCGTTGCCAATGTTGCCCCAATAGCCGTTGATAATCCAGCTCCCATTTGCCCAAAGACAAAATTAGTAGTGAATCGTTGGTCAGGCTTTAACTTCCAATGCTGTAAAGTTATTAGCGTGCCGTAACCCGAAGCACTCGGACAGATAATATCATCTGGAGAGGATAGGCGGTTAAGTTCCTCAACAAAGTCGTATAAATTAATCATTTGACAAACTTCATAAGATATTCCATAAATTCATCTGGAATAAAAAACATTTTGTGATCGGAATTACAAATATCATCTTCTTCTTCTCCAGTAAAAGATGTTATTTCAAATCCTGACCTTGCCGAATCACGTTGAATATCATAGGTTGTCATTCCAACCCTAAAACCCCCAAAAATATCTTTTATTCTCATAATAGTTGCTCCACAAAATACCCCACTCCCGTATTTAATTTTATCCAATCATCGGGCAATTTGTCTAATTCTGTCTTGTCTATATCAACCACTATCTTTACGGCTTTAGGCGCGAAGTTGGAATAGTCATAGCCGATTGTTTCAGCGTCTAATCTTGCCCCAAAAACCAATAGCAGATCGCACGCTTGTAATTCCTTATTAGCTTCAGGACTTGACAATACACCGGGTCGAGGCGCTTGTAGCAAATCAATAGCACGCCAGGTTACCATCGGGTGTAAAGCTCGATACTTATTCAGGAATGCAATCGTTTTATCTCTATGTGCCGTTGCCCCATGCCCTAACAGCACTACCTTTCGTTTAGCGTTATCAATGGCGTCTAATACCATTTCTACATCAAATGGATTGTGATAAGAATAAGGCGTTGCTACTTTGATTTCGCATGATGTTTCTTGCGCTTGAATGTCGAGGGGGATGTCCAACCAGCACGGCCCTTTTCTTTTACTGATTGCCTCATGTACCGCTAACCCGAATGTCTGCATAGCGTTATCGGCATCCATTAACCTGCGCGCATACTTTGTAATCGGTCTAACAATTTCAATAATGTCAATTTCTTGCACACCATTAAAACGTTGATCCTCTGTCTTAAGGTCAGCGGTAGAGACTTGGCCAGATATAAATAGAACGGGGGAGGAATTAACATAACAAGCGGCGCATGCGGAGATCGCATTTGTCGCGCCTGGCCCAGAAGTCGTGAGACAGACGCCCAATCCATTGAATTGGGCATATCCTTCCGCCGCAAATCCTGCTGCTTGTTCGTGTAACATGGGGACATGGCGCACCTCCTTGCTTTTACCAAGTGAATCTAATAACCACATTATATTTCCGCCAGCAAGGGTAAAAACTGTGTTAACGCCCTGCTTAGCAATAAATTTGATAATCCAATCAGAGAGTAACATTTAGTTCTCTTTCTCGCTTGAATCTTAATAATTGTGAAGCACTCATTTTTTTACGTGTCTCCGGCGATGCGCGCATGCCAAGATTATATTGTCTTAGCTTTTCTCTCGTCTCTTCTGATACAAATTTCCCCTTATTTCCAGCGGCTATTTTTTCTTTCCATTCCGCCGTTAATGTCCTACCCATTAATGCTACACTTATTTTATTCCTGGTTTCTTGACTGTTTTTGCGACCCTTGCGTAATAAACTTATTTTTTTTATTGTCTCTTCTGAGTGTTTCATTCCAAGCATTGGGTTTTCTGCACATTTAGCGAGATTGTATGCTGGATGGTAATAATCAATAAAAGCCTGTTCATAAATAAACAGGTTGTCTTTATCACAATATATTAATGGTTCGAATATAAAACAATCACCTCCATATTTATCCCATGCCCGCTGAAAGTATTTTGAACAATGCTTTCCACGCTTGAATAAGTTTTTATGGTTAAGAAGTCTCCTTCGTACATTTACAGAACTGCCAATATAACAATGCCCATTTAGTGTATTAGTAATCCTATAGATTCCACTGTTTATATTCATAATCTAATTATACTTTACTCAATTTCATAGAATACCGTATCCTTCCAATCAGGGCATCGTAGTTTCTTTAGATTGATACAACTTGGCACTTCAATATCTAAGAACGGGAAGATGTTATTGACACCTGCCGGACATATATAAGTCTGTTTATGTGCCGTTGGAAATATAAGTTCTGAGCCAATAGTATGACCATGAGGACATTCACCTACATTAACCACCTCCGCGTAGATAACCCACCAATCTTGTGGTACTGGGAAATTATTTGCATTATTCAAAACCTTTCTAACTAAAACATCAACACCCTTTTCAGCCGGACAGCATACCCAAATCTCTTGCATGTCAGCGTGATACAAAAGCCCTAAGAAGTACGGATAGATCGAGTGATACAAGAACGGGCAGATGTTATGCGGGAATAGAATAGCTTTGTCGTATCCTTCAGGATGACACCATCCGCACTTAGCGTTACAGGGAAGTTGTTTTATATTAGGAAATTTGCCCATTCAGTCCTGTTCCTGTAATCCCACAATAATTGATTGTTCTTGTACTGATTGCATATCCGGCACTCTTCCTTGTCTGGTGGCGTGTTTAGAATCCAATCATTAATAAACTTGCGTTGTCTGCTTTGCCATATTTCAATGAATGATTGTTCATGCAGATTGCCAAAAGCTAAATCAGGTATATCCCACGCCCGCCAACAAGGAATCACATCCCCATTAGGAGCTATCACCGCCTCAAAGTAAATACCTTGGCAGAATCCAGGTATGAACGTTTCAGGTGTTACGCCTGTTTTCATGTCGCTGTTTGGGAAGCGGAAACGTACCGTGAAGTTGTCATCATTCAAGTAAGATGCCTGGAATTTCATCTTTGTTATCTTGTCATCGGTATAGTCATCCGATGTAAAACCCCGCTTGCCAACAGGCGACTGATCATAATAAATTGCTTCCATAATGACAATGTAATCCAGCCCTAAGTCTTTGAAATAGCTGACAATATCATACGCCCTGTCAAAGTTGTACGGCTCTAAATATACCGTTGCCATTAGCATTGTGTTAGTCCTATGCTTGACGGCGTACTTTAGGTTCTCAATCAATAAGGCGTGTTGCTTTTCATTCGTCCCATGCTGGTAGGCATACCATTTCGGATCGCTGTCAATAACGCTGAACCTGACATAGTTCAACTTACCCATGCACTTGTCTTGAAATTCGGGGGTGAACAATACCCCATTAGTGCTGATAGTCTGGCTGATATTCGTTGTGTTGATAGCATCCGCCAGCTTCTTGTGCATCAGCGGATCACCGTCTCCCTGATAGAGTATTGCCTTTACGCCTGCCTGTTCTAATTCCTTTGGCAAGCGCATGAGTAAATTGTCGTCCATGTGTAGACGTTCTACTCTTGTCATGGCATAGCAATAACGACACTTCTGGTTACAGCGTCCAGTAGGGGCTATCTCTGCAATAACAGGGGGAAAGTATTCACCTCGTTCCCATGAAGCCAATCTATCAGGATGATACAGTGTTCGGGGGGAATCGTAGCCAAGCATGAATTTATTCATAATTTATTGGCGCACCACATTTAGGACAACTCATTTTGTCTACTCCCCAAGTTCCGCAATAATCACATTTCTTGATTGGATTAGCGGGCATTGCAACCTCTGATAATTTATTCACCCTATCTACAATAGCATTTAGATTGTCGGCATTAACCCGGTTGCCATCAAGAAATGTATCAAGTTTGCTTGCCTTTGGAATAATGAAAGCTCCCTCTCCACCGAACATATTTACATAAGTTTTCACACCTGCTTTATTCATAGTAAGCAACCGTCCTTTTTATTGCGCTATCAATATCAGTCCACACATCCAACCCTAACTTCCTTGAATTATGGTAGTTCGTTGTATCAGGGCAATACACTGGTCTAATGTCATTATTCCACATATCCATTATTGACAATCCATTGTTACCCGTTATCTTATTCACCCTGCGCGAAAGGTCAAGTGTTGTGATAGGTTTATATCCAGCTACATCATAAATAGTTGATTGCCCTTTCACCATGATTGTAAGTAGCCACGCCACTAAATCCGTTATGTACAGGTAAGTCCTAACCGATGTACCAAGATTAGTTACTGTCAACGGCTCATGTTTCAACGCCTGATGGATGAACTTTGCAGGTGCATAACGCAATGGGGATCCCGGGCCAATAACGCTGTAAATACGGGCTATGCGGTAATCAAGTCCAGAATCAATTACCTTTTTTTCATCAATTAATTTATTGCTCTTAGCGTCAGGGTCAGGATTATTCACTGATCCAGTCGAGGTGAATAGAAATGTTTTACATTGTGCAAAATGAGCAAGCCATAAGACAAGATCTGTTTGATATTGTGCTAAGTGAATGACATAATCAAACGCGCCTGTTGGAAATCCATCATACGGCTTCAGCCACCTCTCATAATTGATATTGGCATAGTCCAGGTACGAGGTAATCCAAGTGCCAAACCAGCTACCCGCGCCCGTGATGAATATACGCGCGTTCTTCAGCGGTGTCGGGTCGAAGTGGGAGCGAATGTCAATCAGATCGTTAATGTCGTAAGGTTTCAATGTAATCCTTTTCAACTGCCATAGGACAGGTTAGTATATGTTTGTCGAACTGCTTATCACCCCTTGCTACAATATCTTTCAACGGCTCATCAAATATATTGCCTATGCTATATTCCTGCATTACAGGACACGGGTTGACATTGCCCCACTTGGTTATGTTTATCATCCGCTTCATGGCGATACATTCACCCGTTGGCGTTAGATGACTGAATGCGTTGTACTTCTTGCATAGCGCTTCAACGTAATCAATGTCATCCTGGTTTAGCATGAGGTCGGTACGCCCCTTCCATAAGCCAACTGGTTTAGCATAGAGGATGCAGACGGGAACATCAATAGTGTTGTATACATAAATAAAACGTTCAAGTTCATCAGAATGCGCTCGCTGTTTATCTACTACGGTTTGCACAAGAACATTTAACCCTGCTCTTTGGGAACAAAGAACTGCGTTTAATGCCTTGCTATAAGAATCCCGTTTATTCCTGAACGCGTCATGTTCAACGCTATTGATCGAATCAATGCTTATCTGCACCTTGTCAACACCAATAAATGCCAGGTGAAATGCCATCGAATAATCCAACTCCCACCCGTTGCTATCTGTCGTGATGTAGAACTTGTCTGGGCCAATAGCGTCAATGATCTTATCAAGTTCAGGATAGATCAACGGCTCACCACCACTGATAACGAACTGACTAAAGCCTAATTCATCCGCTTGTTTAGCCAATGAACACACATCTGGAATAGTAAGCGCTCGCCAATCTGACTTACCCTGATATTCTTTTATGTCGCAATGCTGACAATGGAAGTTACAAATATAGTCGTACTCTAATCGAACAATTCGCATACCGTATTTCTGCACCTTGTCATAGACGTAGGGCTTACTGGCTTTTAGTTGTTTTGGGGTCATTTAACTTTAGCTCTCATGTTTTTTAGTATTGCAATAATCTCATCTAACCTTTTTACTATCTCATCTTCATTAGGAATCGGCGTATAGAGTGGGATTGGTTGCGTCCTGTTAACCCCACCGCATATATGTCCACTCCCCATATAATAATTAAATCCGCAAAACGGACAGGTTATGATTGGATCACCTGCACTCATCTAATCACCTCTATTGATTTATAATTTCTAATATAACCACTTCCAAAAATAACAATAGCCAATGGTTGCGGTAACCCGTGCGTCATTCCCTCAAATATTGGTCTGCCTTTAATAAAGCGAATTTCGCCTTTCATACAATAATCATGCCACCAATTTGTATTTGTTCTTGCAGGAATAAGACAAACAACAATACAATGGTTTTTAATTGATTCATTGTATGCTTTGATAATCCATTTCTTTTTATCTTTATATGGTGGATTCATCCAACAAATACCCTGCCAATCACGCACTAATGCGTTTTGTCCTTCGGTAAAATAGTTATCGTGTACTTTATGATTAGAACAGTCTGCACATACATCTAATGTAAAATGAAATTCATCATCAAGAATATTGAATAAGTAATCTGGAGTAGCATAGTCCTGTTGCATTGAGGCAAACACATTTTTATCAAACTTGCCCATCTACCTAATCACCTCCAATTTATTACCTCGCAATACTGCTACGCTACCCTTGAAGTCATCCAGCTTCTTTAGCACTTCATCGGAATAACCGCCTGCCATAATGATGATGGCGTCTACTTCTTTTAGTGCATCCGGCGTTCTTATTGGAATATTGGTTGCTGGTGTATATCTTCCACGCTTTTCAACGTTGTCATCAATAACGCATTTAGTCTGTTTAGATAGCATTTCATCGTGAGACAATAACGCAAATGCCTGATGTCCAGCACCATAGATACCGATGGGATTGTGCTTTGTTAGGAAGTGATGAAGTTTTATATAATCGAAGTTATCATCTATATTGATAGGATTTGGTTTTCTCACAACCGCCGATAGCGTACTGTTGTGAAAATCTCTATTTAAATCCTGTAAAATAAACCCGTTTTGCATTAATGTGCTACTCAATGTATATGAATCAAAATACATTAGATGGTCAATGCAGAAATCATACTTATTCATATTCTCGCAATTAGGCACTTGAATTACCGCGCCATTATCCATAACATACTCAGAAATATGTTGCAAATATTCGTTTGGATTGGGTTGGTGTTCTAATATATTGAATGACACCCAATCATGATTCATATTGTATTTAAATTGAATCTCTTGGAATTCTTTTGATAGGTGGGATGAATTTATTATTTCCTTCCAATACCACACCGGCTCATTATCCAACTGTACAAGCCCGCATCCTTTACATTGCACTACATTCAGCGTTATGCCCTTAGTGTCAGGCTTGTCGGATAGATGCTGGTTTCTGTCAGGCATGTTATCCAGTTGGAATAACGGCTGACATTCGCGGTTACAGATTCGACAGTTCATTTTGACAATGCCCAAACACAAAGAGAATAAGTTGCCAACACACTGGCTATTATTACAAGAACATAAATAAAAATTACTTGTCGCGTACTCATTTCTTCACCTCCTCGTGAATTACGGTTAACATATAATCAATCATCTCGTCAGTGATATGCGGCCCGCACCCAATCCAGAACGCGTTATCGTGGATCAGGTTTGTGTTGTCTAGGTTGCCGATCACGCGGTGTTTGATATTTTGATACGCTGGTTGTCTTAAAATGTTTCCCGCAAAAAACTGCCTTGTACCGATGTTCATTGTCTCTATCTTGGTAATAAGTTGCTTCAAACTCTGTTTCTGTCCCGGGCGTATGGCCAGTCCGAATCCAAACCACGCGGGATCGCTTCCTGGTGTCGGCTCCGGCAATATGAAGTATTCTTCCAAGTCCTGACAACCATCTCTTAATCGTTTCCAATTATGCCTCCGTATCTCATTGAACTTGTCCAGCTTTTCTAATTGTGCTAATCCAATCGCCGCCTGAAAGTCAGTTGCCTTCAGGTTATAACCAATGTGCGAATAGGTGTACTTATGGTCATAATCCCCATCGAACCGTTTACCGCAAGCGTTATCTTGTCCACGCTCACAATAGCAGTCACGCCCCCAATCCCTGAATGATGTGATTATCTTTTTGAGTAGTGGGTCATTGGTGCATACCGCGCCGCCTTCTTGCATTGTGATGTGATGGGCGGGGTAAAAGGAATAAGTATGAATATTAGCAAATACATTTTCGTCATCCGCAAGGCTTCCAAGTGAATCGCAACAATCTTTTATCATCCACCCTAAGCCGTAAGATGGTGCAATATTACCAAGTGTATTTGCAAAGAATATCGGTCTGTCAGTATATGTATGACTCGCTGGTACATAAGTTCCCGGCTCCACATCCACAAATACCGGCACTAATCCATTCTGTATTATCGGGTTTACCGTTGTCGGGAAGTTCAATGCAGTCGTGATGACTTCATCGCCTGGCTTCAATCGCCGTTCACCTAATAGCGGGCTTGTCAATGCGCTGATAGCCAACAGGTTTGCGGATGATCCACTATTGCATAGCATCGCGTATTTACTGCCAACAAGTTTGGCAAATCGTTTCTCGAATAAGTCACAGTAAAAGTATGTGGGGAACTTGCCAGCTTCTAAATCATCAGCAATATCACGAAGGATCATCGCCTCTTCAATTCCAACAGTGGGGGCAGTGGGGGGGATGTAAGTTTTACCGGGAATAAAGTTAACGTCAATCATTAAAATTCATTCTCCGCGCGTCTTTTTCCAGAAAGAACATCAATAATATATTGCTTTTTTAAATCAGGAATAAATATTGTATCCGCATCACTTTCACTATATTTGGCAGTCAAAATATAACCTTTCCTATCACAATCCCTTTCAATATATAAATCCTTAGTCAAGTCCCATCCTAAATAATTTATTCTCATTCAATCTCCTCTAACCGCGAATTTTGCACTTTTCCAATTCTGCGTTTCCATCTACGCCAATAACGCTTCCAATACCCTTTTATCCTTTCATAATAACTCATGCCGTCAAGGTTATAGTCCCATCGAATACCTTTTCGACGTTTTCCAGTTCTTTTGTTACCCATTTGCTAAATAACTCCGATACCATTCAACTGTTTTATCCAGTCCTTCCCCTATCTCATTATCAGCCTCCCAGCCTAATAACTCACGCGCCTTGGTCCAGTCCAGGCATTGATTCTTTATTTCATCTTCACCTATTCCCTTTACTTCTATCTCTAACTGACTACCCATTAAGTGCTGAATGCCATTAATGACATCCATCACCTTTGTCTGGTGTCCTGTTGCAAAGTTGAATATGCCTTGTGCTTTCGCTTCTGCCATTTTGATATATCCATTAACCGCATCGTCAATGAACAGGAAATCCCGCGTCTCGTCTCCAGTACCCCATATTTGCGGATTCAGTCCAGCGTGGATTCTGCGAATAGTGTTAGGGATAAGCCGATTCCAGTTCATGTCACCACCTCCATACATATTGCCGTTACGCGTGATTCCTATGGGTAAGCCGTACGCCTTCCAGTAGGTTTGTGCTATCAGATCACCACAAGCCTTTGAACAGTCGTAAGGATTCAATGCGCAAATTGGATCGGTTTCGATGTACGCTGGTCTATCGCCTAATTCGCCATACACCTTGTCAGTAGACGCGCATACGATATATTCAACTTCATCATATTGACGTGCCGCTTCTAATACATTAGATACGCCCATAACGTTGGTCGTGATTGCATCCGATGGATTACGCTTGCTTATGCTTACAGTAGAGACTGCCGCAAGGTGAAAGATGATATTGATTTCGTACTTTGATAGCGTGGATGTTAGAAGTTGATAATTGCGAACATCCCCATCAACTGACACCGTGTCATTGTTCGATTGGATGATGTAATGACCCCAATCATTATCCAACCCTACTACCTCAGCCCCTAAATGAAATAGCGCGCTGGATAAGTGCGACCCCAGGAAGCCAGCCGCACCCGTTACCAATACGCGCTTGTATTTCCAGAATTTGTTAGTCATCCTGCCTCCCTTGCAGAATACTCCCTAAAAATATCCCGTCATCTACCAATATGCTCGTGCGTTGATTTACACTACTTTCCACATTGGCGGTCATTTACGGAGCAAGACGGGAGTAAGACCTCCGATTGACTTTAGACATGCCTCTCAGTTATCAAGCTTACCCACATATCCATAATCATTATACAGTATTTAGTCCCACTTCTCGACAGGTTTCTGTTTCACCTTTGGTCGTTCTTCTTCTGGTTCTTTATATTCGTCTGGCTCTTTATAAGTGTTGATGCTTGTATCCTGGTATCCACACGAACACCTGTACGCTAAGTACAGACTGCCATCCTCACCAGTCGAGGATTGCCATAACTCCATTGGAAGTCCACAAATCTTACAAATCATTTCTGCCCCTTTTGAAATTGGCTTAGGATTGCAGTCCCCAAGTCCATTGTTTTAGTATCGTTCTCTGCCAATCGTAATTGCACCGTTTCCCAGTCGTAGCCCTTGATTTCGGATGCAGATTGTAAGTCAAGGATGCCCATGCTAATATCGGTCTGTAATTCTGCCGATTGTTCATTACCGTTGACTGGCATTACATCCGGCCATAGGATAACCCCACCGTCCGGCTCCATGTTATTCATCTCTAATATGTGCGCGTTCAACTCGATCAACGCATCGCCATACAATTCGCGCTTGGTATTTATCTTCGCAAGCGCATCCTGATATAGCACCTTTAGCCCGAAGTTGGTCAATGCCCCCAGCTTGTCGGCAATGCTGTCAATGTCAACGGTTCGGGTGATGTCGAATAGCGCCTGTCTGTTATCGGTATAGATGGCACGGCTGGAAGCAAGGTCGGATTGCATTTCAAGGTTCTGCACCTTTGCGTTAGGGTCAGAACTATTGAACATAATCATCTGGTCTGGATTCCAGGTATTATCCTTTTTCTTTTTCCTTGCCCCGCCTTCATCCTCAACATCAGGCATAGTCACATTCAGCCCGTATGTCTTTGGGCTGGCGTGATAGCGAATAATCTTTGTGTTGTTTGAATTGATGAAGTTCAATCTATCTTGAAGGGTGATAATGTCCTCGGGTACATCTGATTCACCGTAAGGACTGCCGGCAAGCGGTAGGTTCTGCCAATGTAGAATAGGTGGCCATTCGTATTCCCAAGGTACGCGGGTTAGTTCTACCCATCCCGGGCCGTGATCCTCAAAGGTTGCAACTTCCCATTGTTCGCTGTCATTCTTTTCGGTAACTTCCTTGAATCCAACAGGCTTACCATCTGCACCCTCGTAGTTATACCGAATGATATATCGAATGACTATGTCGCAATCATGCGGAGTTGTTTCAAGGGTCATGTATAACGGGTCCAACGGGATAAGACGCGGATAAGACTTGCCGTCCTTGTCAAACAATCCATCGGGTTGTAACTTGATATATCCTGTCCCAGATTCAGACCCTAATAGCGCGATCTTATGCAGTAATATCTCTTGTTTGTTTAGGTCCCAAACCTTTTCGAGATATAGCTGGTCTTTAGATGCTTTGTTTGTTTTCTTGCCATCCTTACTCTTGACCTCTGTATATCCTTCGGGTAACTGGAAGGTTATGCCATTGCCAAACATGCCCGATACCGAACGGTCAATGATAAGCCGGATGAAGTTAGTCGTGATGTTGTCATCCGGTTGGCCGTATCGCGTCTTTAATGTTCTGCGTTGTTCGCCTAATCGGTAATCACGCTTTAGCGCAATCGTTTCCTGACGCGCCATAAACTCTTCATGGTCATCATCGCGTATGCCTAACCATGTTCGCATACTGTTTTTAATATTTTCTAATATACTCATATCCCCTCTAATCGTAAAACGGGTTGTCTGTTATCTTTGTTTCTCTATTGGCTGCCCTTAACATAAGGGCGCGCGCCATAACTGTGTCATCGTTAATTCCGGGAGGCGCGGAGTATTGGCTTCTACCTGTAACGGCGTTTACCTTGCGCTCGTATGCCTCAAGTTCGTTAGTCCATATCCTGTCATCCTGGAATTGCCATTCTGCCTTTTCAAGTGCCAATGCCAGGTTCTCAATCAATGGCGGTTTGCTGGAAGAGGTCGTAGTAAATCCTTGTACTGGCAAGCCAGAACGCTGTAACTCTTCAAAGTTAGGATCACCAATACTATTCAATTCAATCAGTGCGTTCCTTACCCCCCACTCTTTGAATATGACCTCTAACCTGCCACGTTGAAAATGATAGTCAATCTTGTTGAATCTGTCCCTGGCTATTTCTACTTTGCAATCATTACAGCCAACACTAATGCAGGTATAGTCTGATTGTTTTGCCCAGTCCACGCCAGCGATGATGTTATGCCCTTTGTGCTTGTCCGGGGTTGTAATAGGCGCATGTAAACAGTTATTGATATTCCTGAATACTGCACCTTCACCTTCAAGAAATTCAGCCATTATCTCTTGCCGGTATGCCTCATCGGTCATATCAGCTTTCAAGTCTGCCAACGCTTCAACTGACAAGTACGGATTATCCATGCTGGTAAAATGCCACGCTCCCCACCGTCCACTATCATCCGCCATTGCCCGGTTATACATGATATAAGCATGATTCCGTCTGTTGGGCGTAAAGATGAATACCGCATCGCCGTTATTGTCTGCAAGCATTGGTTGTCCTACCAACTCCCACGCATCCGGCTCCATGAATGAATACTCATCCAATATCAATAAATCACAGAAGTCGCCACGTAAAGTATCGGCATCATGGGCTGTTTTGCATCGTATCCGCCCGCCATTGGGGAATTCCAATAACCTGTCAGTCTCATTCTTCTTGACTATCTTATGGTTAATGGGTTCTGCAAAATACCCCTTTACAGATTCCCAAAACGCATTGGTCTGGTCTGCAACCGGGGCAGCCTCTAAAACACGTCTCCCATCCATTGCACATATTGCCGCTAACATTGACGCGCCTGTTGTCTTGCCACCTCTACGCCCAGCCACGATGATCTTGCGCTTGGCTTTGCTGTCAATGAATAGCGATTGCTTTTCATGTGCTTTGGGTAGTTTTATCCGAAAGTCCGTCTGCATATTCGACAATAAACCTTATATCTCCGCCATGCTCCATATCAATCGGTTGTAATGGTTTGCCAATCATGTAATCAGCTAACCATTGACGCGCCTTTGGATCGCCTCGTTTAGCTTGTTCGCGCGCCTTGTCTACTATGTCCTTCCAATCGCTAACCTTTACAATTGAATAGAACGCCTTTAAGTACTTTTCCTCGTAGGGTTTACGCGCTCTACCCTTTGGATTGCCTGATTGCCCCTTTTGAAATGTCATGCTTGTTTATCGCTTGCTATCAACTGTTTTGGCATCGTATATCACTACCCGAAGGTAGGTGTCAGAAGTCATTAATAAATGCAACTTGCTAAGCTGCTCTGTTTCCGTTTCAGGTAAATCTAAAACAATACGAATTGACTTATCCGCCATTGTCCCCACTCGTGCTACTACCGCTGGAAAACTGGTTAGTTCGTTCAATTCCAACTCACTAACGCCATGTCTTGTAATGCCAATGGGCTTAGGTATAGAACTTCCACATAACCCACTAACATGCCCAAGTCGTCTTTGGTTTCAAGTTCTACTACACCTGAATACAAATCACTTGATTCTATAAGTTCGGTGAATGTCATTACCATATCACGCCAATAAATATTGGTCCGAATCCTATTGTGAAGCCACCCTCCCCCTCGTTCACGCCAAATCTCCAAAATAGTGGACATATATCCAATAAGAACAGCTTATCGAATATAAACAGCTTTAGACCGATAGTTATGTCTTGCATATAATAGCTTTACTTGGGCGGCTGGCATTACCCGGAGGAGGGCCGGGGAAACCATATTAAATAAAAACCGCCCAAGAGAGAACGCTGTAAACAGCGGAACTCTATTTCTTTACACCACTAAAAGATGTACCAATTAGCGCATTTCCTCGCAATAATTTATTGGCGGGCTTGTTGGCCAGGATACTCATTACTGCACCCAAAACAAAGGTGAGTACTTGCACAAATCCGGTCATATTAGCTTCGAGCCAGGGCATCAATATTCCAAGCAGATCAACATTGAACCATTTTGCAATAACAGCGGCCGCTAACAGAAGAACGGCCAGGATTGCCACAACTAAGTCAGTCTTTCCATCCATCCACTTGAAGGATTTCCAGTTCTTGGCAACATTAGCTAAAAGAACCGAAAAACCAGAGGCAGAAAAGATGACTAAAAGCTGCTGAAGGATTGCGGGGGCATTCTGCTCTACAACAGTTGGCTCGGCCTCTTTCACCGGAGGTACAGCGGGCGCAAATGCGCTCAATGCCACGATCAATAACAAACCGATCAAACTAACCACTAACAATTTTTTCACAACATTACTCCTTTTTCTTTTGAACTTAAACAAAAAACCCGCACAAGGCGGGCTGGTAAAACGCGCTAACTGTGTGCCAGGTATAACGCTGGCGTCCCTAACGTATTCGATTAACTGAATGTATTATAGCACTATTTTTTCATAGTTAGCGCCTCCCATCATCTTCCCATATACTTATTTTTGGCATAAGTGTATTTCTATCATCGTAAGGCTCTAACCTATCTTGTTCCCTTACTTCGCTAAAATGTAATTCTTTCAATAACCCCATATCAACACTTAGCCATTTTGCAAATGATGTATTCCACGAACTAAGACCTTTTGCTTTGATTTCCTCTCGCCACGCCCTATATTTAGACTGCAAATCGGCTACGTCAAAATCTTTCGTAACTTTAAATAATCCATCAATTCCATAACTGCTATACTCCCCATCAGTTATTATAAAATATTCACCTTTTTTAATAATCGATCTCTTGGTCTCACTCATTTCTTTATCCTCTCTATCAAACTCTCTAATCTCTTAGTAGTATACACAAAATGAAACTCTCCCAGCGTCCCATCCTGGCATTTATGGAATCCGTGAAGTTCTGACATTATCATTGATCCTATTTCTATCCAGGTTTCACCGCGAGGCATTTGCTTATAGTAACCAACTACCACCCCGCACTTAGGGCACTCTACCGGAACATCAAGGTATTTAGCTTGACTTTCACTCATTCCACGCACCAGTATTTTTTAATTTGTTTTTTAATTTCATCATAATCATGTGCTTTTGTTTCCTGTCCTGTTTTCTGACAATGGTGTATGAAAGTCCAGTATTCATTACAAAAAGCACATTGATAAATCATGGGCTTATCCCTGACCTGTTGGCGTAGAGATAGTAGTTCGGTTGCCATTGCTATTTCTGTATAAGTTGCCCCTTTAATCGCGGAGTGGTCTGACCCATAGCTTTCACTAATATTTTTTAATTCCTCATCCGTCAGCTTATTACCTTCGGGTTTTGCTAAGGGTTTACTCATTTCTTCACCTCCAGTTGTTTCATTAGTAAATAATGACTTGCCAATTCTCTTGTTGAAAATGAACAATTACAATTCTTTTGAAGTTCCCTTAATGCGCCTGCCAGTCTTGCACTATTTGTTATCAGTAGTCTTATCTGCTCATTGAGGGCATCTTCGAGGGGTCTTTCATTCCATGATGACCGCAATAAAGTAATCTCGTCATGCCCATCATCACAAGTAACCACTGCTTCAAGGTCGGTTGGTTCAAGTCCACAAAACGGACACGCTTTTAGTTTACTCATTTTCTTCCTCCTCGTTTTCTGATTCTTCTAAATCACAAACATGATGACACTCACCGTCTGATTCAGATGCTTGCGGGTCATCCGCTTGCCAACAATTACATAAACTTCCACATTCAGGACATTGGTGCGTCATTGCTACCTTCCTTCAACTCACAATGCTTGCGGAGGATGTCAAGAGCAATTTCTAATGTTTCAACTATATCGGTTGAGTTGTACTCTACTCCCTTAAAAACCATTTGTTTGTTTTTCTCTATCTCTTCCATCGCATCTCGTATCCCTTTAGTGAGACGAGAGTTTTCGGCATAGAGGGTGAGCCAATCACAAGCAAGCTCCGAAACAGATACGGTTATGTGCGCACTTGGGTTATCTGACATAACTGGAATAAGCGGAGAAACTATTAGATTTATCATCAATATCTTTTCTTTAGTCAAATTTAATTCAGCCATTCTTGACCTCCTTTGGGAATATTGGTAATTCAATCCAGTAATGAACTTGATCCGCAAGATAATGGGGATTATTATTGCCATCCTCGTTGTGAACACCGTGCATCATAAATTGAATATTCTCATTGCCTTTTGCTAATGATGATTGAAATGCCATAACAAACACAGGCATTAGCGGACAACCAAATTCTGCACATAAAACAGCAAGTGGTTTATCCATCGGTGGTCTCTCGTTAGGGAATTTGTGCCATTCGTTCATTTCGCACCAACAGCTTTCAACGCCGCTTCACATATTGCAAGAGGGAGAGATTTATCTACACTACTCTCACCACTATTATCATTTTTGTAAAACTCGACTAACCATTCGCCTTTGCCATCATAGACAAGTGCGGTTTCTATCCACCCATCCGCTATCATTTTGTCTACAACTTGCATAGCATGGGCTTTATCTATTGAGGGATTCCAATGATATTCTTGCAATACTCCATATACCTCACGTGTAATTTTCCCCTTGTTATATTTCCACCCCATCACATTCTCCGCAACTAACCTATCCATTTCGTTTGTCATTCTTCCTCCTCAATTCCTTCTGATAACCAGGCAATAAGTAATATGCCAAAAATAACAATAAGCGCCAGTATCGCTATCACGCCTGCAAATAAAAACCCGATCACTTGCCACATAATGCCTCCTTGATTTCAAGCGTCAATTGTTTTTCTTCTGGATGACAGTCAAGAGAAAATTTTGCTTCTGTCATTTTGTCAATTTCAAACTCCGGTAATAGTTTCCCTGTATTCATCAAATAAACTAATTGCATCCACTTACTATTATGAAAACTGCATAACGGGAAATCATCACTACCGTAAAAACTACCATCTTCAAGAGGAACATTACAGAAAAAGCAATGACCAAGAATAGCAACTTTCATAAGACCTCCTTAATCAATTCTTTCGGTAAATCTAAATACTCACAAATGACCCGGGCAGCCTCTATCCAGGAATAGCAGACATGGGTACTGTAACCAAAGTTCTTTAGATCTTCCAGCCATCGTTTCTGTTCAGGGGTAGTTTTGTTTTTGCCTGCCTTCATTTCGATAGCGCACCCGTGATACCCTTGCATTGGGACCAAAATTAGAACGTCAGGTATTCCAGGTCTTACACCACTCCGCTTAAGTTTTACGGCTGTTGATATGTGTCTAAAACCGCCATTGGGAACGTGAAATATAAACCGTAATAATTCGTATTGGCTTTCATGCGTTCTTATCCAATCGAATAGGTAGATTTGCTGTTTTAACTCGGTGGTCATTTACTCACTCCGCAGCATTCACATACAGGATAGAGGCGTAAGAGATTGGACTTGAAAGTGAAGTAGTTAGACATTTTTAAATTTCTTCAAACACTTGCTTGCCATCACTACCCCTTAGGTCTATTGGGTTATGGCAATTATGACAAGAATACATTAGAGTATTATGAAAATCACCACCCATTGTTACATTACAAAACGGACAAGTAACTTCATGCACAATATATTCCCCTGCCCTGCTCCCCCTCGTTTTTATAGCAGTTTTCCTTGCTCTTTTATATTGTTTCCAATCCATAAGATTGCCTCCTAAACGAATTCCAAAACCATCTGGTTTACCACATTGTAACTATCCGCCATTGTTTTCACTGCCAGCCGTTTATTATGCTTTTTCGTTTTCCAGTAAGTCGTTAGTTTCTTAGGTTTTATTACCACTGGCTTATCTGGATTATTAACTGGCTTAGGTATCCGCTTGCGAAAACCATCTGTATCAAAACCCAGCGAATCACAAAATGAGCCGAACGATAATGTGCTGTTGTCATCCTCGTGGATCCACTCACGCGCGCCGTAGATTTTGTTAAGTCGGCCCGGGTTATTATGTGAGCGCTCATCACTTCGTAAACAAAGGTCAATTCCTTTAGCGTCTAAGCAACCTCTCTTAATGACCCAGTAGATCAAGTTTTGCCAGGGGTCATCATAGGGCAGGTCGTCACGGTAGGGGTTAGGGGGTTTGGTCATTGGGTAATCCTCGCTATCTCGCGTCCTGCCCGTTTACTTTGGCATTGGATAGCAGGGGTAACAATGCTTTTGAGTGAGATAATCTTATATTCTGGTTTGCGCTGCATTTCTACAATCGCCATTGTCAGATCATCTTCTGTAACGCCTGCTTTAATAAGGCGATATTCCGCTTCCTGCCATTCCTTAATCCGATGGTCCGGTTCGATATGGGTCAATTCAGAGAAAATAGTTGCCAGCTCACCTAACTGATAGTTGTTGCTGTTGTCCGGTTGGTTGCCTTCAACTTCAACTTCACTTTGACTTTGACTTAAACTTAACTTAACTTCTACTTTACTTCTACTTAACTTAACGCCACCTAAATCCTGCGTAACTCCGTCTTTACTCTGGATTTGCTCTGGAATTGGTATATGGCTTGCTGTTTCTTTGGTTTTATTCAGTCCGGGCTGATGTTTGTCAAAATTAGGGAATTGAATGAACTTATCTCCATCAGCTTCATAGAGAATAATCAGTCCTTTAACATTCCATTCCTGAATAAAAGATTCTATTTGCTCAATTGTTATGTCAGTCCTGCGTGGAAATACTAATGACTTTACTATTGCTGGATCACCGTAAGTCCTGCCCTCACAATCCGCATGAGTAACAAGCCAGGTAAAAGCCAACATTGACCAGGGGTCGTTAAGGTCATTAACCGTCTTGTCAATGCAAATCTCTTTTGCAATAAATCTACCTCTTGCCATTGTTATTTTTCCTTTTTTGGATCAACAATCTTTACCAACTCCAACCGCCCACAACGAGCCTTGCCATCGGTGTTGTACGGAACAGTTACATCGGGCAGATCAACCCAGTGGATACGACATAGCCATAGATCGGCTTCGGGATAATTCTCTTTACACCATTTCAGTGTTCCAAAATTCACACCGCAAGCACAATCGAGGGTTGGTAATTGATTGACAACTTCTTCCAAAAATGCACCTTTTTCTATTTTCCAATGTTCGGGTGGGTTGAAATTTGTTTTACCAATACATTTATAGACAAGGAATCCCTGCTTATCCTTTTTGAAATTTGCCATAAATTCACGGGCGGTCATTAAATTTTTTGCCCCTGAAAGGTCTGCCCGTGAAAGGTTTGCCCCTGAAAGGTCTGCCCGTGAAAGGTTTGCCCGTGAAAGGTCTGCCCATGAAAGGTCTGCCCATGAAA
>Ga0105104_10000524_pt1 | contig 29755 bp, 26 predicted proteins | sample PPLLaktember2015_3_FD_87034 | JGI IMG/M metagenome (GOLD analysis project Ga0105104, IMG submission 87034) | Freshwater sediment microbial communities from Prairie Pothole Lake near Jamestown, North Dakota, USA - PPLs Lake P7 Core (6) Depth... | ecosystem: Environmental > Aquatic > Freshwater >...
CGTGGGGCGGATGGTCCGGGCAGTCGCCTCCGGACGGCAGGTGCTGTGCATCACCCACCTGCCTCAGGTCGCTGCGCACGCCGATGCACACCTGGTCGTGGGGAAGACGTCTGCCCGCGGGCGCACCTGGTCCAGCGTTCGGGTGCTGGACGAGGGCGCTCCGCGGACCCGGGAGCTGGCCCGCATGATGTCAGGGGCCATTGTCACGGCCGAGGCTCAGGCAGCCGCCGAGGCGCTGGTCCGCGCGGCGAGACAACCGGGCACGCCGGTCGGCGTCCGCCAGGCCTCGCGCGCGCGACGGGTGGCCTGAGCCGTGGACCGCCCCTCTTTTCGAGGGGCGTTCGAGACGGTGCAGTCTCCTTGCCCGTCCCGCAGCGCCGCCTGTACCATCGCCGGTCAGCGTGTCCCCACCCGAGCCACCCCCGGTCCGGTTGAAGATCGTCTCCTCTGGGCTGACCGATGTGGGCAAGAAGCGCGACCACAACGAGGACAGCTTCCTCATCGACGAAGATCTGAAGCTCTTCGTGGTCGCCGATGGGATGGGTGGGCACGCCGGCGGGGGCACCGCCTCCCGCATCGCGGTGGAGACCATCGACCGCGAGCTGCGCCAGGCCCGGACCACACAGGGCTCGGCCCTGGAGGCGAGGACCGCGCTCCAGGACTCGCCCGTTCCGGAGGCGATCCGCGCGGCGGTCGAGCGCGCCTGCATCGCCATCTACAGCAAGGCCCAGGAGGACCCGCGGCTGGCGGGGATGGGCACCACGGTCATCTCCCTCCTGCTGAAGGACGACCAGGCGTTCTTCGCCCACGTCGGCGACAGCCGCGCGTACCTCGTGCGCGGGGACCTCATCCAGCAGATCAGCGAGGACCACAGCTTGGTCAACGAGCAGATCAAGGCCGGGATGATCACCCCCGAGGAGGCGAAGCACTCCCGGTACAAGAACATCATCACCCGCTCGGTGGGCTTCGAGGAGGAGGTCCAGGTGGACGTGATGGGCCTGCTCTCCGAGCCGGGGGACGTCTTCATTCTCTGCTCGGACGGCATGGCGAACATGGTGGAGGACCCGGAGATCCTCCAGGTGGTCCGCCACTTCCCGCTGGCCGAGGTGCCGCAGAAGCTGATCGACCTGGCCAACGAGCGCGGGGGCGACGACAACATCACCGTCATCGCCGTGCAGGTGCAGGCCGAGACCATCGTGCCCAGGCCGGCGGAGACCGGCGAGCACGCGTCGGTGTAGGTGCGCCTTTCACCTCTGTTGCGCCCGGACCGGCGGAATCTCCTCTCTTGACAGTGTTTTCTTTGCCGACCTACGAGCCACGGCTCGGACGGATGGGGGGCAACCGTGCTGGAATACGGCTTGCTTGGGTACCTGGACTGCCTGGAAGCGCGCTGTCACGAGAGCGGCCCCACCGTTGGCGAAGAAGACCGTCACACTCATCGTCGTCCCCGACCATGACGCGCCGGTCCGCCGCTTCCAGCTCGAGCGGAGTTTCCTGCGTCACGCGGCCCTGGGGGCCGGTGCGGCCGGGGTGCTCCTCCTCGCGGCCGTCGTCCACTATTTCGCCCTCGTGCGTGAGGCCTCGGAGAACCGGCTCCTCCGCGACGAGAACCTCACGCTCCGCACCCAGCTGAAGAGCATCCGCGAGCGCATGGAGCACATCGGCGCGACGCTCGAGCGCGTCGAGCGGTTCGACCAGAAGCTCCGCGCGGTCACGCTCCTGTCCGACCCGCAGCGGAACCTGGCGCTGGGGCCCACCGCCGGCGAGCCCGGGGTCACGCCCGCCCCCAGCGCGGAAACCGAGTTCACCCGGCCCGGGTCGGCGAGCGAGACGCCGAGAAACCTCGCCTCCAAGCTGGACAAGCTGAGCGAGTCCGCAACCCGGCAGGAAAAGAGCCTCCAGGAGCTCCAGTCGTACTTCCTGGACCAGAAGAGTCGGCTGGCCTCGACGCCGTCGGTCTGGCCCGCCCGGGGCTGGGTCACCTCGGACTTCGGGCAGCGTCTCGACCCGTATACGGCAGAGCGCGTGATGCACGAAGGTCTGGACATCGCCGCACCTCACGGCAAGGACGTGCTCGCTCCATCGGACGGGACGGTGATCTTCGCGGGACTCGAGGGTGGGTACGGCAACGTCCTGGTCATCGACCACGGCTACGGGGTGAAGACCCGCTACGGCCACCTGAGCAAGCTCGAGGTGAAGACCGGCGACCGGGTGAAGCGCGGACAGCTGGTCGGCGCGGTGGGAAACACCGGCCGGTCCACGGGTCCCCACCTGCACTACGAGGTGCGGGTGGGCGGGATTCCGGAGAACCCGCGGAAGTTCATTCTCGAGGAGTAGAGGGGGCGGGCGGAACCCGCGCATCCATCCGGAGCTCCCGCTCCTGGATGCCGCTGGCGAGTCCCCGGCGGGCCAGGAGGTGGGCCCGCTCGATCTCGGCGATCAGCAGCGGTCCGAGGACTATCCAGTGCGGCGGGTCCAGGACCCGGAGGCGCAGCGCCGAGAGAGTCCACTGCAGCGGTCTGTCGGAGCCGATGCGGGACCGGAGATCCGGCGCCATGTCCCTGAGCTCCCTGTTCGCGCGCTCGAGGTGTTCCGGCTCGAGCTCGAGGCCCGTCGAGGGAAGGAACAGGGCGGCGAAGCAGTCTCCGTGCACGCGCAGGAGGCGCGTGCCGGGGAGGGCACGGACGAGGGCGGAGGCCGTCGCCTTGAGCACCTCCTCACCGCCGACGAAGCGACACACCTCGTTGATGTGGATCAGCTCCCTCACGTCCGCGATGACCGCTCCGGTCTGCCAACCGGTGTGGGCGTGCACCGAGAGGTCGAGCTCCGACCTGAGAAGATGCCCCTGGGTGAGGGCCAGCGGATGAATCGCTCCGGTCAGCGGCTCTGGCGCACCACGCCGGAACTGCTCGAGGCGGACCAGCGCCTCGAGAGCAGTCTTCAGGTCACCGGACCTGCCCCGAGAGAGCGGGTCCATCATCTCGATCGCCGCTTGCGCCAACGCCTTGTCGAGCAGCTCGGGCATGGTGGGCGCCGCTGTAGCACCTCCGGAACCCCGGCCACCGTCGGCTGCTGGCATCCCGGGAAAGGCTCCGCTAGAGGAGGTGTTTCCTCCTGCCGGCAACCTCCCCAGCGGGGCCTTGGCAGCGCCGCCTGGCTGGTTACATCGGCACTGGAACGTCAATGATTGAGTGGACGCTGAAGAAGATCATCGGGACCAAGAACGAGCGCGAGCTCAAGCGGGCCTGGCCCAAGGTCGCCCGCGTCAACGCGCTCGAGTCCCGGATGCGAGAGCTCCGTGACGAGGCCTTTTCGTCGGAGACGGCCCGGCTGAAGCAGGAGGTGGCGAACGGCCGTTCCCTGGATGACGTGCTGTTCGAGGCCTTCGCGCTCACCCGCGAGGCGGCGCGGAGGACCATCGGCCAGCGGCACTTCGACGTCCAGCTCATCGGCGGGATGTTCCTCCACCAGGGGTGCATCGCCGAGATGCGCACCGGCGAGGGCAAGACCCTCACCGCCACACTGCCCAGCTACCTCAACGCGCTGAGCGGCCGGGGCGTCCACGTGGTCACGGTGAACGACTACCTCGCCCGCCGCGACGCCGAGTGGATGGGGCGGATCCACAACTTCCTCGGCCTCACCGTGGGCTGCATCGTCCACGACCTCGACGACTCCGAGCGCCAGGCGGCGTACCGGAGCGACATCACCTACGGCCAGAACAACGAGTTCGGATTCGACTACCTCCGGGACAACATGAAGTTCCGGCTCTCGGACTACGTCCAGCGCGAGCTGAACTTCGCCATCGTCGACGAGGTGGACAGCATCCTCATCGACGAGGCGCGGACCCCGCTCATCATCTCCGGGCCGACCGAGGACAACACCGACGAGTACTACAAGATCGACCGGGTCATCCCCGGGCTGATCCCGGACCAGGATTACGCCCTGGACGAGAAGACCAAGAGCGTGAACCTCACCGACGATGGTGTGGAGAAGGTCCAGAAGCGGCTGGGGATCTCCAACCTCTACGACCCGAGCGAGGTGGAGACGCTGCACCACGTGGAGCAGGGACTGCGGTCGCACACCCTCTACAAGCGCGACCGGGACTACGTGGTGAAGGACGGCGAGGTGATCATCGTCGACGAGTTCACCGGCCGCCTGATGCCGGGCCGCCGGTGGAGCGACGGGCTCCACCAGGCAGTGGAGGCCAAGGAAGGGGTCAAGATCGAGAACGAGACCCAGACCCTGGCGACCATCTCCTTCCAGAACTACTTCCGCATGTACTCGAAGCTCTCGGGCATGACCGGCACCGCCGACACCGAGGCCGAGGAGTTCGCGAAGATCTACAACCTCGACGTCCGGGTCGTTCCCACCAACCGGCCGATGGTCCGGCGGGACCATGACGACGTGGTCTACAAGACCGAGCGCGAGAAGTTCGAGGCGGTGGTGCAGGAGATCAAGGAGCTCCACGAGAAGGGCCAGCCGGTCCTGGTGGGCACGGTCTCCATCGCCAAGAGCGAGGTGGTGTCCACCTTCCTCAAGAAGAAGGGTGTTCCGCACCACGTGCTGAACGCCAAGCAGCACCAGCGTGAGGCGGAGATCGTCGCCCAGGCCGGCCGGAAGGGCGCGGTCACCATCTCCACCAACATGGCCGGCCGCGGGACGGACATCCTCCTGGGCGGCAACCCCGAGGCGCTGGCCCGGGCCGAAGTGGGGCCGCCCCCCGAACTGCCTCCGAGCGTGGACGGCGTGCCCGCCGACCCGGCGGCTCACCGGGCGGCGGTGGTCGAGTGGGAGAAGGGGCTGGAGAAGGCGGTGGAGAAGCACCGGGAGCAGACCGCCCGGGAGAAGGAGGAGGTGCTCGCCGCCGGAGGCCTGTTCATCCTCGGCACCGAGCGCCACGAATCACGCCGGATCGACAACCAGCTGCGCGGTCGCTCCGGGCGTCAGGGCGACCCCGGGATGAGCAAGTTCTTCCTCTCGCTCGAGGACGACCTGATGCGGATCTTCGGGTCGGAGCGCATCTCCGGCCTGATGGAGCGCATGGGGATGCAGGAGGGGGAGGTCATCGAGCACCGGTACCTGAGCAAGGCGATCGAGAGCGCTCAGAAGCGGGTCGAGGGCCACAACTTCGACATCCGGAAGAACCTGCTCGAGTACGACGACGTGATGAACCAGCAGCGGCGCACCATCTACAAGCTGCGCCGCCGGGTGCTGGCCGCGGGCGCGGGCGTGGCGCTGGTCGAGTACGACGAGGACAAGAAGACCAAGGCCAAGATCCGCAGCGAGCACACCATCACCTGGGACGACTTCCGGGAGATGCTGCTCGACGCGCTCGAGGACGTGGTGCTGTCCATCACCGGGACCTGGGCGGGAGCCAAGAACCCGGACACCTGGGACATCCCGGACCTGACCAAGGCAGTGAAGGAGAACCTGAACCTCGAGATGGGGTTCGGGGGCTCGGGCAGCCAGGAGGAGCTGCAGCAGCAGATCTACCAGGCGGCGGAGAAGGTCCTGCGGGCCCGCGAGGAGGAGTTCGGGGACGACTTCCGCGTCTTCGCCCGGAACCGCTACCTCGCCACCATCGACCAGCTGTGGAAGGACCACCTGCTGGCGATGGACCACCTGCGCCAGGGCATCGGGCTCCGGGCGTACGGCCAGCGCGACCCGAAGCAGGCCTACAAGAAGGAAGGCTACGAGGGCTTCCTCCAGATGCTCTCCGCCATCAACCACCAGCTGATCAGCCAGCTGATGCGGGTGCAGGGCAGGGCGCAGGCGGAGGAGGCGGCGCGGCTGCAGCGGCAGATGCAGGCGAAGGCGCGCCAGTACGTGGAGGGACGGGCCGATCCCGAGGGCCGGCCGGAGAGGGCCGCGGCGGCCGCGCGCACTCCCGCGAAGGCGGCGGCGAAGGTCGGACGCAACGACCCGTGCCCCTGCGGCAGCGGCAAGAAGTACAAGAAGTGCCACGGCGCGAGCGAGGACCGGCCGAACTGAGGTCGGTCAGCACCGCTGAACTTCGTGACAGGAATCAAGCGGCAGGTCACGCCGACCCCGTTGCCGGCGCAACGGTCCAGTTGTGTCCGGTGGCAGACTGGCGCGCTGCGCCGCGGATCGATCGGGTCCTCCTGAAACATTCCGAATTTCAGCCCCTCGGGAAACCACGCCCACCCACATCCAGACACGCGGACGAAGGCACACAGAAGGGGCCGCTCTCCCACAAAAGAGCCGAGCGCATGCTTGCCTGCGCTCTGGCAACATCCCGCGCGCGTGGTCAGCCTGCGAGACATCGCCGGGAAGGTCGGAGCGTGGTTCGCGACCGAGCCCGATCATGCGCTCGTCCGTGCTCGCGCTGCGAGCGAGCGGCTCGTCGCGATGGTGCGGCTCGCGATCATCATCGCTCTGGTCGCGTCGAGCATCTCCTTCGCGATCCGATCGGGGGCGCTGCTTCTCTACTCGCTCGTGACCGGAACCGTGGCGATCGGTTACGGGCTGTTGCTCCTGAGAATCGCCACGCGGGTGACGGCGACCTGGGTGCCCTGGGTGACCAGCGCGCTCGACGTGACCTTCGCCAGCCTCAGCATTGGCTCCTTCGTGCTGCTCGATGCACCGCTCCTCGTCATCAACAACCGCGTGAGCTTCGAGGCGTACTTCGTCGCGATCACCATCTCGGCGCTCCGCTACGACTGGCGCCTCTCGGCATTCACGACACTGCTGGCGCTCGCGGAATATGGCGGCCTTGCGGGGTACGTCGCTCTGCACTGGGACCTCTCGTCCCTGGTCGTCGAAGGGCAGGGAAAGTTCTCCCCGGCGCCGTTCGTGAATCGACTCCTGATTCTCCTCGGACACGGGGCCGGCGTCGTGGCAGTCGCACAGTGGGCGCGACATCTTCGTCTGATGATCGGCACCGATCATCTCACCGGCCTGCTCCAGCGGCGTCCATTTCTGGAAAGGGTCGACGAGGAGCTCGGCCGCGCGGATCCAGCGCGCAGCGTTCTCAGTGTCGCCATCTTCGACGTCGACGAGTTCAAGCGTTTCAACGACAGCTTCGGGCACCTCGCCGGCGATCACGCGCTCGAGGGAATCGCTGCGCAGCTCCGGCTCGCCGTGCGGACCACGGATCTCGTGGCCCGCTACGGAGGCGAGGAGTTCGTGATCGCCTTCCCGCGAATGGACGTCCAGCTCGCCTTGGAGCGCGTGACCGATCTCTGCAAGCGCGTCGCCGACGTTGGCCTCGGTCCCGGAGGCGAGCGGATGACGCTCAGCGCCGGCGTTGCGAGCTGGCCCGCTGACGGCGCGAGCTTCGAGGCTGTCCTCAACGCTGCAGACCAGCGCCTGTACACGGCCAAGCGCTCTGGACGAAACCTGGTCGTCGGGCCGCTGCCGGTCCCGCTTCCGTCCCGGGCCACCCTCTAGAGCCACTCGGCGATCGAGCCACTCAGCGACCGAGAGTGTGGGCTTTTTTCCACATCTTTCGCACAGTTTACCCACATGGTTGCCTGTTTGGCTTCCTTGTGGTCGTCTAGCCACCTTCTCCCACGGGTGTACGGGGACACAGGGGGCAGGCCTTGGATCGGATCCTTCGTCGGTTGTTCGCGTGGCAGATCGGGAATCAGCACCTCTTCACCTTGGCGCTGGCGCTCTTCGTCATCATCAACCCCTGCGAATGCGGGGGGTCGTGACGACGAGCTGAGGCAGTCCCGATCAAGCGCGTTTGCCTGAGGCAACGCGCTCTGTTAGAGGCCTGCACCTCCGTGCTCTGGGCGTTGCCCGGGGCGCGGAGGTGTCGCTGTTTTCAGTCGCCGTACCACCTCACACACGTGCTCGAGGTCGGTCTCAGGTGCTCCGGGGCGACAGGTTCGCTTCCCGGGGTGGGGCCGCTCCGTTGACGGCGCGTGGCGGACAACAACCTAATTCGAAGAAGGAATCAGTTTGGACACCCAGGAAAACGTCGAGACACAGGCGCAGGCCATCGCCGCCCCGGGCGGCATCACCATGAAGCAGCTGCTGGAGGCCGGCGTTCACTTCGGCCACCAGACCAAGCGCTGGAACCCGAAGATGAAGCCGTACATCTTCGGCGCCCGCAACGGCATCTACATCATCGATCTGCAGAAGACCGTCACCCTCGCCCGGGCGGCCTTCCGCTTCGTGGCCGACGTGACCGCGCGTGGCTCGAGCGTGCTCCTCGTCGGCACCAAGAAGCAGGCCCAGGACGTCATCCGCGAGGAGGCCGTCCGCGCCGGTCAGTTCTACGTCACCAGCCGCTGGCTGGGCGGCACCCTCACCAACTTCCGCACCATCAAGCAGGGCATCGACCGGCTCAAGGCGCTGGAGAAGATGGCCGAGGACGGCACCTACGACCGGCTTCCCAAGAAGGAGGTCGCCTCCCTGGACCGCGAGCGCGAGAAGCTCGAGCGCAACCTGGGCGGGGTCAAGGACATGAGCCGGCTCCCGGGCTGCGTCTTCGTCATCGACCCGAAGAAGGAGCACATCGCGGTGCACGAGGCCAGCCGCCTCGGCATCCCGGTCATCGGGGTGGTGGACACCAACTGCGATCCCGACGGGATCGACTTCGTCATCCCCGGGAACGACGACGCCATCCGCTCGATCAAGCTCTTCACCTCGAAGATCGCCGACGCCTGCATCGAGGGCTCCGCCCGCTACCGGGCCTCGGGCGCCAGCGAGCGTGACGAGCAGGACAGCCAGCAGGCCGACAGGAGCACCGGGCGCGAGGAGCGCCGCTTCGGCCGCCGTCCGGATCGTGACCGCGGCCCGCGGGGCATGGCCTCCGGTGGCGAGCGCCGTGGCCCCACGGTCGAGATCAAGGGCCAGACGGTGGCGCCGGTGGAGGCCGCTCCCGAGGCCAGCCCGGCAACCGAAGGCGAGCCGCCCGCCGTCGAGGGCGCGGCCCCGCCCACCGAGTAGCGATACCGGGCCGCGGACCGGGTCTCGAACCTGACCCCGGCGTCCGCCGACGACACATTGAATCCGGTCGAGCCGATGCCGGGGCTTCGGGACTCCCGGGACCCACGGCCGGCCGGCCCACAGCTGGAGAACGAGCGATGGCCGAGGTGTCAGCCGCGATGGTGAAGGAGCTCCGGGAGAAGACCGGGGCGGGGATGATGGACTGCAAGAAGGCGCTGGCGGAGAACGCCGGCGACTTCGCCAAGGCCGAGGAGTGGCTGCGGAAGAAGGGCATCACCGGTGCGGCCAAGCTCGCCGGCAAGACCGCCGCCGAGGGGCTGGTGGGCGCCTACGTCCACAACGGGAAGGTCGGCGCGATGGTCGAGGTGAACTGCCAGACCGACTTCGTGGCCCGGAACGAGGACTTCCAGGCCCTGGTCCGCGACATCGCCCTCCACATCGCCGCGATGAACCCGCAGTACGTTCGCCGTGAGGAGATCCCCGCCGCGGTGCTGGAGAAGGAGAAGGAGATCGAGCGGGTCAAGCTCCGGGAGCAGAAGAAGCCCGAGGCGATGGTCGAGAAGATCCTCACCGGCAAGATCGAGAAGTTCTACGAGACCGTCTGCCTGCTCGACCAGCCCTTCGTGAAGGACGACAAGAAGAAGGTCTCCGACGTCGTGACCGAGGCCGCGGCCAAGATCGGCGAGAACATCCTCATCCGCCGTTTCACCCGGTACCAGGTGGGCGAGGGCATCGAGAAGAAGAAGGAGGACCTCGCCGCCGAGGTGGCCAAGACCATCGGCCAGACGGGCGCCGGGTCCGGCTCGACCGGCCGCTGAGCGACACCCGCGTCCGGGCGGCAACGCTCGCGTTGCTGCCCCCGGCAGGCGCAGGGTAGAAGCGGTCGTACGTGACCGCGCCCAGCTCCCTCCGGTACCGCCGCATCCTCCTCAAGCTCTCGGGCGAGGCCCTGATGGGGGAGGGGAGGTACGGCATCCATCCCCCGACACTGGTGCGCATCGCCGGAGAGGTCGGCGAGGTGGTCAAGGCCGGGGTGCAGATCGCGATCGTCATCGGCGGAGGGAACATCTTCCGCGGCGTCTCCGCCTCCACCGCCGGGATGGACCGCGCCAACGCCGACTACATGGGGATGCTGGCTACGGTGATCAACGGCATGGCTCTCCAGGACGCGCTGGAGAAGACCGGGGTCTTCACCCGCGTGCAGTCGGCGATCAAGATGGAGCAGATCGCCGAGCCCTACATCCGCCGCCGGGCGGTGAGACATCTGGAAAAAGGCCGGGTGGTCATCTTCGCCGCGGGCACCGGGAACCCCTTCTTCACCACCGACACCGCTGCCTCGCTCCGGGCGATGGAGATCGGCGCGGAGGTCATCTTCAAGGCCACCAAGGTGGACGGGGTCTACGACTCGGACCCGAAGAAGAACAAGACTGCGCGCCGCTACCGGACGCTCACCTACATGGACGTGCTCCGGCAGAACCTCCATGTGATGGACTCCACGGCGATCTCGCTGTGCATGGACAACAAGCTGCCCATCGTCGTCTTCGACCTCAACGCGCACGGGAACATCTGCCGGGCCATCACCGGTTCCGGGGAGCTGGGAACGCTGGTGGGCGCACCGGAGACGAGCTGGGCGTGAGGATGCCTCGGCAGGAGGGCAGGACATGGCGGTGACGGATGACGTGGTGAAGGACCTCAAGGGGCGCATCGACCGGGCGCTCGAGGACCTCAAGCGCGAGCTGGCCAAGATCCGCACCGGACGGGCCTCGCTCAGCCTGCTGGAGGGGGTCCGGGTCAACTACTACGGCACGCCCACCCCGCTCAGCGGCGTGGCCAGCCTCGCCGTCCCCGAGCCGCGGCTCATCACCGTGAAGCCCTGGGAGAAGGGCCTCCTCAAGGACGTGGAGAAGGCGCTCCGAGAAGCGAACCTGGGGCTCACCCCCATGAACGACGGCGAGATCATCCGTCTCCCCATCCCCCCGCTCACCGAGGAGCGGCGCAAGGAGATCGCCAAGCAGGTCAAGACCAAGGGCGAGGAGCACAAGGTCGCGATCCGGAACGAGCGGCGCGATGCCAACGAGAAGTTGAAGGCCCTGCTCAAGGACAAGAAGATCACCGAGGACGAGAACAAGCGCACCGGCGACCGGGTCCAGAAGGAGACCGACGCCGGGGTCACCCAGGTCGACCAGATCGTCTCCAAGAAGGAGAAAGAGGTGATGGAGGTCTGATGGTGCGGTCTCCGCCATGAGCCGGATCGTCGTCGCCGATGCGAGCCCCGCCGTGGCCGGCGCCCTCCGGGGTTTCCTGGAGGGCAAGTACGAGGTCCGCGCTGCGCGGGACGAGGACGAGACCCTCGAGGCGGTCAGGAGCTTCGGGGCTGACCTCCTCATCGCCTCCGAGTCCGACCGCTTCGACGCCGAGGCGGTGTGCGCGGCGCTCAAGGCCCGGGACCCGGACTTCCCGGTCATCCTGGTGTACGCGCCCGAGGAGGGAGACCCCGATGGGCGGGCGCTCCGCGCGGGCGCCGAGGCCTGCCTGCAGGGGCCGCTGAAGCAGGGGACGGTGCTCAGCTGCGTGCGCAACGTGCTCGCGCTCACCGAGCTCCGCGGGAAGGCCCGGCTGGTGCGTCGCGCTCCCGCGCTGCCGGAGGGTGACGAGGGCCTCGAGCCGCACGGGGACGACGAGCCGATTACGCTGCCCGACCCGGGCGTGGGACCCACCCAGGCGGCGGACTTCGGGGCGTTCCGCTCGCTGCTCGCCCGGGAAGTGAAGCGCTCGCGGCGCTACCGCTACCCAGTGGCCTTCATCGTCCTGGCCTACGACGCGTTCGCCACCGGGATGCCCGAGCTCGAGACCACCGACGTCCAGGCGCTGCTCGCCGGCGCGAAGGGCGTGCTCGCCCGCCATCTCCGGGAGACGGACCTGGTCTCCGCCTTCCATCCCGGCAGCTGGGTGGTGTTCCTCCCGCATACCCCGGCGGAGGGCGCCATGGTGGTGGCCGAGCGCCTGCGCGAGAGGCTCACCGGCCTCGACCGGACGTACCTCATGGCCTCGGCCGGGGTCTCCGTCCACGTTCCCACCGAGAGCGGCGGGGATCTGAGCTTCGGGAAGCTTTTCCGGGACGCGACGGACGCCCTCGCGCAGGCCCGGGTCGAGGGCGGGGGTCGCACGCTCATGGCCGCAGGTGGTGGCCCCGAGACCGGCAAGGGACGCCGGAAGAACCGGCTGTTCATCGCCTGACGCGCCAGCGTCTTTGCTCAGTACCGGAGGGGCTCGCCGGTGAGCGCCGCGACGCACTCGGAGATCCAGGCCAGGAGCTCGAGGCCCTTGCTCTTGTCGTCCATCCACCGGCCGTCGTCGGTGAGTGAGAAGTGGATTCCCATGCCCTTGCCCGCCACCCAGATCTGCCGAACCGCGCGCTGGGTGTTGATGACCACCTTCTCGCCCGAGGCCGAGGTGAGCGTCACCATGTCGCCGGTGGCGACCGCGTCGAGCACGTCCGGGTCCACCTGGTCCACCGCGGCGAGGATGCGCTTCCACAGCCCGGCCACCAGCCCGTTGTAGGGGGCCTCGTCCATCATGGCTTGAGCTCCTCCTGGACCTCCTCGCCCGGCGCAGCGAAGAAGAGGAGCCGGGCCGGCTCGTCGGGCGCATCGAGCTCCAGCGCGATGACCGAGCCGGTGGGTACCGACCGCGGGAACTGGGCGAGCGCCATGAGATGCGCGGCCATGGCCGGGATGGAGGGGTTGTGTCCCACCAGGACCAGGTCGTCGTCCCGGTGCTCCTTCAGGAGCCGCTCCTGGCTGCCCACCGGCAGGTCGGGCAGGAGGGCCCGGTGCACTCGGACGGGGACGTCCAATTCTTGGGCAAGGGCGAGGATCTGCGCGGTCTGCACGGCGCGCACCAGCGGGCTCGTCAGCACCAGATCCACCCCGTGCATCCGCTTGTGGAGCGCGCGGAAGTGCTTCTCGGCCGCGTGACGCCCCTTGCCGGTGAGGGGGCGGGCTCCGTCGTCGAGGCCTTCCGGGACGTCGGAGTCGGCTTGCGCATGGCGCACCAGGTACACCTTCACGACGAGAGCCTCCCTGCAGCGCCTTCCCCGCCCACGGGTCGTACACGAGCGTGCCCGAGACGGTCAAAGGGTATGGCAGAAGGGAGGTCCATGCGTGGACCCTGGTGCGTGACGGTGGCGCTGCTGCTCCTGGCGGCAGGCGCGTGTCGGCGGAGCACGCCGCAGCCGGCCGCGCCGGATGCCGGCCCTGCGGCCGCCGGCCCCGGCGGGCCCGCCGACGCCGGGCTGCAGCTCACGGTGGCCAAGCTCGATGGTTTCCTGGCCTACGAGCGCCTCCTCCGGGGCGAGTCTGTCCCCTCGGCCCGGGAGGTCCGCCGGCTGTCGCAGGCCGCCGATGGGGGTGAGCGGGCGGTCGAGGAGGCGTACGCGGGCCTGCACCGGCGGACCGAGCGGGCGCAGGCGGTGCGGGTCGATGCCGGGCTGACCGCCGCCGAGGTCCAGGCGCTGGAGGCGCTAACCGCCGAGGTGGCGCTGGCCCGGGCGGGCGCCGGGGGGCCGGAGCTGGAGGACGCGCTCCGTGCGCTGGAGGCGGCGAAGGATCAGCTCCCCCCGGAGCAGCGGGCGGGCGTGGAGCGCACGGTGGCCCGGCTCAGGGAGCAGCAGGAGAGGGCGCGGAGCCTATCCGAGGTTCGTGCCCGCTGGGGTGACGCCGCGGTGGACGTGGTCCTGGCCCGGGAGAAGGCAGTCCTCGAGCTCTGGGGCGTGCAGCGCTGACGGCTCAGGGGCTCGGTGCTGCACCCGGCAGCAGCTGGATCCGCCCGTCGACGGGGCCGTCCGTGCGGTACACCAGCCGGAGCGGCTCGGCGGGGAGCGGTGGCTCGGTGGCGGGGTAGAGGTTTCGCAGCACTCCGAGGGCGATCGGGAACCGGGCGACGTTGATCACCTGGGTCTGCACCGTGGTTCCGGGGGCGCGCCGGTTCAGCTCGCGGGCGACCTCGATCTGATTGGCGAGCGTCGCGCCGTACGGGGTCCGGGCGGGCCCGGTGTGGTGGATCCGGACCAGGAGGTAGAGGACGACCGTCAGCGTGGAGGCGGCGAGCACGCCCGCCACGGCTCCGCGGAGCAACCGCGCGGGCAGCGCGTCCACGGCGAGCCAGGCCAGGAAAGTGAAGGCGATCCAGGTGGCGCTGAAGTAGTGGGTGAAGCCGGACTTGGCCGTGAGCCCATCGAGCAGGACCTGGCCGAGGACGATCAGCAGGGCGAGCAGGGCCGCGTCCGCGCGGGGGCGGGGAGCACTGTCCTCCGGCGGCCTCCGGACCCCCTTCCAGGCGGTGACCGCCGCCACGCCCATCCCGGCCCACACCAGCGGGATCGCGATCAGCGAGACGGCCGTCGCGACCGTGGCGAGCTTCGCCCAGAAGCTCGTGTCGTGGGCCAGCCAGGCAGCGCCGAAGATGTCCTCGATCCGCTGGGCCGAGAGGATGCGTCCGCCGAGGAAGGGGAAGAGCCAGTCGGCGATCGCCCCGACGGGCGCGCTCTCGCCGGAGGCCGACCGCCGCAGGGACGAGAGGTAGGGGAACGCGACCGCCGCCCCAGCTCCGGCGAGGAGGACCAGCCGCCAGAAGAGGCGCCGCAGCTCGCGGCGGGCACGGAACAGCAGGAAGGCGGTGACCGGGATCACGAAGGCCACGGCCATGAGATGGGTGAGCATCATCGCCAGGCAACAGGCCAGCGAGAGCAGCAGCGTCCAGGCGCGACCCCGGGCCAAGAAGCTGACCGCCGAGGCGAAGGCGAGCGCGGAGAGGGGAAGGTTGAAGGAGTTGTCCCAGATCGCCCGCGCGTAGAACCACAGGTAGGGCGAGCACAGCAGCGGGGGGACGAACCACGGCCAGAGGTCCAGCGTCCGGCAGAGCCAGAGGAGGGCGAGCGCGATCACCGCGGTCATCAGAACGGCCCGGATGGCGACGAGGAGCACCAGGTCGGAGGAGACGAGCAGGTACGCCTGGTACACCCAGGTGGGGAACGGACCGTAGGCCGCGCCGGCGGTCCCGGTGAGGCCGTGCATGGCAACCGCGTGCTGCCGGTTCGCGCGGAGCGCGCCGGCGATGAGCATCGGCTCGTCCCCGACCCACTGGATGTCCCCGGGATGCACCGCCGGGAGGAGGCAGAGGACGGCCACGCAGGCGACGAGCGCGCGGTGGCGGCGAAGCCAGTCCGCGACCGGGATGTGCGGGGCGGCGTCGATGGCCGGGGTCCTCAGACGGGCTCGTGGGTCCGGGTGAGCCGCATCAGGATGAGATTGCCGAAGGGCATGAACCAGCGCGAGTGCGGTACCGAGGATCCGACGCGGCAGGCGCGCTCGACGCCGAAGATCGCCGCGGCGAAGGGCGTGAGCAGGTGCGTGGTCGTGACCAGGTCCCAGCGGAACCAGCGGCCCAGCTCGGGGACGATGCGCCCGAGCCGCGACTTCACGGTGAGCCGGTCGAACCGGGTGATGTGCTGCTCGGAGTAGTCCACGTCCGAGAACCGGTTGAGGCCCAGCTCCAGCAGCGGCCAGGTGCTGAGGTAGTTCGGGGTGGAGAGGATGAACGCGCCGGTGCCCGGGACGAGCAGCGTCGCGACGCCGCGGAAGAGTGTCCGGATCTCCGCGGGGGTGACGTGCTCGATGAGCTCGATGGCGCTCACGCAGTCGAACGGGCCGGGCAGCGAGGGAAGGTCGTCGAGGGACCGGATGGTCTGGAACCGCCGTCGCTCGGTTCCGAAGTGCTCGGTGGCGTACTGGATCTGCTCGGGAAGGATGTCCACCCCGAGCTGCCGGCTGAAGCGGGCCTCGTCGGCGAGGGAGAGCAGGCTTCCGGCGAAGCAGCCGACGTCCAGCAAGGACAGGCCCGGGCCCGGAGGAAACGCGTCCAGCACACGGCTGAACTTGAGCAGGTGCCAGGCCCGGCGGATGGGGTTTCCGGTCTCCATCACCCGGTGGTAGTGCCCCACCGGGATCGTGGTGAGCTCCTTGCTCGAGTCGCTCATGGTTTCACCCGGCGGAAGATCCAGGTCGACTCTCGCGGGTTGGGCGGCGGCGCCTGGAACCGGTGCCAGAACAGCTCGGGCCGGGTGGCGTCGGGTCCTGGCACGTGGAGGTCCACCGCCTCGTAGCGAATCCCCTGGCGCTCGAGCTGCTGGACGAGCCCCCGCGCCGGCCACACCTCGCCTCCGAAGGCGACGACGGCGTCGGGAATCTCCAGGAAGCGGAAGTTGAAGGTCTGGAGCATCGGGTAGTCGGCCCGCTGGTTCAGCGAGAACTGCCACATGTAGTGATGCTCTGGCGCGTGAAACATCAGCGAGTACAGGGAGAAGTCCGGGAGCGAGAACACGTTGCTCCCCGGTGGCAGGTTCCGGGTGAGCCAGGCGGAGGCGGCGGCGTAGGACGAGGGTGGCGGTGACCGGAGCTCTCCCAGCCAGGCGAGCAGGGTGGAGCGGACGGCGAGCGGCCCCGGCCCGCCGATGAGCCGCTCGGCCCCCTTGTGGGCCACGTTGGTGAACGCCAGGAACGCGGCGAGGGCCAGGGCCAGGCCCATGCGCAGGGGGGATGCCTCCCGATCCAGGCCGAGCAGGAGCCACACCGTCCGCGCCGAGAGGAAGATGCCCAGCGGCAGGGTGGTGGACATGTACCGGATGTCCGCAAAAGTGGCCCAGCCCACGGGCTGCGGGGAGAGGACCGCGGCCACGAAGGCGAAGAGCACGAGACAGAGGACGCCGCGGACCAGCCACAGATCCCGACGGACGGCGGCCACCGCCAGGGCGAGCGGCAGGATGGGGAGCCACAGGCACTCGGTGGCGTTGAGGTCCCGGAGGTTCCACCGGAAGAGCAGGAGCTTGTCGTGCCACCAGCTGGCCGGGACGTAGGGCGTCACCTTCCTGCCGAAGGGGTAGAAGACGCCCACCACGACGACGAGCCCCACCACCTGGGTGAGGAGGAACAGCGCGACCCGCCGCCAGGAGTCCCGCTGCCTCCGGCGCTCGAAAAGGAGGTAGTCGGCGGCGAGGCAGACCATCCCCGCGCCGTAGGTGAGGTAGTGGCAGGCGAGCAGCGCGATGCCGCTCAGGGACAAGAGAATTCGGTTTCGCCGGGAGCGGTCGCGGTGGAGGTAGAGGTAGACGAAGGCCAGCGCCAGGGCGAACGCCAGGCCGTAGTACCGGCTCTGGCGCAGGTAGAGGAACAGGGAGACGTTCCCCAAGGTGAAGACTCCGGTGAGGGCGAGCAGCGAGCGTGGTGCCTCGCGGAGCATCCACCAGGCCCAGAGGAAGAAGCCGGCCAGACCGGCGAGGACGAAGGGCAGCCGGGCGGCGAACGCGTTGCGGCCGAGGAGCCCGACGAACGGGGCGGCGTAGAAGTACTGGAGCGGGGGGTAGGCGCGGTTCTGGATCCCGGCGAGCTCCAGGCCCCCCCGGAAGGCGATGATGTTGGTGCCGTCGAACGCGGTGGTGTCACCGGTCTTCCAGACGTTGGCGGCGAAGATGGCGGTGTTGGCCTCGTCGTCCCACAGGGCAGGGGTGCCGAGGTGGATCAGGAGGAGCGGGGCGACGGCGAGCGTGACGAGCAGCGCGCCCGTCCGCGGCTGGAGGGCAAGGCGGGTCACGTAGCTCGCGACCGAGGCATCCTCGGCATTGCCGAGTTGATGGGCGAGCGCTCTTGCCCTTCTCGGGCGCGGGCCATCACGCCCATGCCGCTACCATCGCTCTTCGCCCCCTCACAAACTGCTCGTACCCGTCCTCTGGCGGGCGTAACACCTGCACCCGAGAGAATCCGACGGACTTCAGAATTCGCAATAGACCCTGAAGATCCGGCACGAGAGACAACGGACGCGTATTTGCCTCACGGTTCCTGCTCCGAACCTCATCCGTTTCGTCCACGACGACGAAGCTAGCGATGACCTCCTTCTGCGCCTTGGCGGTCCCCCACTCGATCGAACCACCGAGCTCTGGCCCGAGCTGCGTCTCGATCACGGCAACCTCCCGGCACATTGCGCGAGTCCGGTGCAGTGCGCCGATCGGATCCTCGAGGTGGTACAGCAGCCCAAGCATCAGAACAATGTCGAACCTTCCTAGCGACGCGGGATCCAAGCTGCTCACGTCAGCCTGACGAAACTCGAGGTTCTCGAGGCGGAGCGCATCGCGCATGAGCTCCGCGCGGGTGAGATTCTCGGGACGGGCGTCGATGCCGAGCACGCGACAGCCGCGCTGGGCGAACAAGGATCCGAAGTAGCCCTCGTGACAGGCGATATCCAGACAATCGGTCTTCTTCCAGCGGTCTCCGAAGATCGGATCGAGCAGATCGAGCAGCATCCGCTCTCTCGTTTCATGGATGGGAAAGACCTCGGGTGGAAGCACGCTCTCGGTGCGGGCCCCACTGGGAAGTCGAAAGCGGTAGAACCACTTCATCTGCAGGACCGTCTCTTCCGAGACCGAACCGCGCGCTGGCGGACGCGTCGGTGGCTGGTCGTCGACGCCGCGGCGCGCGACAAACGCCATCGTGCTTGGTCCTTCGTATGCGACGATGCGACACTCTGCGAACCCTGCCGCCACGACCTGCCCCCAGGCATCCGCGCCGTATTCGGTCCGAACGGCCAGGGCGGGATCGGTCACCGCGGCATTGCCATGAAAGCTGAGCGGCATGCCTTCTCTCGAGAGGGTCAGACGACCTATCACCACCGGGATGGTGAACGCACAGAATCCTCCTGCGACGAGCACGCGCTTGCATTCCTCGAGCGCGCGAACCGGGCGCTCCACGTGCTCGAGCGTGTCGGAATGGACGACCAGGTCGAAGGTTCCGTCCGGGAAGGGCAGAGCGTGAAGGTCGACCTCAGGAAACCGCACCAGCCGATGCCCGGGGGCACGAGACAGGAACGGCGTGAGGGTACCGGCCTCGTTGACTTCCAGGATCCGTAGCCGTGCCCCCGGCCCGGACATGAAATCGTCGAGTGTGCCTGCGCCCTGGAACGTGCTCACCAGGGACCTGGCGAGCGCCATCGAACGAAGACTCGCACCGCAGGCGCCGCACCGAACTCCTTCCCGACGGTCGATGGCGTCTGCCTCCTCTTGGGAGAGACGCCACTCGGAGATCAGCTCCTTCCAGAGGACCGGCTCGCGGACTCGTCCTGTGCCGCCGCAGCATGGGCAGCGGGAACCGTCGGCTGGGGCCGAGGGCGGAGGACCCTGCTGGGTCATGTTCATCGGGTCACGCTATCATTCATCTCCGAGAGGCTGCGGGACTGATGTCTCGCGCTTGCGTGAGCTGCGATGGCCCCGCATCTCTCGTCGGCGGCCGGCTGCCGAAACGATCAGAGGATCGGCCGGAACGCGCCGATCGTCTGCCAGCCGAGCCGGGTATGAGCGGTGTTGAGGTGGAACAGCCCGTCAAAGAGCTGCATCGCCAGCTTCGAACCGGGCGAGAGCCGCTGCTTCTGGTCCAGGTCGCGAACCAGCCGCTCTCCCCTGAGGACGACCGCGAGCCGATAGAGATTGAAGAACGGAAACCCGGATCCACGGACGAAGAGGGGCGAGAAGCCCGCCGACCGCATCAGGATCTCGAGCTCGCGTGGTGAATAGTGCCGGCGGTGTCCGATGTGCCGGTCGAATGCGGATCTCGGGCCGCCCGGGACCGTCACCACCAGCGCGGCGGTCGCAGAGAGCACGGATCGCGCGCTGCGGAGAAGCAGACCGGGGTCATCGAGATGCTCCAGGACCTCGGAGCAGACTGCGTGCGTCGCGAAGCTCTTGAGCTCGGAAGGAAGCGAGTCCGCTCTCGAGAAGTCCGCCTGGAAGAAGCGAGCACCGGGGACGCGGGTGCGTGCGAGCGCGAGCCCCGCCTCGCTGAAGTCGATGCCCACGAGCTCGGCGTGCGCGAAGCGCATCCGTGCTTCCTCGAGGAAGTCGCCCTGACCGCACCCGACGTCGATCAGGCGCATCGGACTCGTGCCTTGTTGCTCCAGGGCCTCGAAGATCAGGGCGCGGCGATACCGGTGCGCGGGGTTCAGCTTCGTCGCGGCCTCGTACGCGACCCAGTGGGAATCCCACTCCCCGGCTTGCTCTGGGTGAGCGCTCGCTGTCTCGCTCACTGGTCTTCCTTGTCGCAGACGGCGAAGGTGTTCAGGCTGAGCTTGTGGGCGAAGCACCTGACTCGGCTCGGACGGAAGCCTGCCGCGACCAGCAGTGGCCAGAGATCCCTCACATCGTAGTACATCTTGTGGTCATCCATCTCTGATGCGGGGCTCATGCCCAGCTTGAATGCCGAGAACTCCAGGAACCACTTTCCGCGCCAGGAGGGCACGTTGATCAGCGCTCGCCCGCCGGGCTTCAGGATCCGGTGGATCTCCCGAAGCATTCCCGGTGCATCCCCGACGTGCTCGAGCACCGAGACGCAGAGCACGAGGTCGAGCGAGCCGGTCGGAATGCGTTCGAGGCTCCCGGGCAATGTACCCTGGATGGCCCGCACCTTCGGATTGGCCACCACCTCCGGGGCGAGCGAGACGTCCGCGACGTACGCCAGGGCGACCCGATCGAGTAATGCACCGGTGAGCTGGGCTCGATAGCCCGCGCCGAGATCACCGATGGTCTTCCCACTGGGGTCCCCCGCCCACCGGAGGACCTGCCGGACCGAGAGCCAGATGCCCAGCCGGTCGACCACCGTGAACCGGAAAGTCTCCCCGTACGCGTGGACCCTGCTCGCGTCTGCCGAGGACAGCTCTTCCGTCGACGCCTTGGTGCCGGGATCGCGGGTCGTGGCCACGTCAGGTGGTACCATCCAGGGGGATGGGCATGTGAAGCACGAGTCCGTTCAGGTGTCCAGGCGGTGTGGTGACCGGGCGAGGGGACCGCGCGATCGCCGCCACGAGAGGTTTGACCTTCGTTTTCCCGGAGACGTAGACGACCCCTCCGAGGTCCTCGAGAGCCATCCATGCTGATCACGCGAACGCCGCTTCGAATCTCCATCGGAGGTGGCGGCACAGACCTTCCCTCGTACTACGAGCGCTTCGGCGGGTTTGTCATTGCCGGCGCGATCAACCGTTACATCTATGTCAGCATCAACCGGACGTTCACCGACGACTACTTCCTCAAGTACTCGGCCCTCGAGCGCGTGAGGTCAGTGGACGAGATCCAGCACGCGATCATCCGGCAAGCCCTGAAGGCGCATCCGGTCGGACCCGGGATCGAAGTGGTCAGCATGGCCGACATCCCGTCCGGGACGGGGCTCGGCTCGTCCGGAGCATTCACCGTCGGCCTGCTCCGCGCGCTGCATGCCTTCCAGCTCCAGCACGTCTCCGCGGAGGCGGTGGCCGAGGAGGCGTGCCGGATCGAGATCGAGGAGCTCAACCGTGCCGTGGGCAAGCAGGACCAGTACATCGCCGCGCACGGGGGCCTGGCGTGCTTCTACTTTACCCGCGAGGGCGTGCGGGTCGAGCCGCTGCGGGTTCCCACCCCGGCGCTCCAGGACCTCGAGGAGCACCTGCTGATGTTTTTCACCGGGTACTCGCGCGATGCCGATCAGGTGCTGCTCGAGCAGAAGGAGCAGTCCGAGAAGGGTCAGTCCTCGATGATCGACAACCTGCACTTTGTGAAGGAGCTTGGATTCTCGATCAGGACCGCCCTCGAGGCAGGCGACTCGGTGAAGTTCGGCCGGCTCATGCACGAGCACTGGCTCCACAAGACCAAGCGTTCGTCGAAGATGAGCAACGATCGCATCAACCGATGGTACCAGGTGGGGGTGGACAACGGTGCGGTCGGGGGAAAGCTGGTCGGGGCCGGGGGCGGAGGGTTCCTGCTCTTCTACGCGGCCGACCGACTGGCGCTGCGCCAGGCCATGGCGCGGGAGGGGCTCACCGAGGTCCGGTTCACCTTCGACCACGACGGCGCGGTGGTCATCGCTCGGAACTGACCCATGCAGTGCGTGATCCTCGCCGGAGGGATGGGGACGAGAGTGGCCGCGATTGCGCCGTCCGTCCCGAAGGCGCTGATCACCCTCGCCGGAGAACCCTTCGCCGCCCATCAGCTCTCGCTGCTCGCGCGCGCCGGAATCCGCCGGGTCGTCTACTGCATCGGGCACCGTGGCGATGCGATCCGGAGCTTCGTCGGCTCAGGGGAGCGGTGGGGCCTCGCGGTCGCCTATGTCGAGGACGGTAAGACGCTGGTAGGAACCGGCGGTGCGCTCAGGCGCGCGCTCGACACCGGTGCGCTCGACCCGGCGTTCTTTGTTCTCTACGGCGACTCGTATCTGCCCATCGACTACCGGGCGGTCTGGGAGGCATTCACCGCCGCCCGCACGCCCGCGCTGCTCACCGTGTTTCGCAACGATGGCCGGTGGGACACGAGCAACGTGCTCTTCGAGAACGGTCGGGTGGTGCTCTACGACAAGCGACGTGAGGATCCTCGCTCGGTCCGCATGGTGCACATCGACTACGGCCTTTCGGTGCTGACCGGGGAGGTGCTGGAGAGGCTCGTTCCGCCCGGAGCACGCGTCGACCTTGCCGGCGTGTACCGGACGCTGAGCCTCGAGGGGCAGCTCGCGGGGCACGAGGTACACCAGCGGTTCTACGAGGCAGGCTCACCCTCCGGCTTGCACGACCTCGAGGCTTATCTCCGCGCCGGACCGGAGAGGCCGCCTGGCTGACGGGCGGCGCAACGCCTTGATCGAGATCTCCATTGTTGGTAGTCGTCCGCAGTCCCGGCGCGCGGGACGCCCGTGAACGCCGGGACGCGCACCCGGGGGGCCATGCGAGCCTTGGAAGCTCCACTCCAGATCGAACCTCACCCTCAGCAGGCGCCCGGCGCCGACCCGGAGCTGCGCCTTCTCGTGCCCGAGCGGGACGTCGATCGTCCCGAGGTCTCGGTGGTGATCCCCGCGTTGAACGAGGAGCTGACTGTCGGGGAGTTCGTGGATTGGTGCCAGGAGGGCTTCCGCCGCGCCGGGGTTCGCGGGGAGGTGCTGATCATCGACAGCGGGACCGACCGGACCGCGGAGATCGCGCTCGCTCACGGAGCACGGGTGCTGAAGTCGCCCAAGCGTGGGCTCGGGCGGGCATACATCGACGCCGTCCCGTTCATCCGCGGACCGTTCGTGGTGATGGGTGACGCGGACTGCACGTACGACTTCCGCGACCTCGGGCTGTTCGTGGAGAAGTTCCGGCAGGGATACGAGTACGTCATGGGGTCGAGGTTCCGCGGCTCCATCGAGCCTGGCGCGATGCCTCCTCTGCACCGCTACCTCGGCACTCCGGTCACGACCTGGATCCTGAACCGGCTCTACTCGAGCCACTTCTCCGACATCCACTGCGGGATGCGGGGCATCTCCACCGAGGCGCTCCGCCGTCTTCAGCTCGAGTCGCAATCCTGGGAATACGCGTCGGAGATGGTCCTCAAGTCGGTGCACCTGCGGCTTCGCACCGCAGAGGTGCCGGTGAAGTTCTACAAGGACCGGGAGGGCCGGCTGAGCCACCACAAGCGTTCCGGCTGGCTCTCGCCGTGGAAGGCGGCGTGGATCAACTTGCGCGCGATGTTCGTGTACGGCGCCGACTTCTTCGTGCTCCGGCCAGGCTGGGTGTTGCTGGTGCTCGGGCTCCTGCTGACCCTTCCCTTGACCTTCGGGCCGATCAGCGTCGGGCCGGTCACCTTCTCGCTCTACTGGATGCTGGCCGGATTCGCCGCCACCCTGCTCGGGATCCAGGGCGTGTACATGGGGTGGATCGCTCGGATCTTCTACGACTTTACCGGGTCTGCCAGACGGCGCCTGCTCGCGCTGTTCCCCTACACCCGGACCGTGCTGCTGAGCGCGGTGCTCTTCCTTGCGGGGGTGGGCCTCACGGTCCCGCTGATCTCCCTCTACATTCGGGGTGGGCTCCGCCTTCCGGTCGATGTCGGCATCGCCTCTCACATGGCGGTGACTGGCCTGCTCCTGTGCCTCTGCGGCTTCATCACCTTCGTCTTCATGCTCCTGGTCCACGCCGCCAGCAGGCTCTCCAATCTCGTTTACGGCGCATCCGGCCCCTCGCCCCGCGCGAATCTCGGGAGGACCTCTTGAGCAGCTTCAGTGCTTCCTACCTCGCTGAGACCAAGGCCATCCTCGACGCGCTGGACGTCTCCCAGCTCGATCGCATCGCGGAGGGACTGGCGGCGGTGCGGTCTTCCGGTGGGCGACTGTTCATCCTCGGGGTGGGCGGCTCGGCCGGACACGCGAGCCATGCGGTCAACGACTTCCGGAAGATCTGCGGGTTCGAGGCCTACACGCCGACGGACAACGTCTCCGAGCTCACCGCCCGGGTGAACGACGAGGGGTGGGACACCACTTTCGTGCACTGGCTGCAGGGCTCGCGGCTGCGCGCCGGGGACGGTCTCCTGGTCTTCTCCGTGGGGGGAGGAAACCGCGAGAAGCGAGTCTCCAACAACCTCGTGCTCGCGCTGGAGCACGGGAAGAAGGTGGGCGCGCGCATCTACGGAATCGTCGGCCGGGATGGTGGCTACACCCGGGAGGCCGCGGACGCCTGCGTGGTGATCCCTCCGCTCAACCCGGAGCGCGTCACGCCGCACACCGAGGGCCTGGCTGCGGTGCTGTGGCACCTGCTGGTCACACACCCGGCGCTGAAGATGCAGGCGACGAAGTGGGAGTCGGTTCGCTAGCGTGAGCCAGGGTCGAGGAGAGAGCGTCTTCGTCGTCGGCGGGGCCGGCTTCATCGGGAGTCACTTCGTGGACCGGCTTCTCTCCGAGGCCGCCACCCGCCGGGTGACCATCTTCGACAACTTCTCGTCCGGTCGGGAATGGCATTTCGCCCACCACCGGGCCGATCCCCGGTTCAGCGTGGTGCGCGGTAACGTGAAGGACCTCGGCGCCCTCCGGACCGCCATGGATGGGCACGACGTGGTCATCCACCTCGCCTCGAATCCGGATATCGCCCGGGCCGCCACCGAGCCGGACATCGACTTCCGCGAGGGGACCTACCTCACCCAGAACGTGGTCGAGGCGATGCGGCAGAGCTCGGCGAAGCGCATCCTCTACGCATCCGGGAGCGGGGTGTACGGAGACCTCGGAGAGCTCGAGGCCGGCGAGGACCACGGGGCACTCGCGCCAATCTCCACCTACGGCGCCAGCAAGCTCGCGGGGGAGGCGTTGATCACCTCGTACGTTCACATGTTCGGGCTGAGCGGGTGCAGCTTCCGCTTCGGGAATGTCGTTGGGTCACGCCAGACGCACGGAGTGGGCTTCGACTTCCTCCGTCGGCTGCTCAAGGACCCAAGCGAGCTCCCGATCCTCGGGGATGGGACCCAGAGCAAGTCCTACATCCACGTGACCGACGTGGTGGACGCCGTGCTCCTCGCCCATCGTCGGTCGACGAAGCCGGTTGACGTCTTCAACGTTGCGACCGGCGATTACATCACCGTCCGGGAGATCGCCGAGCTCGCCTGCGAGTGCCTGGGCCTCTGGCCGGGGAAGACGCGGTTGTCGTTCGGCACCGGAAACAGGGGCTGGAGGGGAGACGTCCCGGTCGTGCGACTGGCGACGGAGCGGATCCGGGGCCTCGGCTGGCGGTGCCGGCGCAGCACGCGCGAGGCGCTGAAGGCCTCCCTGCTGGAGATGCTGCCGGATCTGCGGGCTGGGCGGGCATGAGCGGAGAGGCCGCGGCACGTTCCCGGAGAGTGGCGGTCTTCCTCGACCGGGACGGGGTCCTGAACCAGGCGCTCGTGCGAGACGGGTTGCCCCATCCGCCCGACGACCTGGCCTCGCTCCAGGTCCTGCCGGGGGCAGCCGAGGCCTGTGCCACGCTCCGCGGGGCTGGGTTCCTTCTCATCGTGGTCACCAACCAGCCGGACATCGCCCGCGGTACCCGTACCTGGGAGGACGTCGAGGCACTCAACCGCCGGCTCTCCGAGTTGCTCCCCCTGGACGAGATCCGGGTGTGCCCTCACGACGACCGGGACGGGTGCGACTGCCGGAAGCCCTCGCCGGGCCTGTTGCTGGCGGCCGCGCGCGACCGCAGCATAGACCTGGGGCGCAGCGTGATGGTCGGCGACCGCTGGCGCGACATCGAGAGCGGCCAGCGCGCAGGCTGCTGGACGGTCTTCGTGGATCATGGGTACTCCGAGCGTCGGCCAGAGCGGCCGGATCTCACGGTGCGATCGCTCGGCGAGGCGGTGCCATGGATACTGGCCACCGCGTCAAAGGAAAGGGTCAGGGCATGACAGTCAGTGTGGGCTCGTTGCGGATCAAGGTCTTCGCGGACGGGGCGGACCGGAAGGCCATCCTGGACCTCTACGCCAATCCACTGATCAAGGGCTTCACCACCAACCCGACGCTCATGCGCCAGGCGGGGGTAAAGGACTACGAGGTGTTCGCTCGCGAGATCCTCGCGGAGATAAAGGATCGGCCCTTCTCGCTCGAGGTCTTCTCCGACGAGTTCCCCGAGATGGAGCGCCAGGCGATGAAGCTCGCCGCCCTCGGTGACAACGTCTACGTGAAGATCCCAGTCACCAATACCCGCCGCGAGGGCTCGGCCCCTCTCATCCAGCGGCTGGCCCGCCGTGGGGTGAAGGTGAACGCCACGGCCCTGCTGACGCTCGAGCAGGTGCGGGACATCCGGGACCAGCTCGCCGGCGGCCCGCCGTCGATCATCTCGGTGTTCGCGGGGCGCATCGCCGACACCGGGGTCGACCCCGTCCCGTTGATGCGGTCGGCCCTGGAGACCGTGGGCGGGTACAGGAACATCGAGATCATCTGGGCCAGCCCGCGCGAGGTGTTCAACATCGTTCAGGCGGACCAGATCGGCTGCCACATCATCACCGTCACCCCGGAGTTGCTGAAGAAGCTGCCGATGCTCGGGACAGACCTGGCCGATCTCTCCCTGGAGACCGTCAAGATGTTCCACCGGGATGCCACGGCGGCCGGTTACAAGCTCTAGACCGCCGATGCTCGCCTCCGAAGTTCCCCTCCGGAACGAAGGGGCGCCGCAACCGTCCGGGGGGAGTCGCCTGCGCTCGACCTGCCGCTTCGTGGTCTCGGTGATCGTGTCGGCCGGACTGTCGTGGGGTCTCGCTCTCGCGCTCCGGCGGCCGCTGGAAGTCCGCACGGACATCGTCGGGTACCCCATCTTCGCCAACTTCAACGTCTTCAACTACTTCACCCAGTACTACGTCGCGATCCTCTGCTTTCCTCTTGGAGCGCTCCTTCTCTACGAGCTGATCGGGCGCCTATGGCCCGGCAGTGGTTGGCCCGGAGGAACGCTCGGCTCCGCCGAGGTCGAGCTTCCTCGGCCGACGCGCCCCGTGCTCCGTGTCCTGCCCTCGATTGCGATCGGGGCGAGCCTCGGAACCGCCTGGCTGCTGTCCTCGGAGTCGGCAGCGGAGTGGCTGCTCCTGGTTCCCGTCGCGACCGCGCTCGTCTACGCGGGTGTGGTGTCGACCGCCGGGCTGCTCGCCGCTCGCCTCCGGGGTCGACAAGGGATCGCTCTTCCTTCACGGATTAATCTTGCGCTCGCGCCCTTCACTCTGCTCCTGCTCGAGCTCCTCTCCCGGGAAACCTGGGTCGCCGTTCAGCAGCCCCCGATGATCGAGCGCTACGCACCGGTGCCTCGGGTCGTGATCGCGGGTCTGCTGGGGACGGCTCTGCTCTGGACCATCCTGCGTCTCGAACGCGGGCGTTCGGTCTCCGACCTCGTCCGGTTCGAGGCGCAGAGCACGCTGCTGATCGTGGTCCCGGTCCTGCTCTTCACGTACACGGCTGCCATTCCCCCGCCGCTGGACACCATCGACCTCTTCCACCAAGGGGAGCTCGTCGGAGGAGCCCAACTCGTCTCGCGTGGGGCCTTCCCATGGAGGGACGCGTTCTTCATCCACGGGCTGCTCCAGGACGTCCTCGTCCCCTGGCTCGGATTCTCGACCTTCGGCAGGACGATCTGGGGGGCGAAGGCCGGATTCGAGTTCTTTGCCACGCCCGTCTGGTGGCTGGCCTACTACGCGCTCCTCGTCTACCTGTTGAGAAGGCGCCCGCTCCTGCTGCTGGCCGCAGTAGCCGTCCCCTTCTTCGGGGCGTATCTGATTCCCCATCACCGCTTCGCGTTGTATCCGGTGGTCCTTCTTGCCCTAGCCGCTGTTCTTCGAAGGCCGGGCTGGTTACAGGCATTCGGCCTCGCTGCCGTACTGGTGATCGCCAACCTGCTGGTGCCTGAGCTCGCGTACGCGGCGCTCGCCGCCGGCGCGGTGCTGCTCTTTTACGAGGCGTCGCGCAAGGACCGAGGCGACCGCCTTCGAGACCGTTTCGCCGGAACATGGCGATCCGCCATGGCAGGGGGTGTCCTCGTCCTGCTCTGGTCTGCGTTCCTGCAGCGTCACGCCGCCCTGGGCGGCTTCCTGGACTATTACCGGACCTTCGCCTCCGGGCATCAGCTCACGGGTGGGATTCCGATCGTCGCCTCGTCTTATGCGGATCCGTACTTCCTCAAGCTGATGGTCCTGCCGCCCCTGACGGTGGTGCTCGTCTTCTGGTGCGTCGTCGCACGCCGGCGACGGAACGTTGCGCTCGAGGAGCGCGACTGGGTGATGGTGGCCGCGACCCTGGTGACGGCGGCGTACTACACCAAGTTTCTCAGCCGGGCGGACTGGCATGTGGCCCACGCCGCGGCTGCGGCCCTACCCGCGGTCTTCTTCCTCGCAGACCGTGGGCTGAACGAGGTGCAGAAGCTGGTTCCGGGACAGGGGCGGTCCTGGATCGCTGTGCTTGGACCGGTGGCGATTCTCGCCTGGGTCGCCCATTCCTCGCCGCCTGGTTTCCTGAGCTCGCAGGGGCAGCTCGGGACCCACTACCACTTCCGCGCGCCGGCGCCGCCGCGAGTCGCCGGCTTCGGCTGGTCGGACGAGACGGTCGCGCCGGTGATGCAGGAGGTATCGACGTTGAAAACCTTCGTCGAGCAGGAGGTGCGACCCCGCGAGCCGATCTTCGACTTCACCAACCAGCCGGCGCTGTACCACTTCCTCCTCGACCTGAAGCCGGCCAGCAGGTTCTTCCACGTCTCGATGGCCATCCGGCAGCGTTCGCAGGGCCAGCTCATCCAGGACCTCGAGCGGACCCGTCCCCGGCTGGTCGTTTACCAGACCGACCATGGTGGGCTTCCCGAGTGGGACGGCGTGCCCAACGTCGTGCGCCACTACGAGGTGAGTCGGTACATCCTGGATCACTACGTACCGTTCAGGAAGGTGGCTGGTCAGACCTTCTACGTCTCACGTGAGCGCCCTGGTTCCGACTTGACGCCGTCCCAGGCCGCAACCGAGACAGGCGGCCAGCGCTGCGACTGGGGCTACGCGGCCTTGCATCTGGAGACGGAGCGGCTGGAGGTCGGTCCCGAAGGACGCATCGTCGGAACGGCGAGCGCGGTGCGCCTCGCGGCGAGCGGCTGGGCGGCCCTCCGCGGTGGCGCGGGGCCGGCCAAGGAAATCATCGCCGTCGCCGAGGGTGTCGTGCGCGGCCGAAGCGCCCCAGAGGATTATCGAGCTGACGTCGCCCGGCACCATGGCGCCGGTGCCGCGAAGTCCGGGTTCCGGATGTTCGCCGAGTGGAACCGGAGGGGTCAGGACCAGCCGCAGGTCGCGCTCCTAGCCGTGAGCGACGCAGGGGAGGCAGGGGTCCTGTACACCCCTGGCGGCGGAACGGGAGCTGGAGTCCAGCAACTGCCGGCGGAGCTCGGGCAGGTGCGCCTGGTGCCCGGCGCCACGATCGGGAACGTCGAATCTCTGGAGGTCTCGAACGAAGCCATCCTCCAGGTGGAGTTCCCACGCGAAGTCCGTCTGAGCGAG
>Ga0105104_10000525_pt1 | contig 29721 bp, 27 predicted proteins | sample PPLLaktember2015_3_FD_87034 | JGI IMG/M metagenome (GOLD analysis project Ga0105104, IMG submission 87034) | Freshwater sediment microbial communities from Prairie Pothole Lake near Jamestown, North Dakota, USA - PPLs Lake P7 Core (6) Depth... | ecosystem: Environmental > Aquatic > Freshwater >...
ACTGGTTGGCAAGCAGGTTCTCGCCCCGGGCCCATCCGCTTAAGACCGTATCATGAGGAGAGTACCGGACTATGGGAAGGCCGCGCGAGGCCTCAAAGAAGGGACTGCTGTCGAACATCACAGCCGTCTCCTGGCCCATCCCGTACCCAATGGGGTGCCGGTTGTTGACGCTCGCCTTAAGAAGCGTCCCCGGGATGTAGAAGCGTTCACGGTCCAAACCGGTCGCCAGATCCTCCACTTCCAAGCCCATCTGTTTGGCCAGGCCGCAGGCGTCACCCAGGAGCAGCAAAACTCCGCCCTGATCGGCGAAGGCCTTGAGTTTCGCCAGGCCTTCAGTTCCTATCCCGCCCCTGTATTCGGCCGGGTAGGGGTCGGAAAGACCCTCCACAATCGACTTCGGGTCTTGACTGCACAAGACGATGACGTCATGCCGAGCCAGGTCACCGGTGCGTAAGTCCTTATCGGCCAATAACTGAAATGCGAATTCGTTCTTTTCGAGGATCCATCGTGTCCAGCCCTCGTCCGGTGCCGGCTCGTAACTCTGGTACACGGCTGTTCTGGGAGCGCGCAACTCCTGCCAGGCAAGCTGAGGGGCCCGGCCGACCCGTTCAACAGTAACGGGGAGACCCTCGAGAAGCTTGCCGAGAGCCGCTGCATCACCCGAGAAACGGGCCATCAGAGTACCGACCGGGAAACCCCGGCCCTCCACTTGGAAGCCATTTGGGGCCCAAGAGACCGGGGCGCCCGCTTTTAGGAAACGATTGGTCAGAATGGCAAAAGCGTTATTCTCGTGGCTGAAAAGGCAGTAGGGTCCCTCGCCCGACACCCTCGCCCTGTAATCCTTGCCGGCATCCCTCGCGACCGCGCTTTCCGCTTCGTCGAAGGCCTGGTCCGCTTCGTAGACCTCGACTCCCAAAAGCAGGCCGAGTGTATGGCCGGTCACGTCGTAAGGCGTTCGCAAGTCTTTCCCTACGGGCATCCGGTAGTTCTGCCGCTCGAGCAGGGTCTTCGCAAAGGCGCCGTAGGGCTGGGCGATTTGAACGACAAAGCTGCGGCTCGGGAAGCGCGATCGTTCCGGATTCCCGTAAGGCGCGGAGAGGAGCTTCGCAGGCACCTGGAAATCAGCATCCGCGCGTCGCACTTCCACCTGGCCGAGGCGAAGTATCTCCAGGAGGTCCAGGAGGGACTGGGGATCCCTTTGGTCGGCCGGGATGATAAAGGCGTATGGCTCTTTCCGCATGACCGCGTTCAGTCCGACTTTGTAGAACCCCCGCAGCCACTCTCTTCTGAAGCGGGCGGCGTGAAGCAGGCAGGCCTGGACTGCTTCCTTCTGGTACGTAATAACGTCCCCGATTTTCCACGTTCCCGGCTCCCACGGGAGTGGGAAATTCCAGGAAGCCTTGGTTGGGTCGAAGTCAGCAACCGGTTTCATCTGAGCCGCGTTGACGGCAAGCGGGGACGCCAGCCGAGCACTGGCCGCCTCCATGAGGATGCGGACGCCGCCGTGATAGTGCTGGTAGGAACGCCCAGGTGTAAAGGCGTCGAAGATCGCATTCGTGACCACTCCCGCTCTTCCGGCTCGAACCATCGAGGAAAGGATCGAGGTACCAACGTCCGCGATTTCCGCCTGGAGTATGGCGTCGACGTTCGGGTCAATCGGATCGATGAACGGCGGGATGAAGAGCCGTGCTCCAAAAGCCCCCATCTGGTGCAAATCCACCACGATCTGCGGGTGCCACTGCTGATGCACCTTCTCGACCAGCAGCCGGGTCTCTTTCTGCGTGAACATGAACCAGTCGCGATTGTTGTCGTGACCGGAGTATGGATGGTAGAGCTGGGGCGGCGTTGTGCCTTCGGCCGGGGTTCCTAAAGTCTTTCGGTACCAGTCCGCAACGAGCGTGGTCCCATCCGGATTCAGAGAAGGGACCAGCAAAAGGATGACCCGGTCGAGAATCTCGACGGTTTCCGGACTGCGTGACGTCGCCAGGGTGTAGGCGAGGTCGACGGCGGTCAAGGGCGAACCGACTTCAGTCGAATGAATGCCGCAGGTGACAAGCACGACCACCTTTCCGGCGTCTATCAAGGCTTCAGGCTTTTCCCCTTTGATTCTCGGGTCGGCCAGTGATGCCTGGATCTTCCGATACTCGTCCAGCCGACGCAGGTTGCCAGGGCTGGAGATGATGGCGAGAAGCATCGGCTTCCCGAGAGTCGTTTCTCCCAACTCCTGCGTCAGAACGCGGTCGCTGGACGCATCGAGGCGGCTGAAGTACTCGCGGATCTGGCTCCAGTCAGCCAGTTTCTTGTCGGCCCCGACCGGAAACCCGAGAACCTGAGCGGGGGCCGGGACAGCTGGATAAGCAGCGGTGGTAAGGGTGCTAAAGAGAAGAAGCAGATGAACAATGGCTCTCATGTCGTTCCAGGCGCTCGGGCTAAATTTTTTTCCGCATCACGCGGGCATCTTCGAGAGGATTTCTGTAGTATCTCCTGCGGATACCCACCACTTCAAAACCTTCCTTAATATAGAAGGAGATCGCCCGATCGTTGGACCATCTGACCTCGAGAAAGCATTCGCGGCATCCCAGGCTGATGGCCGTTTTGAGCGCATCATTGAGGAGATCGGTGCCAATTCCCTCCCCCTGGCGGTCCGGATCCACCCCGATCTTCAGAAGCTCCAGCTCGGGCTTTACAGTCCGGACGGCACAAAAACCCACCACCTCCAGCCCATTGCACCAGACCGTGACTTCGCATGCATCATTCAGTATGAGGCCCTTGTAGATCTCGGGCGTCCAGGAGTTCAGGGCGCAAAGAGAATCGAGCCGCTGCAACGCGGGAATGTCTTCAAAGGTCGCAAGACGAATGCCGCACTTCTGGGACTTAGGATTCGGCCTCATCGTTTTCCTGGATTAGCGGCCTTGCCGCCGACCGGTTGAAGCTGCACATCTGGGGGCCGGAGGTAATTCGCTTTGACGACCGCCGCGCCGGTTTCGTTCCCCTGGGCATGCCGGAGATAAGCCAGTTGACACAACTCCGCCAGCACACAGTTGTCCGACTCGATCACCCGGGAACGGGGGAGCAGATTGAGGATGGTGGATCTATAGAGGGTCGCTCCATCCCCTACAAAACAATAATCATTTTCGGGGAGCTTCTTAAGCCATTCCTCGGGCCGGCCCACGTCTTCCGGTACGCGAACGCTCGGCTCTTTGGCATCCGTCTCATACACGGCGGCGTAAATCTGTTGCCGGCGCGCATCGACAACCGGGGCGACAAGAGGGGAAAGGTGACGAAACCGGTAAGCAAGGGCCTCAAGTGAGGAGACCGCAATGACCGGGCGTCCCAAAGCCTGTCCAAACGCTTTGGCTGCCGCCACCCCGATCCTCAGGCCTGTGAACGAGCCCGGCCCTGCCGCCACCGCAAAACAATCCACCTGCGCCATAGTGATTTCGTGCTGTTCCAGCAGAAAATCAACCCAGCCGATAAGGCGTTCAGAATATTTCAGCGGCGTCTTCGCCAAGTGAAGTCCAATCACCTCGCTGTTGCGACTGAGAGCGACGCCACCCGCGTTCGAGGCGGTATCAAGAGCAAGGATGAACATTTCTGAAGCGTAAGTTTACCATGAGCGTTGCCGGTTACCCGTTGCCAGTTACCAGTTATCAGTTACCAGTTACCAGTTGCCGGTTACCAGTTACCAGTTGCCGGTTGCCGGTTACCAGTTTCCAGTTTCCAGTTCCCAGTTATCAGTCAGTTACCGCACGCCGTGGACGCCAGCCCCCAAAACCACTGACCGGCAACCGGCAACCGGTAACCGGCAACTGGTAACCGGTAACTGGTAACCGGCAACCGCCTCACGACAGCTTGCTGCCGGCTGTCTCGGGCTGGGGAACGCGCCGGACTCTCATTGTGTGAATCCGGCGACGGTCAGCACTCAGCACCTCGACTCCCAGGCCGTCGATCGTCATGGTTTCGCCGGCAACGGGAACCCGATTCAGCGTGGAGACAACCAGGCCGGAGATGGTCGTGACGTCCTGTTCCCCAAGATGAACCCCCAATGTCTCTTCAACCTCCTCGAGGCTGACTCCGCCGCGGACGATGTAGTTGCCGTCGCCTTCATAGGTCAGGTCAACGCGGCGCAGCTCATCCTCATCCCTGATCTCGCCGACGATTTCCTCCACCAGGTCTTCGATCGTTACCAGGCCAGCGACCGCCCCGTACTCGTTAATGACGATCGCCAGATGCTCAGCGTTAGCCTGCATTTCTTTCAGGAGCTCCGCAACCCGCTTAGTCTCGGGCACGAACCAGGGTTTGAGGAGCAGCTGCGTGATCGGATCATCTTCGTGTGCCGGGTCAAACGCAGCGAGCAGGTGCTTGACGTAAGCAATCCCGACGATATCGTCCAGCCTTTCACGGTACACCGGGATTCTAGAGTGTTTGCTCGAAACAAAGAGATCCCGGAGATCGGCGATCGTGCTCTTTTCTTCTATGGCAACGACTTCCGAACGAGGAGTCATGATTTCCCTGACGAGAGTGCTGCCGAATTCCAGCGCCGATTGGATCAGCTCGCTCTCTTCCTTCTCGATGATCCCTTCCTCTTCTCCGACGTCCAGATAAGCCTGAATTTCCTCGTCGCTTGGATCCTCATCGTCCTCCTCCTGACCGTTTACCCGTTTCTCGCGCTTGGCTTCCGCGGTCCTCAACACGTGCGATAAGGGCCAGCTGAGCCAACGCAGAATCGTGTGCAGTGTGCCGATCGTCGGCAAAAGAGCGAGGAGAACACGCTCCGGGTTGGGCTGAGTGATCAGACGAGGAAGGAGTTGCCGAAAGAGATAGACAGCCAGGATCAACAGGCCGGCGGACATGACGTACGGGTGGCGTAGACCGGATTCCGTAAGGATGACGGTGACCATCACGGCCCCTATCACCTGGAGCACCTGGATTCCGAACTCGATGGGAAGCAGGAAATGTCGCGGATCCTTGGAAAGGTCGGCAAGGATCGCGCTGGTCCCGTTGGCCCTTTCCGCGAGGACTCGAAGAGACACGGCCGAGAGTCCAGCGACTGAATTCTGGACGACGGAAAGGAAGCAGACACCGAGGCCTACGAGCAGAGTTACGGAGATAGCGATATACAAGGCAGTCAACTGAGCGAGAATTCCCCTTTCAGCCGGCCCTCCAGTTCTTCCATCTCACCTTCGTCAACCTCGTGATCGTAACCGAGAAGGTGCAGGAGGCCGTGTAGCATCAGGACACTGAGTTCCTGTTCGAGTCCCGCCCTTCTTTGACGATCGGCGGTCTCAACTGATATCAGAATGTCACCCAAGTAAGCGTCGTCCCCGGGAGCCTCATCGCCGGACGGGAATGAGAGCACGTCCGTCGCCTTGTCCAATCCGGCAAACTCGCGGTTAAAGCGTCTGATCGCTGCATCGCTCACGAGAACAACCGAGAATCCCGCGCGAACGCCGAGCCGGGACGACAGCTGTCGCCCAAACGCAAGCAGCGCCTGTCTCTCGACAGTCAGCTTCCGCTGCCTATTGAACACGTGGATGTTCGGATCGTCTTTCCTCAAGGGGCGTATTGAAGTTGAACCCCGGATACTCGATCCGGTGATGGTGTATCCCGGCGATGACCCGGACGAAAGCTCGCGAGATGTCCTCTAAGTCCTTGAGAGTAATATCGCATTCGTCAAACTGCCCGTCCTGGATAGTCGATTGGACCAGGCGCTTGATCATTCCTTCGATCTGGCTGGGTGTCGGGTCTTGCAGGGTGCGGGCCGCAGCCTCCACCTGATCCGCAAGCATCAAAATGGCCGCCTCACGGGACTGGGGTTTCGGCCCTGGGTACCTGAAGTCGTCCTCGCTAATGTTCGGATGCTTTTCGTCCGCAGCGTCCCGTGCTTTCTGATAGAAGTAAGTCATAAGGCGGGTGCCGTGGTGTTGGGGGATCATGTCGCGCACTTTCGGTGCGAGATTGATCTCATCCGCCAGGGACAACCCGTCCTTCACATGGCTCGCCAGTATCAGGCTCGACATACTCGGAGACAGGTTCTCGTGCTTATTCGAGCAATAGATCTGGTTTTCGATGTAGTAGGAAGGCTTTTTCAGCTTTCCGATGTCGTGATAGTAGGCGCCAACTCTTACCATGAGAGCATTGGCCCCGATGGCCTCCGCAGCAGCCTCGGCAAGAGTACCGACGACAATACTGTGATGATAGGTCCCCGGCGCCTCGACCGCGAGCCGCCTGAGGATCGGCTTGTTCAAGTTGGATAATTCCAGAAGCCGAATATCGGTCGTAACATCGAAAAGAGACTCGAGGACTGGAAGGAGCAGCGAGGCTAGCATGGCGGCGAAAAGGCCGCTTAGAAAGCCGCCGGACAGACGGATGGTGAGGGCTGTCCAACTGAGGGCCGTCGTGGACGCGTACAGGTGCAGCGCCAAGACAGTCGCTACGTTGACGAACCCGATAATGAGACCGCCTCGAATAATTGCGAGGCGCTCCCGGTAATGATCCAGGACATAGACTGCGGTCAGACTGCCAGCGAGCGTGTAGACGGACAACGGGACGTGGCCGGTCATCAACCCGACGAAGACCGCGAAAATCAACGAAAAAAGGACGGCCAGGTTGGCATCGACAAGCAGAATCACCAGGATGGTGCCCGCCGCCACTGGGGCCAGAAAATAAAAATTGAGCGGGTTCTGCAGGCTCTCGCTGATCACCGTCTCGGACAGGACGTCAGCCAGCCCCACAAAGACCTTCGTCACGAGGAGCGCGCCGCACAGGACGAGGGCCAGCAGGAGGTAGCGCGGTTTTATCTTCCCGCGCTTCCTGTGGAAGAGGACCAAGTACTGCCACAGCGCGACCATGAAGAAGGTGACAATTACCAGGATGCCGAAAAAGCGACTCAGAACGCGGTACGGCTGTTTGAGTTTCTTGAGGTGGTTGAGCAGAACCAGGTTCTGGCTGGTAATCTCATCACCCGCCCGAACGATCGTCCGGCCTTTCTTGACCTGGATCACCACTGGATCGACTTCAAGCTCCGCCTGCCGCTCCAGCGCGCGAGTCTCTTCCCCGCTGAAGAACAGATTCGGCCTGAGCCAGGAGTCAAAAGAGGAGATGAGGATCTTCTTCTCTTCGGCACTGACGGCCGTCAGCTCGAATTCATTCTGACGCAGCAGGTCTTTGGCACGAGCCAGATCGCGGACAGACATCCAGTCAGTTAGCGGCTCTTTGGCGCCGGTCACACTGTTCCTGACCTCAATTCCGCTCTTGAACTGGTAGCGCAGAAGGATGTCCCGACTCTCCACAACGCCGGGGGCCTTCAAGGCCTCGGTCAGAATCTTGATCAGCTGGTTCGCCAGGTCGCGGGAAAAACCATGGGCGAAGCAAATGCGCAGAACTCGAGGCTGGCTCAGTTCGGGAATACGCTGGGTCAGGTCCTTGAAAAGGCGTTCCTGAGCGTCCTTTGGAAGTGGGCGATCAAGACCCAGGCGAAGGCGGGCCCGTTCTTCGTCAATGGCAGCACGTCCTGTGGCAAACGCCCGCTTCAACTCGGCTTCGATCCTGCTGTTGACACGCAGGTCGAAGATGAACACTGCGGGAACCCGGGCGAGGGCCTTTTCGCGCTTCTCGGCAGTTGCCTCCGGGTCTTCAACGGTGAAGTCCTGGGGAGCTTCCACTGTCTGGGAAACAACATCGCCAACCTTATGATCAGGAATACTTTGGAACTGGTAGCCAACCAGGAGGAGGGTTATGACCAGGCAGATGGCTAAACCTGTGAGCAGTTCGATGAGAGTGAGCTGGCCGAGGAACCGAGCGCGCCACCGGGCCAATCCGACGAGGAACTTCCCGAGGTCGAACTTCTTGTTTTTCCGCCCGTTGGGTTTTTCAGCCATCTCTCAAATGCAAGACGACCTTCGTCCTGCAACCACTGACCCGGCGCGAGGCGCATGTCCACTTGAACGGCCGAGCGTCGCAGGGGCTTGCGACCTCTGGAACAGGGTCGCCAAGTGTGTACAAGGCCTCCTAACCTCGTCGGGGCCTATTATAGCATTGTTACAGTTAGCCTTCGAGCCTCTTGAACAGCAGGCACGCATTGGTGCCGCCAAATCCAAACGAGTTCGACATCGCGTAGGTGACCGAAGCCTTCCGCGCGACGTGAGGAACATAGTCCAGGTCGCATTCAGGATCGGGGGTGTCCAAGTTGATGGTTGGAGGGATGATTTGATCGCGCAGAACCAAGGCTGTAATGCCCGCTTCCAGGCCTCCCGCGGCGCCGAGTAAATGCCCGGTCATGGACTTGGTCGAACTGATGGCCAGCTTCCGGGCCTGGGCTCCAAACACTCTCTTGACTGCCAGGGTCTCAATCCGGTCGTTGGGCGGGGTACTGGTGCCATGGGCGTTGATGTAATCGACCTGTTCCGGCTCGATGCCGGCATCTCGCAAGGTTGCCTGCATGACGCGGACAGCTCCGTTGCCGTCATCCGGCGGAGCGGTAATGTGGTGGGCATCGGCACTCATGCCGTAGCCGATGACCTCAGCAAGCATCGGCGCGTTGCGGCGCCGCGCGTGCTCCATCTCTTCGAGGATAATGATCCCGGAACCCTCGCCCACTACGAATCCGTCCCGGTCCCGGTCAAAGGGCCGGCTGGCCCTTTCGGGTTCGTCGTTTCGCGTCGATAGCGCTCGCATGGAAGCAAAACCGCCGAGGCCCATGGGCGTGATGGCGGCTTCCGAGCCGCCGGCAATCATCACGTCGGCAGCGCCGCGTTGAATGATCTTGAAGGAATCGCCGATGGCGTGTGCTCCAGCCGCACATGCGGTACAGGTCGCGGAGTTCGGGCCGGACGCACCGAAGCGGATGGAAACCTGGCCCGAGGCCAGGTTGATAATGCTGGCTGGAATGAAGAAGGGTGATATTTTTCGCGAGCCTTTGTCGAGATAAGTCTCGTGCTCCCTCTCAATGGTTGCAAAACCGCCGATGCCGGACCCGATGAAAACCCCGACTCGCGGAGCGATCTCCGGGGTGATCACGAGACCCGAGCTTTTGACGGCGACGTCGGAAGCGGCCAATGCAAACAAGATAAAGCGATCCATCTTGCGTGCATTCTTGGCATCAACGACCTGCAGCGGGTCGAAATTCCTGACCTCGGCAGCAATGCGCGTGGAGAAATCGCTGACGTCAAAGCTGGTCACCGGCCCCACACCGCTCTTGCCCGCGAGGAGCGCTTGCCAGCTGCTCTCGGTATCCAAGCCAAGGGCGCACACTAAACCTACCCCGCTTACAACCACCCTTCTATTCAAGTCTTTCTGATGCTCCTGGGGAATTTACTTCTGATGGGCCTTTATGTAGTCGACCGCGTCCTGAACCGTCTGAATCTTCTCGGCATCTTCGTCAGGGATTTCGATGTCGAAGTCTTCTTCGAATTTCATGACTAACTCGACCGTATCCAGAGAATCGGCTCCGAGATCATCGACAAAATGAGCATCCGACAAAACGTCTTCGTCCTTCACTCCCAACTGATCGACTATGATTGATTTTACCTTTTCCTCAACCGATGCCATGTCTCCTCCGTTTCGGTACCTGTAAATGATGGCGACGGCTACATGTACATGCCGCCGTTTATATTTAGCACATGACCTGTAATATATCCAGCCTCTTTTGACGCCAGAAAACAGACGCCAGACGAGACATCATCAACGTTTCCAATCCTCTTCATCGGGATCATATTCTGGAGGTCCTGACGCGCTTTTTCACCCAACTTGGCCGTCATCTCCGTCTCGATGTAACCCGGGGCGACAGCATTGACCGTGATGCTTCTCGATGCCACCTCCCGGGCGAGCGCTTTTGTAAAACCGATCAGGCCAGCCTTGCTTGCCGCATAGTTCGTCTGGCCAGGGTTGCCCATCTCTCCGACCACAGATGCGATGTTGATGATGCGTCCGTAGTGCTGCTTCAACATAGTCGGCAAGACTTCTCGCGACATGAAGAAGACGCCGTCAAGATTGGTTGAGAGGACTTGGCGCCATTCTTCATCCTTCATTCTCAGAAGCAGGTTGTCGCGTGTGATGCCTGCGTTGTTTACCAGGATGTCAATTCTTCCGAGCTTCTCGGTGACGGTCCTGACGGCTGCCCGAACCGCCTCGACGTCGGTCACATTGACCGCGATTCCCGTCGCGTCATAACCCGCACTTCGGAGTTGTTCGGCGGAGGCCTGCACCTGGTCTTCAAACAAATCGGCAATAACCAGGCGGGCCGAGGCCGCGCCCAGCGCTTCCGCAATCCGCCGCCCGATTCCCCTGGCTGATCCGGTTACGAGGGCTACCTGAGATGACAAATCATACATAGGCCTGGACCTCCTCTACAGTTCCGACCTGGGTGACAGCCGCATCACGCGCTATACGACGTATGAGACCTGAAAGGACTTTCCCAGGCCCGACCTCTACAAATTCAGTCACACCTTCCCGGACCAGACGTTCCACGTCGTCGACCCAGCGGACCGCCGAGGACACCTGGCGGACCAAGCCGGCGCGTGCGTCTGGACCCCTTGTAATCACGCACGCGTCAACGTTGTTGACCAACGGGATCCTGAGATCACCGAAATCAATGGCCGCCAACTCGACCGAAAGCCTTTCTTCCGCGGGCTTCATCAACGCGCAATGGAATGGGGCGCTGACGGGGAGCGGAACGACCTTGCGCGCGCCTTGCTGCGTGGCGAGTTTTCCCGCCCGCTCCACGGCCTCTGCGTGGCCTGCGATCACCAACTGGCCGGGCGCGTTGATGTTGGCCGGAGACACGACTTGCCCTTGTCCCGCTTCTTCGCAGATAGCGGCGAGGGGACCGTACTCCAGGCCAATGATTGCTGCCATCGCCCCCATGCCAACCGGCACGGCTTCCTGCATGAAACGGCCGCGCTGCCGCACGACGCGCACCGCGTCTTTAAAGGCCAGAGCGCCGGCCGCAACCAAGGCCGAATACTCGCCGAGACTATGGCCCGCGACGTATTCCGGCATACTTTTACCACGAGCTTGAAGAATGCGAAACAGCGCCACCGAAACGGTGAGTATCGCCGGTTGAGTGTGTTCAGTGAGCTTCAGCTGATCGTCGGGACCTTCGAAACAGAGCCGACTAATGGGAAAACCGAGTTCATCGTCGGCTTCGCGGAAGACGTCACGAGCTTCCGGAAAAGCCCCGACCAGATCCTTGCCCATTCCGCTAAACTGCGACCCCTGTCCGGGGAAGACGAATGCGCGCATGGTTTCTTAAGATGTTAAAAGTTCAAAGGTCTAAGGTTCAGGCTCGGAGGTCCGTTAGGACCGACACGTCTATAGAACCGGGCGTTAAGCTTACTCAGCTCCATAGGACCGACACGTGGCTCATTGAATGGCTGAACACGTGTCGGTCCTACGGACCTGAGTAAGCTTGACGCCCGGTTCTATAGACGTGTTGGTCCTAACGGACCTATGAACCTTCTACTGTTCTTCGACTTCGATAACCTGACGACCTTTGTAATGGCCGCAGTTCGGGCAGACTCGGTGCGGCAGCACGGGAGTGCCGCAGTTGCTGCAGTTCGAGAGGCTTCGAGCGGTCAGAAAGTCGTGGGCTCTCCTCTTTCCTCGTCGTGATTTGGAGTGTCGATTTTTCGGGTTAGGCATGATGCCGGTCCTCTTTCCTCAATAAGACTGTCAGGTTATTTCAATTTCTTCCGCAGTTCCAGAAGCGCGTCCCATCTGGGATCGGAAGTAACTGGTTCACAAGCACAGGCTGTCTCGTTCAGGTCCGCTCCGCACTGCGGACAGAGGCCTTGGCAGGCTTCGTCGCAGACAGGCTTCATCGGAATCTCGAGCACGATCTGTTCGGAAATCACTCCGCTCAGGTCAAGTTGATCTTCTCTGTAAAAACCAATGTTCAGCTCGTCGTAGCTCAAGGCGATCTCTTCGCCCTCCTTCTCCATTTTCGGATCAGGCCAGTATTCCAGATCCACGTCCTTGTCCAAGCCGAGACCTACCTGCTTGAGACAACGGCTGCACGCTATTTCGAGCTCGGCGTTGACGCGTCCGGTGACCCGCACTCTTTCGCCGTTGAGGGAGACCTTCAAGCGAGCATGAGCCGGATGCGCCAGTGATGCGGTCTCAGTCCGGATCCGCAGCTGGCTCTCGGAGAAATCCGCATCAACGAGAAGCGGTTCACCCCTTTCGCGCAGCTCATTTATGTCAACGATCATTCGTAACCTTCTTTGTGGTGGAGTCCTCCCCCCAAGAAAGATTGTAGACTCTAGCGTACTAACACGAGGAATGTCAAGCAAGCGGGCCGGGGATTTCAGGCGTAATTGCCTATGCCACCAGGGCAGCGAATCGGGAGCGGGCGAAGGTGTCGGTCATACCCGCGATGTAGTCACAAATGACCCGACACAACTCCTGCTCGTCGATCTTCCTGTAGTGGGAAAACGGGAGGGTCTCCGGCTGCTCCAGGTAATGATTGAACAGGGTTTGGACGATGTGCTGGGCATCATTCCGGCCTCTCTTCAGCGCGGTGTGATCGTAGAGATGTGAATGAAGGAATCGCTTCAATTCCCGGTTCCAGTCCCCTACTTCCGGCTCAAACGCGGGAATCCTCTCCGCACTGCACCTGACATCCGCTACAGTTTCAATCCGCAGATCGGCTACCCGTCGGTCCGTGAAGGTGATCAGGCTGCTGGCCAGGGTATTGATCAGCGCCCTGACCGTCTCGCTGACTTTCAGTTTCTCCGGAGCTTTCGGGTGAAGGTCGTTGATCCGTTTGTACAGGCTGTCGAACAGGCGAACATGTGCCAGGATGTCGTCGAGGCTCAGTAGCCCGGACTCGTACCCATCATCGAGATCAGCCGAGTTGTACGCAATCTCGTCGACCAGGTCTATCAGCTGAGCCTCCAAGGGTGGTTTTTCGCCTAACCGGTACTCGCTGATGTCCACGTATGTGCTGTACCCGGAAGGATAATCGCGACTGTGCTTTATGATGCCCTCCCGAACCTCGAAAGTGAGGTTCAGCCCGGCAAATGCGACGTACTTCTCCTCGAAGTACTCGATAATCCGCAGCGCGTGCAGATTGTGCTCAAACCCGGAGCCGTGCGCCCGCATGATCCGGTCGAGGACCTTCTCGCCCTCATGACTGAACGGCGGGTGTCCGATATCGTGGCTCAGGGCGAGGACCTCGCTCAGTTCCGTATTGAGGCCCAGCGCGGCGGCCACGGTACGGGCAATCTGACTGACCTCCAAGGTGTGCGTCAGGCGGTTTCGGAAGTGATCGCAGTATCCCGGGTCGAAAACCTGGGTCTTCTGCTCCAGTCGCCTGAAGGCCTTGGTGTGAATAACACGATCTCGATCGCGCTGGTAGTGCGAGCGGTACGGGTGAGCCGGCTCGGGAAAGCGCCGTCCCTGCGTCTGCTCATCTGTCATGGCATAGCCGGTCAGTTCCCGGGACATTTACATGTTCCTCAACGTTACGGGCCTATTCGCTAACCATTAAACCAAGTGCGGGCAAGCATAAGCGCAAACGAGCCCTTAGCAGCGCTCAAGGCCCCCCGAGAAGGGGAGCATAATGTACTTAGCACAGGTTTTCCATTTCTGCTAGACTGATCGCCTTGTGCGCCTGTAGCTCAGGTGGACAGAGCAACGGTTTCCTAAACCGTGGGCCGCAGGTTCGAGTCCTGCCAGGCGCACTTTAGCCATACTGTTTAATATAAGGAAGGAAATTACTCGTGGGAACGAGACACCTTACTCGCAAGGAGATCATTCACGAAGACAAGATCCACTCCGTTCTTGCACGCTCCGTTGAATGGTTTACGGAAAACAGCCGCTATTTGGCCATCGCCGCTGCAGTTGTCCTGGTCGTCTTCGGCGGCGTCTATCTCTACAAATACGTATCGAAATCGACGAGCGAGCGACTTCAGGTGCAATTCGGGGATGCCCTCGCTATATATGAAGCGCCGGCTGGACCGGACCGCAGCGCGGCAAATCCTCTTAGCAAATACAGCTTCGCTTCTACCGAGGAACGTAACAAGAAGGCGCTGGCCGCATTTTCCGCGATTGCCGATGATTCGCCGAATAGCGTTATCGGACAGTTTTCGCGGTATTACGTGGCCTTGAACCAGCACAAGCTCGGAAATACTTCAGACGCCAGGAAGACGCTCCAGGCTCTGCTCGAAGACGCCGACGAGCCCATGGTGAAAACACTCTCCGCCAATTACCTCGCCCAAATGTCCGAGGCTGAGAAGAACAACCAACAGGCAGTCGAGTTCCTCAGCAAGACCCTGGAGGATTCGACGCCCGGCTTTCCTAAAAGCCAGGTGCTGTTCCGGCTCGGAGAGAATTACGAGGCCATGGGCAAGACCCAGGACGCGATTAAGCAGTACAAGCGGATCGTGACGGAGTTCCCGGACAGCCCGGAAGCGCAGCAGGCCAAAGCCCGGATTGACGCCTTGCCAAAAGAGACGGCGAAAAAGTAGGGGCAGGAAAAAGAAAAGAAGGGCAACAAGGACTTCAAGGACCACAAGGACAATTTCTTCTCGTCCTTGTGGTCCTTGGGGTTCTTGTTGTCCTTCTTAGTATTTGAGAATCGAGAAAATGTCGCAGGCGGCCAGGTTTTGGCGACCGTGAAGGAACTCGAGCTCGACCAGGAAGGCCAACCCGACCAATTCTCCTCCCATTTGGGCCACCAGTTTGGCGGTAGCACAGGCGGTCCCGCCTGTCGCCATTAAGTCGTCGACAACCAGCACCTTTTCGCCACGCTCGATCGCGTCCTGGTGAATTTCGAGGCAGTCTTTCCCGTATTCCAGCTCGTAACCGGCTCGAAACGTGGGCCCAGGCAGCTTGCCGGGCTTTCGTACCGGCACGAAACCCGCGCCGAGATTGTAGGCGAGCGGAGATCCGAGGATGAAGCCACGGGCCTCTATACCCACGACTTTCTGAATTCCCTTCCCGATATACTTCGCCGTCAAGATCTCGATGACCTGGCGCAGTCCCTGGGGATCTTTGAGTAGGGTCGTGACGTCGTAGAACAGAATGCCGGGTTTGGGGAAATCGGGTATCTCTCGAATCTTGCGCTTCAGCTCGTCCATGTATTCACCTGGTAATCCGAAAGGTGCGGCAATTCTCTGGCTCTACATCCTGAACGTCCAAGTCATCGACGTAGGCGTGAGGCGGCCCGGTGCTGATGAGGGCCAGGAAATTACGCATCTTGGCTGAGTCATCCGTTTCGGCATGGACTTCAACCGTGCCGTCCATCCGATTGGCGACCCAACCGGAGAGTCCTAAGCGGTGTGCGGCCTCTAAAACGAAATACCTGAAACCGACACCCTGTACACGACCTCTGATGATGAAGCGACGTGCCAGCATCAAAACCACCAGAAGGTGCAGGTGTTCAAATGGTCGGGGCGAGAGGATTTGAACCTCCGACCTCACGGTCCCGAACCGTGCGCGCTACCAAACTGCGCCACGCCCCGACGTGCTAAGGAGATGTTAGCATACCCTAAACACAAACCCTTCGCCTAGGGGAAATCAGACTGACCGAATGACAAACTGACAGACTGACAAACTGACAAACTGACAGACTGACAACTGACGAACTGACCAACTGACCGACTCGGTCGATTCTACTTTGTCAGCGTCTCAGCCTGCCAGTTTGTCAGTTGTCAGTTGTCAGTCGGTTTGTCAGTTTGTCAGTTTGTCAGTTTGTCAGCTTTGCGCCTTCTCCTGCTCGAGCAGCTGCTTGAGGCTGCGGTAATCGGTGTGATCGTGGTGGAGAGGAGTAACCGAGACCAGCTGATCACGCACAGCCTGGTAATCGGTGTCCGGTTGGGGCATCCAGTCTGCGTCGTCTCGTCCGATCCAGTAATACTTACGGCCGCGCGGGTCCTCTTTTTCCTCGATTCGACCCCAGCTGAGCCGGCTTCCCTGGCGCGTGAACTTCACCCCTCGTATCTTCCCAGTTGGAACGTTGACGTTCCAGAAGGTGCCGGGCGGCATCGTCTCGGGCGACAGTCCCTCAACGAGTTGCCTCACTATCGAAGCCGCCGGCCGGTAATCCGCCCCGTTTTCGAACGAGACCAGTGAAACGGCAATAGAGGGGATCAGATGAAAGGACGCTTCGCGCGCTCCGGCGACGGTCCCCGAATAGTGGATGTCGTCCCCCAAATTCGGTCCGCTGTTGATTCCGCTGATGACCAGGTTAGGGGTCTTTGGCAGGAGCTTGGTCAAGGCAAAAATGACGCAATCGGCAGGAGTGCCGGTCAGGGCGTAACGATCCTGCCCCATCTCGACGAGGCGCAGGGGATTATGAATAGTGACACCGTGACTGACCGCGCTCTTTTCTTCGTACGGCGCAACGACGACCAGGTTGAAGATCGGCCGCAACATCTCCTCGAGTGCGATCAGGCCGCTTGACCCAAACCCGTCATCATTCGTCAGAAGGACAAGAAAATCCCGTTTAGGCATAGAAGAAAAAGGGCATTATAACGCGTATGACTGAGCCGAAACGCAACGACCAGTGGTTGCGTCTTTGGTCTAGGAAAGGGATGAAGCGTCCCTCCTTTACATGCTTTTAAGTATAATAGAATCATTTGAATTCGGTGTAAAAGCCAGATAAACTGCGGTGAAAGACCGTAGTAAACTTTCTAAAAGACCCAAAAGAGTACTGAACCGGAGCGAGTCCTCGGACTGCGAGCAGGGAGAATCCTGACCCGCACTTATGCAGATTTTTCATCGCAGCTTCAATACGATTTCCAAAGCCAGTGTTGTCGGCTTGGTCCTGCTGCTCGGCGTGGCGACTGCGGCCGGGTACGCAATCTTGCGCTCGTCGTATGCAACCCGGGCTAACGAGCCAATCACTCAGCCAGTTCCCTTTAGTCACAAGCACCACGTGACGGGACTCGGTATCGACTGCCGGTACTGCCATGCCAAGGTTGAAACCGCCGCGTTTGCCGACATCCCGCCGGTCGAAACCTGCATGAGCTGCCACTCGCAGATCTGGACAGACAGTCCGATGCTCGAGCCGGTGCGAAGGAGTTTCAGGACGGGAGAACCGTTGGAGTGGGTTCGAGTCCACGATCTCCCGGACTTCGTCTACTTCGACCACAGCATTCATGTGAATAAGGGCGTGGGATGCGCCACCTGTCATGGTCAGGTTGACCAGATGCCGCTGACGTGGCAGGTCAACACGCTCTACATGGAGTGGTGCCTGGAGTGCCACCGTCAACCGGAGGCCTTTGTCAGACCGCGGGACAAGGTTTTCGATATGGCATGGCAGCCACCTCGTGATCAGGTTGCTCTCGGGCGGAAGCTGGTCAAGGAATACAAAATCCAAAAACTAACCGACTGTACTACTTGTCATCGATAATGGGCAAAGAACAAAAACCTCTAGACCTGGCAGCCTTGCGCGAACGTCTGAAGGCGTCCGGCGGCCGTGAATATTGGAGGAGTCTCGAAGAACTTGCCGAGACCCCCGAATTCGAGGAGTACCTGCACCGGGAATTCCCGGAACAGGCGTCCATGTGGGACAGCGGCGTCGACCGCCGCGGATTCTTACGCCTGATGGGAGCCTCCCTGGCTCTTGCCGGATTGGGCGCCTGCACGACGCAGCCCCTCGAGAAGATCATCCCGTACGTGCGGCCGCCCGAGGAGCTCGTTCCCGGTGAAGCGCTGTTTTTCAGCACTGCGATGACAGTCGGAGGCAGCGCAATTGGACTGCTGGCGACGAGCCAGATGGGAAGGCCGACCAAGGTCGAAGGCAATCCGAGCCACCCGGCGAGCCTCGGGCCAACCGACGCCTGGTCCCAGGCTTCCGTGCTGACGCTTTACGATCCAGACCGGGCCCAGGTGGTCTCACAGCAAGGCAGAATCCGCTCGTGGAGCTCGTTCCAGCTCGCTTTGAGCTCGGAAGTTGCAGGTTTCAAGAACACCGGCGGCCGCGGATTTCGCCTGCTTACTGAATCCGTCAGTTCCCCTACCCTGCTGGCGCAGATTCAGGACTGGCTGAAGCTCTACCCGCAGGCCCGCTGGCACCAGTGGGAACCGGTCAATCAGGACAGCCGGGTACAAGGGACCAGCCAGGTCTTTGGACGTCCCCTGAACTTCTTCTACCGGCTCGATCAAGCCCGGGTCATTGTTTCGCTCGGTTCTGATCTGCTTTGCGACCCCATAACCGGCGTGCGCCAGGCTCATGATTTCGCGCTGCGCCGTCGGATCACCGACCCGGCGAAGCCCGAGATGAACCGACTTTACGTGATTGAATCGACGGTGAGCAACACCGGCAGCATCGCAGACCATCGGCTGGCAGTGCGCCCGAGCGAGATCGAACCGTTGGCGAACGCCCTCCTTCAGGCGCTGCACGGTGGTTCCGACACTACCGGGAACGCCGCCGCTGAATCCGATCAGCGCCAGCGATGGATCTCAGCCATCGCGCGCGACCTGACGGCTCACCGCGGAGAGAGCCTTGTTGTGGCCGGGGAGCACGAGAACCCCCAGGTCCATGCACTGGCTCACCGAATGAACCTGTTGTTGGGAAATATCGGGAAAACGCTCGTTTTCACTGAGACTCCGGAACCGGGACCGGCGGTGATGACCGACTCTCTGCGCCAGCTGACGGGTGATATGGCAGCCGGCCGGGTCGACACCCTGGTGATGATCGGGACAAATCCTGTCTATACCGCGCCTGCAGACCTGGGCTTCGCCCAGCACCTCGGCAAGGTCCGTCTGAAAATTCACATGAGTCTTTATCCTGAAGAGACTTCCCGTGTGTCCGACTGGCACATTCCGCAGACGCATTTCCTGGAGGAATGGAGCGACACCCGGGCTTTTGACGGAACTGCAAGCATAGTTCAACCGTTGATCCAGCCCATGTTCCAGGGAATTTCGGCGCACGAGCTGATGGCCGTATTGAGTGGGCCACCCCGGTCCAGTTATGAGACCGTCCGAAGCTATTGGCAGAATTCGAGGCCGGGGCCCGATTTCGAGAGGTTCTGGGTGAAGGCGCTAAACGACGGCGTAATCGAAGGCACCCAGTTTGCCGAGATGCAGCCGGGAAGCGGTGCCTCGACAGTCGCCGTCAGGGCGGAAAATGCGCGCCCCTCAACCGCCGCGCAGGACGGTACTCTCGAGATCATCTTTCGTCCCGACCCGAGTATTTACGATGGCCGGTTCGCCAACAACGCCTGGCTGCAGGAACTTCCAAACCCGATTACCAAGCTGACCTGGGACAACGCAGTCCTTTGCGCCCCGGCTTTCGCTGAACGGCTCGGATTGGCTAATCAAGACGTTGTCGAGCTCCAGTACCGAGGACGCAAGGTCCAAGGACCGGTCTGGATCGTACCCGGGCACGCCGACGGTTGCGTCACCGTGCATCTGGGCTACGGTCGCGAAGCGGTCGGACGCATAGGTGAGGGAATAGGCTTCAACGCCTATGCATTACGCACGGCAGACAGCCCGTGGTCTGGCAGTGGACTGCTCCTCAAGAAGACGGGAGACACTTATCCGCTGGCGTGCACCCAGGGCCATTGGACCATGGAAGGACGGAACAACGTCCGTTCCGGCACACTGGCCGAGTTTCGAAAAGACCCGAATTTTGCGCACGAGCAAAAGCAGGAGCATCCCCCTGCCAGTCTTTATCCTGAGTACGACTACCGGAATGACAACAAATGGGGGATGGCCATCGATTTGACGGCCTGTCTCGGATGCAACGCCTGCGTGGTCGCCTGCCAGGCTGAGAATAATGTGCCGACCGTAGGAAAAGAGCAGGTCGCGCGTCAACGCGAGATGCACTGGTTGCGGATCGACCGCTACTACTCCGGTGACATGGACAATCCCGACGTCGTTCATCAGCCGATGCTCTGCCAGCACTGCGAGAAGGCGCCCTGCGAGGTCGTCTGCCCTGTGGCGGCGACAGTGCACAGCCGCGAGGGCCTCAACGAGATGGTGTACAACCGCTGTGTCGGCACCCGTTATTGTTCCAACAATTGTCCCTATAAAGTCCGGAGGTTCAACTTTTTTCAATACGCCGACACAACTACCCCGACCCTGCAACTTCTACACAATCCGAATGTGACGGTCCGTGACCGGGGCGTCATGGAGAAGTGCACGTACTGCGTCCAGCGGATCATGGCCGCCCGCATCGAGGCCGAGAAAGAAGACAACCGGCCGATTCGCGATGGTGAGATCGTCACGGCTTGCCAGGCGGCTTGCCCTACTCAGGCGATCGTATTCGGAAATATGAACGATCCGAACAGCAAGGTTGCACAGCTGAAAAAACTGCCTTTGAACTACGGCGTGCTGGAAGAGCTGAACACCCAGCCCCGGACCACGTACCTGGCGGGCTTAAAGAACCCAAATCCGGAATTGGAGTCGGAGACATAAATGGCAACTGTCGACCCACCGAAGACAAACGCCACCCAGAAGAAGGAGTACGAGCACCCGGCTCCAGTCCTGGAGGGCGCTCACGATTACACGACAGTAACGGACAAGATCAGCGGGATCGTTCTGACTCGCCATACGCCCCGTAGCTGGTTCCTCGCGTTTGGCGTCGGTTTTCTGTTGTTGATGGTGTTTTTTGGCGCCGTCACTTATCTGCTCTTCGCCGGAACCGGGATCTGGGGAATCAACATCCCGGTCGCGTGGGGCTTCGCGATCATCAACTTCGTTTGGTGGATCGGTATCGGGCATGCCGGAACGTTGATCTCGGCGATCCTGCTGTTGATGAGGCAGCAGTGGCGAACATCCATAAACCGTTTTGCGGAGGCGATGACCCTTTTTGCGGTCGCTTGCGCGGGCATGTTCCCGATCCTCCACATGGGGAGGCCCTGGCTGGCTTACTGGCTCCTGCCATACCCGAACGTAATGGGCTTGTGGCCTCAGTTTCGAAGCCCGCTGGTCTGGGACGTGTTCGCGGTGTCAACGTACGGCACGGTCTCTTTTCTGTTCTGGTTCGTAGGTCTTATCCCGGACTTTGCGACCATGCGGGATAGAGCCGAGAACTCGACTCTCCGCACTTTTTACGGCCTGTTGGCCATGGGCTGGCGAGGATCCGCGGTTCATTGGCACCGCTATGAAACCGCTTACCTGTTGCTGGCGGGTCTCGCGACGCCGCTGGTTGTCTCGGTCCACACAGTGGTCAGCTTCGATTTCGCCGTATCCGTCGTGCCCGGGTGGCATACCACAGTGTTTCCTCCTTACTTTGTCGCGGGCGCCATCTATTCCGGATTTGCGATGGTCCTGACTCTGGTCATCCCGATCCGCGCCATTTATCGACTGGAGGACATGATCACGATCCGCCATTTGCGGAACATGGCGAAGGTCATGCTGGCGACCGGACTGATCGTCGGGTACGGGTACCTGATGGAATTCTTCATGTCCTGGTACGGGGCTAACAGCTATGAGCAATACGTGACAAGCAACCGGATGTTCGGGCCCTATGCGCCCATCTTCTGGTCCCTGATCCTGTGCAATATCCTGACGCCTCAACTCCTCTGGTTCCGCAGAATCCGGGACAACGTCGCGGTCCTGTTTGTGATCGCGGTCGTGATCAACATCGGGATGTGGCTCGAGCGCTACGTCATCGTGGTTACCAGCCTCCACCGCGACTATCTTCCGTCGTCGTGGGGCATGTACGGAGGCACGATCTGGGACTACGCAACGTTTGCCGGCACGATCGGCCTTTTCTTGTCGCTGCTCTACTTGTTCATCCGGGTGTTGCCGATGATTTCGATATTCGAGGTGCGACACCTGATATCCACCCGACCGAAGGCGGAGTAGTAAAATATGGAAGATCAACGGCATCTTGATACGACCATAGCAGCGCCTGAGTCGAGCCGGGAACGCGAGCGACTCGAGCCAGAGGTCTACGGACTGATCGCCGAGTTCGCGACCCCCGGGCAACTGTTGCAGGCGGCCCGCCGCGCCCGAGAAGCCGGATACCGGAGGATGGACGCTTACTCCCCCTTTCCGATCGAAGGCTTGAGCGAAGAAGTCGGCTTTCATCACACCGGCCTTCCAGCGATCGTTTTGATTGCGGGAATAGTCGGGGCCCTTTCAGGCTTCGGCATGCAGTACTGGATGTCCAAGATTGACTATCCGCTCAACGTCGGCGGCCGACCGCTGAACAGCTGGCCTTCGTTCATACCGGTGACGTTCGAGCTAACGATCCTGTTCGCCGCTTTAGCCGCCGTCATCGGTATGCTGGCTTTGAACGGACTGCCAATGCCCTACCATCCGGTTTTCGGCGCTCCGCGCTTTGCCCGAGCCTCAACAGACCGGTTTTTCCTGGCAATCGAAGCGACGGATACGAAATTTGATCGGAAGGAAACCTGGGCTTTCCTCGAGAGCCTGCAGCCACTGACGGTCAGTGAAGTCGAGCCATGAAAATCTACGGAGCGTCTGCAACAACTTACAGAGCCGTGAGCGCAGCGTCTTTTGCGGAGCGACCCGGCCCGGAGGGGCATCACAGTTCGGCCGACGAGTCGGGTGTTATCGGTTCGGGCCGGGTCGCTCCGCAAAAAACGCTGCGCTCACGGCTCTGTAAATCGGCACGAAACGTTAGCTGGGCGGTTCTCCTCATGCTCGTGATCGCTCTCCCGGGGTGCCGCAACGGAATGAGGGACGGCGCCAGACTGAAGCCGCTGGAGAAAGTCGAGTTGTTCCCGGATGGCCGCTCGGGCCGGCCTTTCGTTGACGGAACCGTCCCGCGAGGTTTCGCAGCGATGGACGATGCCCAGGAATATCTCGAGACCGGGAAAATCAAAGGGCAACTGGGCGACACCCTGCCTTTCCCGCTGACCAAGGAGGTCCTGAAGCGGGGACAGGAGCGCTTTGAAATCTTCTGCACGCCCTGCCACGACCAGCTCGGAACAGGACAAGGGATGATTGTGCAGCGCGGGCTGGCTCGTCCGCCTTCTTATCACATCGACCGGCTGCGGCAGGCGCCTTTGGGCCATTTCGTAGATGTCATGACGCACGGCTTTGGGGCGATGTACAGCTATGCCTACCGCGTTCCCCCTCGGGATCGTTGGGCCATAGCGGCTTACATCAGAGTGCTGCAGCTCAGTCAGGGAACTACCGTGGCTGACGTCCCCGAGCAGGAACTGCAGAAACTCGAGGAGACAGAGGAGTGATGAACGAAGAGATCTCTCGCGCCGACCTTGACCGTTTTCAAAGGTCGGCTCTCGTCGTGGCGGGATTCGCGGTCGTTCTTTCCGCGATCGGCGGGGTCCTGAACCCCGAACAGTTTTTTCACTCTTATCTGTACGCGTTTCTCTTCTGGCTGGGAGTCTCGCTCGGTTCCGTCGCCGTTCTGATGCTTCACCACCTGGTTGGCGGCCTCTGGGGATTCGTGATCCAGCGGGTCCTGGAAACTGCGGCGCGGCTGCTTCCTATGATGGCGATCCTTTTCATCCCGATACTCATCGGCCTGCCGTATCTGTACGAGTGGACCCACGGCGAAGCGGGCGAAATTGCCGCTCTCAAGCACAAGAGCGCCTATCTCAATGTCCCATTTTTCGTGGTCAGGGCCGTCCTCTATTTCGCCATCTGGACGCTTTTGGCTTACCTCCTGGGCCGTTGGTCGCGGAGGGTGGACGAGACAGGGGACCCGGAGTTGGTGTCGAAGATGGAGCACTTGAGCGGACCCGGCCTCGTGATCTACGGCGTGACCATGACTTTTGCCGCCGTCGATTGGGTGATGTCGCTGGAGCCCGAATGGTATTCCACCATCTTCGGCTTGGCTTTCCTGGTCGGCCAAGGTCTGTCCGCTCTTTGTTTTGCCGTCATCGTGACCTGGATTCTTTCCGACCGAAAACCGCTGGCTGAGATTGTCACCCGCAAGCAATTCCACGATCTCGGAAATCTGCTCCTCGCCTTCGTGATGCTTTGGGCCTATATCGCCTTTTCGCAGTTCCTGATTATCTGGTCCGGCAATATCCCCGAGGAGGCGACCTGGTATCAGCACCGGCTTCACGGGGGATGGCAGTTCGTGGCTTTGATCCTGATCACGTTGCACTTTGGCGTGCCGTTCATGGTCCTGTTGCAGAGCCGGGCGAAAAAGAGAGGCGGTATTCTCTCCAAGATAGCCATCGGGCTTATGACTCTCCGCCTGGTTGACCTGTTCTGGATTGTTGCGCCTTCCCTGCACACCAAAGGTCTCTCGATTCACTGGCTGGACCTGGTGACGCCGGTGGCAATCGGAGGTGTCTGGCTGGCCGCCTTTGCCTGGCAATTGAAAGGAACGGCGCTTCTGCCGCTTCGGGATCCCCGCCTCGTTGAAGCCCTGAGTTACAAGGAGGAGGTGGCGTTGTGAGTCATCTCGAGAATCACCCTCCGGAACATCGTCCGGACGTTGGGCACGAAACGACCGATGCAAATCCGAAGGTCCTGGCCTATGCATTCGTGTTTCTGTCCGTGCTGCTCATCGTCACTTTCGTCGGGATGTGGGGCCTGTTCGTGTTCTTCGACTGGCGGGCGGAGAAAACCGACCCGGGCAGAGGCAAGGCGAATCAGTGGGGAAACGTCGATTACCGGCCACCGGAGCCTCGGCTTCAGACTTCGCCGGGCGCCGACATGCAGCAGATGCTCCAGCGCGAGAACCAGCTGATGCAGAGCTACGGATGGGTAAACAAGGCGTCCGGGCTTGTCCGGATTCCGGTTGACCGGGCGATGGACATCGTCGCTCAAAAGGGGCTGCCGAAATTACCACCGCTGGGCGCACCCGAGGACACTCCGAACCCGTTTTCGACTCCTTCAATGGCAACGACACCGGTTGCAACCGGGACTGACAGCAGCGGGGTAAAGACTCCATTGGGCGGGCCGGCCAGCCAGAAGGAGCCTATCCCGCCTCCGGGCCGTACCGGGGGAACCACGCAGACTCCTTCCCAGAATAGAGGAAACAGAAACCCCTGATTTTGCGTCCTGTGGTTTAAGAGTAGAAAAACATGGTTATTGCGCTTTTTGTAATCTTCTTCCTGGCTCTCAGTGTTCCTGGCTATGGCCAGGATCTGAGCGCTGCGACCCAACCCTATCCGCTCACCCAAGTTGGGATTGACCAGAAACTCAATTCGGAGGTCCCTCTCGATCTGCAGTTTCGGGATGAGTCTGGGAAACAGGTTCGACTGGGCGATTTCTTTGGAAAGAAGCCGGTCGTCCTCTCCCTCGTCTATTACGAATGCCCGATGCTGTGCACCTTAGTGCTGAATGGAATGCTAACCTCGTTCAAAGTCTTGGCCTTTGACATCGGCAAAGAGTTCGAGGTGGTCACGGTCAGCTTCAACCCGAGGGAAAAACCGGAGCTGGCCGCAGCTAAGAAGCAGTCGTACCTGAGGCGATATGGTCGCCCGGACGGCGACAAAGGATGGCATTTTCTGACCGGGGACGAAGACCAGATCGCGAAGTTGGCCGACTCGGTGGGATTCAGATACACGTACGACCCTAAGACCGAGCAGTATGCACATGCGAGCGCGATCATGGTCTTGACGCCCCAAGGACATGTCGCCCGCTACTACTACGGCATTGAGTACGCACCTCGTGATCTGCGGCTCGGTCTGATTGAAGCATCGGCGAATAAGATCGGGAGTCCGGTCGATCAGGTGCTGCTCTACTGCTTCCATTACGACCCGCTTACCGGGAAGTACGGCCTGGTCATCCGAAACGTGCTCAGACTGAGCGGGATTGTAACCCTGGTGGTGCTCGGTGGTTTTATTGCCCTGATGCTCAGGCGAGAGCGGGCTGCGAAGAGAGTAGCCGACCAAGCAACAATTTAGCTGCCTGGGAGCGCAGGCATCCTGCCTGCTCGCGCCGCCAGCACAAACGGTGGTGGAAATGGCGCGAGCAGGCAGGATGCCTGCGCTCCCAGGGATTTTTGCAGAGCAACAAAAGAGGTATGTTCGACAATTTCCCATTGTTTCCGCCCGAGGCCTCGACGCTAGCAGGAGAAGTAGACCTTCTGTTTTTCTTCCTGATCGCCGTTGCCATGTTTTTCATAGTCCTCATCTTCCTGATGGTGACGATCTTCGCGATCCGCTATCGGCGGCGATCCTCGGATGAAATCCCGACGCAGAATCTCGGTTCGCTGAAACTGGAACTGATCTGGAGCGTGGTGCCGCTGCTTATCGCAATGGTGATCTTCGGCTGGAGTGCCAACCTGTACTTCAAGATGGCGCGCGTGCCGGATAACGCGATGGATATTTATGTGGTCGGAAAGCAGTGGATGTGGAAGTTTCAACATCCCGAAGGCAACCGTGAAATCAATGAGCTGCACGTCCCGACCGGGCGCCCGGTCCGGCTAACGATGACGTCCGAGGATACCATTCACAGCATGTATGTCCCGGCCTTTCGAATGAAGCAGGACGTGCTTCCGGGCCGGTATCAGACAACCTGGTTCCAGGCGACAAAGCCCGGCACCTACCACCTCTTCTGCGCAGAATATTGCGGGACTCAGCATTCGGGGATGGTGGGGAGCGTGGTTGTCATGGAGCCCCGCGACTATGAGGCCTGGTTGGCGGGCGACACTTCGGGCGGCTCGATGGCCTCTCGCGGCGAGAAGTTGTTCAATCAGCTGGGTTGCGTGACTTGCCACTTGCCGGACGGCAGCGGCCGCTGCCCCACCCTGGTCAACGTTTTTGGCAGGCCGGTCCAGCTCATCACCGGGGAACAGGTGGTCGCTGACGAAGCCTACATCCGGGAATCGATCCTTCGGCCGAACGCGAAGCTCGTCTCGGCTTATCAGCCGATCATGCCCACTTACCAGGGCCAGGTATCTGAAGAGGGTATTCTGCAGTTGATCGCTTACGTGAAGTCCCTTGCGCCGGCCGGACAGACCGGACAGACGCAGGGAACGGCACCGGGGGGAGTCGCGAGCCCCGGGAATATGGGGACTGCACCTGGACCCGCCCCCGCGCTCCCAGCAAACAGGAGCAATCAATGACAACGCACGCTTTACCGACGCCGCAAGATACGGTGGTTGCGAGGCCGGCGGCTAATTACCTGACCAACGGATTCGGCCTGAAGTCGTGGCTTCTGACTGTTGACCACAAGCGGATCGCCATCCTGTATTTGATTTCGATCACGACGATGTTCTTCCTCGGCGGCTTCTTCGCCTTGTTGATCCGGCTCGAGTTGCTCACCCCGCCCGGCGACCTGATGGAAGCCGAGATGTACAACCGGATGTTCACGATGCACGGGATCATCATGATCTTCTTCTTCCTGATTCCGTCCATCCCGGCCGTTCTGGGGAACTTCCTCGTGCCGATGATGATCGGCGCACGCGATCTGGCCTTTCCGCGCATCAACCTGCTCAGCTGGTACGTGTATGTTGTCGGCGGCATCTTCACGTTAAGTGCCGTTGTCTTCGGGGGCGTGGACACCGGCTGGACGTTCTACACTCCGTTCAGCACGACATACTCGAACAGCAATGTCGCCTTGACGGCGGTCGGCGTTTTCATCACGGGCTTCTCGTCAATCCTCACCGGGCTGAATTTCATCGTGACGGTCCACAAGATGAGAGCGCCGGGAATGACCTGGTTCCGGCTCCCGCTTTTCATCTGGGCACACTATGCGACCAGCCTGATCATGGTGCTGGGGACACCGGTACTCGCGATATCCATCGTCCTGGTTGCCGCAGACCGGTTATTCCAGATTGGCGTTTTCAACCCCGCAATGGGCGGTGATCCCCTGCTCTTCCAGCACCTTTTCTGGTTCTACTCGCATCCGGCCGTTTACATCATGATCCTGCCCGCCATGGGGGTCATGAGCGAGCTGGTGACCTGTTTCTCCAGGAAGCGGATTTTCGGGTACACGTTCGTCGCCTTTTCAAGCCTGGCAATCGCGGTTTACGGCTTCCTGGTTTGGGGGCATCACATGTTCACGAGCGGGCAGTCGATTTATGCCGGCCTGCTCTTCTCGGTGCTCAGCTTTTTGGTCGCGATTCCCTCGGCAATCAAGGTGTTCAACTGGAGCGCGACCATGTACAAGGGGTCAATCTCTTACGACACCCCTATGCTCTATGCGTTCGGCTTCATCGGGCTTTTCACGATCGGCGGGTTGACCGGGCTTTTCCTAGCGGCAACGAGCATTGACGTACACGTCCACGACACCTATTTCGTGGTGGCTCATTTCCACTACATCATGGTGGGCGGAGCGATTATGGGCTACCTCGGGGGGATTCACTTCTGGTGGCCAAAGATCACGGGGCGGCTTTACCCGGAAGCGTGGGGCAGGTTTGCGATGCTGCTCATCTTTGCGGGTTTCAACCTCACGTTTTTCCCGCAGTTCGTGCTCGGTTACCTGGGTATGCCGCGCCGCTATCATGCCTACCCGCCCGAGTTTCAGGTGCTGAACGTGATGTCGACCGCTGGAGCCTCGATTCTCGGGCTCGGCTACCTGATTCCGATGATTTACTTCGTATGGTCACTGCGCCACGGAGAGCTGGCCGGACCGAATCCCTGGCGGGCAAAGGGGCTCGAATGGACGACTCCCTCGCCGCCACCCACCCAAAACTTTGACGTAACGCCGATTGTGACAGAAGAGGCGTACAGCTACTCCAAGGAGGAACCAGAAGTTGTCGGAGGCAAGCACTCGGCTAGCGCATCACTTCGATGATCTGAAGCAGCAGAAGGAAGCCACTACCCTGGGGATGTGGACCTTCCTCATTACGGAAATCCTTTTCTTCGGCGGGCTTTTCGCCGGCTACGCCGAGTATCGGAGCCGATTTCCGGAGGCCTTCGCGCACGGCAGTCATCACCTGGATATCGTCCTCGGGACGATCAACACGGCGGTGTTGATCACCAGCAGCTTGACGATGGCCATGGGAGTGCATGCCGCGCAACTAGGAAGACGCAAGAAGACCACCGTCTTCCTGCTGCTGACGATCGTGTTCGGCCTTGTGTTCCTCGGCATCAAGGCGGTCGAGTATTGGCACAAGTATGAGGAAGGGCTGATTCCCGGTGCCGGGTTTGGGCTACAGGGCGAAGACAGGCAGCAAATGCTCTTCTTCGCCTTCTATTTTCTGATGACCGGCATGCACGCACTCCACATGGTAATAGGCGTGGGAATCGTTGGGATCATCGCTTTCTTCGCCTGGCGAGGCCGGTACACGCCGGATTACTACGGACCGGTGGAGGTTACGGGGCTTTATTGGCACTTCGTCGATATCGTGTGGATCTTCCTGTTTCCTTTGCTTTACCTGATAGGGAGGCACTGATGACCGAACACGTGGTCCGTCCCACCACCTACTACGCGATATTCGCGATCCTGCTGATCTTCACCGGTGTGACCGCAGGCGTCGCTTTCATCGACCTCGGGCCTCTCAACACGTTTGTCGCGCTGACGATTGCCGTGATCAAAGCCACGCTGGTCATCCTGTACTTCATGCACCTCCGCTACAGCACGAAACTCACCTGGATCTTCGTCAGTGCGGGGGTCTTCTGGTTCCTGATCCTGATGGCGTTTCTATTCGCCGATGTTTTGAGCCGCGGCTGGCTGCCGCCGGGCGTGGGCTGGGGCGCAACAGGGTGAGAACCTGACACAATCGGAGGCCTGAAGGGTCGACAACATAATAAGGGCGGAGCGCGTAGTCCTGGGTAACAGGCGAAAAGGTGAGAGAGCCCTCCCAAGGAAGCGGTACCCGTTTTTGTTTTGGCCCCAGCGGGGCCGGATGTCTATAGTTTCCGGGGTAATAAGGCAGGCGCCCCAGAGCGGGCGCGATGTTCCGATCATGAACGGAACATCGCG
>Ga0105104_10000526_pt1 | contig 29710 bp, 25 predicted proteins | sample PPLLaktember2015_3_FD_87034 | JGI IMG/M metagenome (GOLD analysis project Ga0105104, IMG submission 87034) | Freshwater sediment microbial communities from Prairie Pothole Lake near Jamestown, North Dakota, USA - PPLs Lake P7 Core (6) Depth... | ecosystem: Environmental > Aquatic > Freshwater >...
AATTGTCATTGGGACGCATGCGATCCTTGAGGAGCCTGTCGCCTTCCAGGATTTGCAGTTTGCGGTGATCGATGAGCAGCATCGCTTTGGTGTGGAACAGCGCGCCGCGCTGCGTACCAAGGGGACCAATCCGCACCTGTTGGTGATGACCGCCACGCCCATCCCACGTTCACTGGCGCTGACGTTGTATGGCGATCTGGACCTGTCGATCATCGATGAAATGCCGGCGGGACGAATACCGGTCAACACATATGTACTTCGACCGCAGGAACGTGAGCGCGCCTTTACGTTATTGCGCGGGCAGATCAAAGGCGGCAAACAGGCGTTCATTATTTATCCGCTGATCGAAGAGAGTGACAAGATCGAGGCACGCGCTGCCGTGGATGATTATGAGACTCTTTCGAAGGAAGTTTTCCCTGATCTGAAACTGGGCTTGCTGCATGGGCGTATGCGTCCGCAGGAAAAAGATGAGACCATGCTCAAGTTCCGCGATCGGAAATATAACATCCTGGTTTCGACCACCGTGATCGAAGTCGGTGTGGACGTGCCGAACGCAACGGTGATGATCATCGAGGGCGCGGACCGCTTCGGCCTGGCGCAGCTCCATCAGTTGCGCGGACGCGTGGGACGCGGTTTGGACCAGTCCTACTGTCTGCTCATTCCCACCCATGAAGATGCGGCAGAGAATGAGCGTTTGCAAGCCATGTCCGACTCAAACGATGGCTTTGTGCTGGCCGAGCGCGACTTGCAGCAGCGTGGCCCCGGCGAGTTTTTGGGGACCCGCCAATCCGGTTACTCCAGTGGACTGCGCATGGCAAGCATTACAGATGTCAAGCTGATCGAGAAGGCGCGCGTCCAAGCGCAAAATCTATTCGAGCGTGATCCCTATTTGAACCAACCCGAACATGCCCTGCTGTCAGAAGCGTTTGGAAGATTCTGGGGTGATGGCAAAGGGGATGTGAGTTAGGTAGTTGGATAGTTTCATAGTTCGGTAGTTTAGTGGTTGGATAGTCGTTTGCTGTTACTCACATAGTCAAAGATGGCTGAGCGACGTGAGGTTGTTCAATGACTATAAGATCAAAAGATAAAGGGTTAAATAATAAAATGGTCAGAGCATTGTTCCCAGGGACATTCGATCCCATTCATTACGGTCATATTGATATTGCCTCGCGCGCTTCACGTCTCTTCGATGAAGTGGTGATGGCAGTCTATGACAAGCCATTAAAATCACTGATGTTCTCACCCGACGAACGGATGGAACTCGTCCGGCAGGCCTTCAACAGCAACCCGAAGATCAAAGTGACCGGCTACAGCGGCCTCACGGTGGAGTATGCACACCAAATCGATGCGCAGGTGATCGTACGGGGTCTACGCGTTTTCTCCGATTTCGAGTTTGAGTTCCGCAATGTGCTGGCAAACCGAAGCCTGGCCAGTGACATCGAAACGGTCGCGCTTTTCACCGACGAGGAGCATATGTTCCTTTCCTCGAGCACGGTCAAGGAAATCGCTTCCCTCGGAGGAGATGTTTCCAGCATGGTGCCCTCTCACGTGAATGAGGCTTTGAAAAAAAAAGTGATCAGCCTGGGTGATGGACAGCCCCAGCCGAACGCGTTGCGTGATTAAAAATGCGATAGAATAGGAATCATCCGTTCCACGGAGGCTTTTATGGATATCCTGCAACTAATCGACCGGCTGGAAGAGTTGTTCAACGAGAGCAAAGCCATCCCACTCACCCGGAATGTGATGGTGGATGAAGACCGCATGTTGGACATTATCGACCAGATGCGCATCGCCATCCCCGAGGAAGTGAAGAAGGCCCAGCAGCTTCTCGGTCAGCGTGACCGCGTATTGGCGCAGGCGCAGGAGGAAGCCAATCGCACGCTTGAGATTGCCCGTCAAAAAGCCGATCAACTCGTCTCAAAAGATTTGGTCGCACAGGAGGGGCAACGCCGCGCCGACCAGGTCCTGGCACAGGCACGTGCAGAAGCAGAAACCACCCGCGCAGATGCAGATGATTACGTGATTCAAAGCCTTACCCAGCTCCAGGAGGAATTGGAACGGATCACTAACCAGGTCAATAATGGCATTCGGACGGTCAAGGATGAGCAATCGAGGCGGGCGCCTGCTTCGTCATCTGTCTCCCAATCCGTAGATGAGTAAGACCGGTGACGCAGGATGGCATCCTGCCTGTGAAGTATTATAAAAATAAATTTATAGCATGTAAAAACATCCCGCACGCGTGCGGGATGTTTTTTTTCAGAAATACGTTATGGCGTTGGTGTCTCGGTTGCGGTCGGGAACTCGGTCGGTGTCTCTGTGGGGGTGGTGGCGGTGGCGGTGACAGGAACGGGTGTATCGCTTGGGATCCCGGTGGGCGGAAACTCCGTCGGCGTGGCGGTGGCGCTTGGGACCGGCGTGGGCAGGTTGAGGGTCACAGTGACCCGGCGTTCTGCATGGTAGTCCTCTCCGTTGGAGAGGTAAATGCGCAGGCTGATCTGGCTATCCTGAATGCCTTGCAGATTCCATGTGTAGATCAGGGATGGGTTTGGGAAGGAGTTCGTTCCCTCTGCCAGGAGATTCCATTGAGAGACATCCTGGCCGATCCCATATTCGAGCCGCCAGCTCGTAAAGCCGCCGTTCTTGACATCGATGATGCCATTGATCGGAAGGGATGGATCTGTGATGACAGAACTATCATTGAGATTGCTGAACTCAATCACAGGGTGAGGATCGGATGCCGTACATTCACGGTCGGGTGCAAAGAACGGATTGCGTGGCAGGTCATGCGATTCAAGCCAACCGCGGCCCGCGCCCGAGCGCAGCCATTGGCGCCCCCATTTATCACTGAGGTTCATGACCATTTCATCTTCAACAAAGTCCTTGCAGGCATCCCCGGCGAGCAAACCGGTCCAGGTATCGATATCCGCGCGGCGCAGCAGATCCTGCGAGGGCGGCAGCGGCGGCTGGTCGCTGGCGAAGATTTCATTGCGTTGACCGCCGCGGCACCATTGGGAAGGCTCCGTCCCTGAGATGGAACAAATAGCCTTGTCCACGATACCGGGTGGCCTCGAGAAAGACGTGGGAGCGCCGTTGCTGACGATGGGCACGGCATATTGCATAAACGATGACCAGATCGGCGCTGCACCCGTCAGACCGGTTGTATTGACCATGGGCGTGTAATCGGCATTGCCCACCCAGACGCCGGTGACGAGATCGGGAGTGTAGCCGAGCGTCCAATTATCGCGGAAGTCGTTGGTGGTGCCGGTCTTCGCGGCAACCTGGAAGGGCAGGTTCAGGAGCGAGTTGCGGCCAAACATCCATGAACGCGCCTCATTGTCCGAAAGAATGGACGAGATCAGGAAGGCATGTTCCGCCCGGATAACCTGATCTTCTTGCGGAGGTTGATATTCGTAAACGACCTGGCCTTCGAAATCAACGATCCTTAAGATCGCCACCGGCGGGACTTTTTTGCCACCGTTCGCGAACACGGAATAGGCAGAGGTTAACTCCAATAAACTGACATCGCCTCCGCCCAGGGTCAGGGACAAGCCGTAATCGGGTCTTGTAAAACTGGTAATGCCCAGCCGTTCAGCCATCCCGATCATGCCATCCTTTTGGGGCGTATTCGGATCATCATAGATTTTGACAAAGTCCAGTGTTTTCACGGCGGGGACATTGAACGAGTTGGAGAGGGCGGTGCGGACGGTGACCGGTCCGTGGAACTCCCCATCATAGTTGACAGGGCGATAGGGCTCGCGTGTGTCATTCGGGTCGCCTGAGGGTGGAAACTCACTCGGCACATCCCAGATCAAGGTGGCTGGAGTCCAGCCTTTTTCGAAGGCGGCAACATAGTTGACCGGCTTGATGGAGGAACCTGGCTGACGTGTGGGACTGTCTGCCATGTTGATCTGCCCGGAGATCGCTTCGTTGTTGAAATCCGGAGAACCGACCATGGCGAGGATCTCACCCGTGGCAGGCTTGATGGCAACCAGTGCGCCGTTGTGGGCATTCTTGTCGGTGAGCAGGGATACTTGTTCGGTAACCAGCCTCTGCGCCTCATCCTGGAACGTCGGGTCGATCGTGGTGTAGACGATGAAGCCGGAGCGATAGATCGTCTGCGCGTCGTACAACTCTTCCAATTCTGAACGAACGAAGTTAACCCAGTGCGGGTAGCGCGCATTCATCGTCGGCGGATTGAATGTGCGGGTTTTTATGTCGTTGGCGGCATCTGCGGCGGCGGTCTCATCCACACAGATGGGCACATCGCTGTTACTGACCTTGATACAGCCATTCACTTGACTCATCCCATACATCAACACCAGCACCTGCTGCTGGCGTGCGAGGGTCACCTCACGATTGGTGTAAATGTCATAAACAGAGGGGGACTGCGGCAAACCGGCCAGGAAGGAGGCCTCCGCCAGATTTAATTGATTGGCTGTCTTGCCAAAATAAGTCTCGGCCGCGGCTTCGATGCCATAGGCAAGATTGCCATAGTAGATTTCGTTGAGATAGAGCTCGAGGATCTCATCCTTGGAGTAGCGGCGTGTGATCTCAGCAGCCAGAATGATCTCACGAGCTTTACGCGTATACGTCCGTTGGGCGCGCTCCTCGGGGAGAGCAATAATGCCCGAGCCAACTGCTGGGTAATTGTCGAGGCGCCGCCGCCCTCTCCACCGGTGCGATAATTTTCCCACAAAGCGCGCGTGATCGCCCAAAAGTCAAAGCCCGGGTGGTTGTAAAATTCCTTGTCTTCCGTGGCAATTGTCGCCGCCAGAACCACCGGTGAGATCCGATCCAGGGTCACGTAAGTTCGGCGACCTGCATTTGGATCGATAATATCGTAGAGCGGGTTTCCATTGCGATCCAGGATGCGCGTGGTCTCAAATTGGGAGGCGCGGGTCTGCAAGTCCCCCACGCTTGGCAGCGTGCGTGCAATGGAGTAGTACGAATACAGCGCGATCGAACCGCCAAGGATGAGGAGCACAACGACTCCGAATAACGCCACGAGCAATCCGCGTACCAGGCAGCCACCCCAGCCGCCTCTCCAATCGAACGTGATCGTCCGGCCTGAAACAGGTGGCTGGACCGGCGGCACCAGAGTCGGCGGCGCAAGACGCGTCTGTGCATTCCTCGGGCGGCTCGGCGGGTCATAGGCAACCGGCGACACGCGCGTACCGTCCATGTCGAGTTCATCGACGCGGCGCGGTAGTGGCATGTTATCTTTATCCAGGGCAATGTGAGGTGGAGGCGTCGGTGTGCGCCGCGGCAGACTGGCTTTCGTCGTCGCGTTAGGGTTCGGTTGCTCTTCTTTGGGTTCAACCGGCAGGTCGGTGCGTGTTTCTGCTTCTGAATCAACCAGCCGTTTTAAAAATCGTTTGTTCTCTTCTTCTCTTCTTTTCTCTTCTTCACTTGTCATAAAATTCACCACATCTGATCGCAGACACTTGTTTACGGCGTAAGTGTCTGTGGTCTATTTAGGTTTACTCATCATTAATACGGTCCATGAACCACGATGAGACACTTCCTCCATTTGGTTTTTCACTTCCAAAGTGATCGTGACGGAGCCTCCGCCGATACGCGGCAGGGCTTTCATTTCCTTGATCTCCAGGTCGACGTAAATACTGTCACCAATAAACACAGGCTTGATGAACTTCCATTCATTGATTTCGCGGAACGCGATCACGGTGCCATCCAGGATGCCCGTCCGCCAGGCCAGGCCAGAAGCGACAGACAGACCCAAAAGCCCGTGTGCAACCTGCCGACCAAACACCGTTGTCTTGCTGAACTCCGGGTCGGTATGGATACGGTTATTGTCACCGGTCAGTGTGGCGAAGGTCATAATGTCTTCCTCGGTGATCGTACGCTTTTCGGTAATCACTTTTTGTCCAACACTGAATTCTTCAAAATAGAGTCCCATGGGTAGTCTCCTGGTTTGGTAGTTTGATCGTTCCTTGATTATGAACACTCCCTGGGTCTCGAAGTTTTGATAATCCCATCAACCGACTACCAAACTAAGGAACTTCTAAACTACCGAACTATTTGACTAAATTATACCCTTTGACCTATTGACAGTCTGCCTATACAATACACTTATGCGTGATTGGTCACTCGCTCCAGGCGACCCGCTTTGTCTCAACCTTGCGGCAGATGCGCGCCTTTCCATTCCTGACTATCTTAACGACCATATCTGGGAACTCAACCTGGGTGGTGGGGAGCCTCCCACGCTTTCACTCCAGACCACGTATGGGTTACGTGCCAAAGGGATGCGCCTTTTCCTGCGTTTCAGCGAAAATGGGAAAAGTGTCAGTGCACCGTCCACGTTTGCGTTGCCACCCACCGTCCGTCGTTTTTACCCGAATTTTGTCATCCTCGATTATGCTCCTCTAAAGAATATAGACGTTACAGCCGAGTATTGGGTTCCGCAGTCCAATGCCGTGTGCGGGCGCGTCAACGTCATCAACAAAACCACCTCCACCCGGAAGATCCGTCTGGAAGTGTGTGCAATCCTAACACCGATCGATGGCCAGGGAATGACAGGGACGCAAATGCAAATGGTGAACGTACTTGCCGGACAGACAGGCGGACTCTTCCCGGTCCTGTTTTTGACCGGTGGTCCCGCGCCGGGTTCAGGTCCCTATCCCTCGCTCTTTCTGGACCTCGAATTGGGTCCCGGCGCGGCGCGGACCCTCACCTGGGTGCAAGCCGCGGCGGATAATTTACAGGCCTCCTTTGACCTTGCACGACAAACCTCTGCGCGCCCGTGGGAAGCGGAAAAAGCCCGGTTCGAATTGCTCAACGCCGGTCAAACCATTGATATCCGCACCGGCGACAAGGATTGGGACGCGGCATTTGCACTCGGTCAGACGCTGGGATTTGGACTGTTCTTCGCACCCGAGACTCAACTCCCCTGTCCATCCCTTGTCTCTGTGCGCGGACCCGATAACGGATATTCACCCAAAGGGGATGGCACAGATTATCCTGCCTCGTGGAATGGCCAGACTTCGTTCGATGCCTATTATCTTTCCAGCGTGTTGCCTGCCTCTGACGCTGCGCAAGACTTGCTGGAGAACTTCCTTGCGATACAAAAGGAGGATGGCTCCATCGACGGCAAACCCGGTCTGGCGGGTCAGCGTGGGCGTTTCCTCGCCGCGCCGCTCCTTGCCAGCCTGGCCTGGAAACTTTATGAAAAGTCGGAAGACGAAAAATTTCTAAGCGAAGTCTTTCCAAAAATACTCAAGTTTTTCTGGTCATGGTTTTCGCCCGACTACGATGAAGACCGGGATGGCTTGCCGCAATGGAAGCACATCCTGCAGACAGGTTTTGAGGATAACCCGCTCTTCGATGCCTGGCATGAATGGTCCCTGGGCGTGGATATCACACAAGTCCACAGCCCGGCGTTGGAGGCGATGTTATATCACGAGGCGGCCTGTCTGATCAAAATGGCGGAGCAGCTCGATCGCGCGGATGCATTAACCCTGCTTCATGAACAAGCCGCGAAATTACGAAAGTCGATTGAATCGACATGGCAGCCGCGCACAGGTTTGTACCACTATCGCGATCGTGCTACAGGCTTGAGTCTGGCGGGCAAGGTCTTGGTAAAGCAGCAGGGCTCGGGCACGGTTTCGCCAAAACTGAAGTTCGAACAACCGATCCGCTTATTGGTCGAAGTCCGGACCCAGAGTCCGATTGCGAAACGGCCCGAGATCCGCATCCACGAGTTTGCCACCAAGCCTCCGGACGAAATCATTGCCAGTGGGAGTTATCAATGGCGCAATCGCGGGTCGGTGTATACCACGCAGAAGGTCTTCTCGAAGATCGCCAAAGTTTCGGTGCGGGGCCTGGGCGATGAGGATACTGTCGTCGTCAGCACGCTGGATTTCACCACCGAAGACCATACGCTCTTTATGCCGCTCTGGGCTGGTATCCCGGATGAGCAACATGCTCAAACCATGATCGGACGCGCCCTGCTGGATGCGAGCCGCTTCCATCGTCCGTTCGGCGTCCCGGCCTGCCCGCCCCTGACCCAGCCTGAAGCGGAAGCCATTTCACAGGCTGTTCACCCTCTCTGGAATTTGTTCATCTGCGAAGGCTTGTTGAAATACGGATTTCGTTCCGACGCGGCGCGTTTGGTTGCACGCATGATGAACGGCATTATCCAGAACTTAAAACAGAACCGCGCCTTCTACGCGCGCTATCACGCCGAGCGCGGGACAGGCATGGGCGAGCGCAACGCGCTCCATGGACTGGCGCCTGTGGATCTGTTCCTGCGCGTCCTGGGAGTGGAAATCCTTTCCGGCACACGCCTCAAGCTGGAGGGCAGGAATCCCTTCCCCTGGGACGTGACGGTCAGTTACAAAGGGCTGAAAGTGATACGGGGCCAGGAAAAGACAGAAGTGGTCTTTGCGAATGGCAAGTCGGTGACAATCACCGATCCCGAGCCATTATGGATCACGATCTGATTCACATGTGTGGTGTTTTGGTTTAAATTCGGCATACGAGCAGGCGGGATTTAATCTTAAGCGAAAAAGTCTATGGTATAAAAAATTAAGGGAATTTCATGTCGTAGCACAATCAATAGCTACACTACCCTCTTATGCCGTGCTGGTACACCCGGTCTTTAGCACGGTTTTTGTTGCCATAAAGTCGTTTAGGAGGATAGTATGGTCTGGGTTGAATTTATTATTTGCGCTGCATTGATCATTCTGGCAGGGTCCTTGATTTCGAAATACGGTGATGTGATTGCAGAAAAAACCGGATTGGGACGCGCCTGGATCGGTGCCATCCTGATCGCGGGAGTTACATCATTGCCGGAGCTGGCATCAGGCGTAGCGGCTGTGACCTGGTTGGAAGTGCCGAATCTGGCAGCCGGTGCAGTGATGGGAAGTTGCCTCTTTAACCTGATGTTGATTGCTGTGATGGATTTGACTTATCAGCCTGGGCGTGTGCTTGCCAAGGCGCAGGAGGTTCACATTCTCTCAGGCGGGCTGGGTGTTCTTCTGCTAGGCCTGGTTGCAATGGAGGTGTTGATTGGTTCGCCAATGAATGGGATTGGTGTGCTTGGCATTGGCCTGGTAAGTATTGTGATCGCCATCCTATACGCCATTGGTGGGAAGATGATCGCCGGGCTGGAAAAGGAACGGGTGGGTGAAGTCCTTGCGCAGGAGGCCAAAGTGGAGGATTATGCCCATATCTCCAGGCGCAAAGCTTTTTTCGTTTTCATTTCAAGTGCTGTCGCAGTGATACTTCTGGGTGTCTGGCTGGCTTCCATTGGTGATCGCCTTTCCACTACCACCGGACTCTCGCGCAGCTTTGTCGGCAATCTTTTCCTGGCGGTTTCCACCTCCCTGCCGGAGATAGCTGCCAGCCTGGCAGCCATCCGACTCGGTGCCATCGATCTGGCGATTGGGAACGTGCTTGGGAGTAATTTGTTCAATGTGCTTCTGTTGTCTGTCTATGACCTGGCGGATGGGAGTGCCAACTTTTGGTCTTCGCTGAATAATGCCAACGGGTTCGCGGCCGTCATGGCGATGATGATGACCGGCGTCGTGATCATCAGCCTGATGTACCGCGCCTCACCGCGTACGCCGTATCGCTTTTCGTGGGATGGGATTGCGCTGATTTCCATGTATGTTGGTTCCATTGTCATACTCTATTTTCTCGGATGACGGATGAAGCATACGTATTGCGTGTTTTGCAGATCACCGCAGGTGGCAAGCTGGTTTCAGTGATTGATATGGAGTCAGTTGTTATTTCTTTTTCGTAATTTCCGCGATTTAATTTAAACCCGGCATTTTTATGGTATAAAAAATTGGGCTGGGTGCGCGCGAGCAGAGGCAGGGGCGAAGAGAAAGAACTCCTGAAGAAAGGAGAAATTCATGAAAAAGAAGCCAAAAACTGTTGTTGCCGGTGCGTTAGGTGAATGTGTCCACGTGGCGGGTGTGACAAACTTTTTGCGTCTCGCGGAAGCAGCGGGCTGGCGGACGGTGTTCCTCGGTCCGGCGGTGTCGGTGGAGGAGATGATCTCCGCCGCCCAGCGTGAAAGCGCAGACCTGGTCGGAGTCTCGTACCGGCTCACGCCAGAGACCGGAGAACGTTTGCTTGGTAATTTTGCCGAAGCGGCCTCCGGCTTGTATGAAAATGGCGTGCACTTTGCGTTTGGTGGCACGCCGCCGGTGGTGGAACGCGTCCGCCCGCTGGGGTTCTTCGAGCGCGCTTTCGACGGGAGTGAACCCCCGGAGGCCGTCCTCGCTTACTTAAAGGGCGGACAGGCTGAGGCGTTGAGTGAAGCGAATATCCCTCAGTCCACCGTGGAGCGCATCCAATGGAAATCTCCCTATCCAATCCTTCGCCATCACTTTGGCCTTCCCACCCTGGAAGCTACGCTTGAAGGGATCAAAAAGATCGCCGAGGCGCAAGCTCTGGATGTGATCTCGCTGGGCATCGACCAGGACGCCCAGGAAAATTTTTATCACCCCGAACGACAGGACCCCCGGCGTAAAGGGGCCGGCGGCGTGCCAGTGCGCTCGGAAGAGGATTATCGCGCCTTGTATGCCGCGAGCCGAGGCGGCAACTTCCCATTGCTGCGTACCTATTCCGGAACGGATGATTTCATCCGCCTGGCTGAGATGTACGTGCAGACGATCAACAACGCCTGGTGCGCGATCCCGCTGTTCTGGTTCAACCAGATGGATGGGCGCGGACCGTGGGACCTGGAGGGTTCGATCCGCGAGCATCAAAGCGTGATGAAGTGGTATGGCGAACATAACATCCCTGTGGAGTTGAACGAGCCGCACCACTGGGGGATGCGCGACGCGCCTGACGTGGTGTTCGTTGTGTCGGCGTATCTTTCGGCGTACAACGCGCGCGCCTTCGGTGTGAGGGATTACATCGCGCAGCTGATGTTCAACAGCCCGCCCGGGCTCTCGGATGCGATGGATCTGGCGAAGATGCTGGCAGTTCTGGATATGGTTGGGCCGCTCGAGCGCGATGATTTTAGAGTCTGGAAGCAAACCCGCACAGGCTTGCTGAGTCATCCGCTCGATCCGGATATGGCCCGTGGTCACCTCGCAGCAAGCATCTACCTGCAAATGGCGCTCAAACCGCATATCGTTCACATTGTCGGTCACACCGAGGCGCATCACGCTGCGACCGCGGAGGACGTGATCGAAGCCAGCAAGATCGCGCGGCGTGCGATCGAGAACGCGCTGCGCGGCGCACCCGACATGACTGCTGACCCGGCGATCATGAAGCGGAGAAAAGAACTGGTGAAGGAAGCGACTCTTTTGCTGGAAGCCATCTCGGCTCTCGCGAGACAGGAGGTGGGCGACCCGCTCACCGACGCCGCGACCCTCACACGCGCTGTGACCTGCGGTCTCCTGGACGCGCCACAGTTGCGTAACAACAAGTTTGGGCGCGGAGAAATCCGCACAAGCATCGTGCGCGGCGCGAATGTGACTGTGGATGCCCAAGGAAAAGTCATCAAAGAGCAAAAACGTTTGGCCAAACTACTCTAAGCAGGAACCTTAACATCGGAGGCTTCAATGACAAAAAAATATGCAGTGATCGGCGCGGGACATGGTGGGAAGGCCATGGCAGCACATTTGGCTCTGATGGGGTTTACAGTCAATTTATACAACCGGACAGCCGAGCATGTGGAAGTCATCAGAAAACGCGGCGGCATTGAACTGGAAAGCGCTGAAGGCGGCCCGCATGGGTTTGGTGAACTGGCTCTGGTCACGTCCAATATCGCGGAAGCGATTAGGAAAGTGGAAGTCATCATGGTCGTTTTGCCCTCTTCCGCGCATGCGGATATTGCAAAAGCGCTGGCGCCTTATCTGAAGAGCGGGCAGATCGTCGTCCTGCACCCGGGGCGGACCTGCGGGGCCTTGGAATTTGTCAAAGTGATCCGCGACAATGGCTGCAAAGCGGATGTGACCGTGGCGGAAGCCGAGACCTTTATTTACGCCTCCCGCTCGGATGGTCCCGTGCAGGCGCGCATCTTCCGCATCAAGGAGGCGGTTCCGCTGGCGGCGCTCCCGGCTACGCGTACGCAGTGCGTTCTGGATGCGATCTGTGAAGCGTACCCACAGTTCATTGACGGTGTGGATGTGATCAATACCGGCCTGAACAACATGGGTGCGATCTTCCATCCCGCGCTAACTTTGCTGAATATGGGCTGGATCGAAGCCACGCATGGTGATTACCAGTTCTATATTGACGGCGTCACGCCCTCGGTGGCGCGGGCCCTTGAAGTGTTGGATCGCGAGCGCGTCACGGTTGCCTCGGCACTGGGGATTCGCGCCCGCACGTCGCTGGAATGGCTGAAACTGGCCTACGACACAACTGGCGTGGACCTGCATGAAGCCATCCATAACCAGCCCGGTTACTATGGCATCAAAGCCCCGACTACGCTGAATCACCGTTATATTTTTGAAGATGTGCCGATGAGCCTGGTCCCGATTGCCTCACTGGGACAACGCTATGGCGTCTCGGTGCGCGGCATGGAAAGCATGATCCAGATCGCCAGCATCATCCATCGCACCGACTACTGGCGGCGCGGCCGCACGGTCGAAAAACTGGGCCTGGCACAATGGAGCGTCAGCGAGTTGACACGCTTTGTCCAGGAAGGAAAAATTGATTAGACCGAAACGATGGGAGTCTGAAATATGTCTGGAATAGTCGGGGTTTATAATCTATAACATGGAAACATTCGATTGGTATACCTGGGTGATCCTGCCTCTGATTATCTTTCTGGCACGCCTCACCGACGTGACGTTGGGGACAATCCGCATTATCTTTGTTGCGCGCGGCAAGAAGTATCTCGCGCCACTGCTCGGCTTTGTGGAAGTGTTCATTTGGATTACGATCGTTGCTCAAATTGTGGGCGGCGCTCAAAGTATTGTGGCGTATCTGGCGTATGCAGCCGGGTTTGCCGTGGGCAACTACGTGGGTATGATCGTTGAGGAGAGACTGGCAATTGGTACCCTGGTGATCCGCGTAATTATTCCCAAGGATGGAGCATCACTGGTTGAGCGCCTGCGTACGGAAGGTTATGGGGCTACGTACGTGGATGGCCAGGGAGCCAGCGGACCCGTGATGCTTATTTACACGATCGTGATGAGGAAGGAACTTTCCCGTGTGGTCGACCTGATCCAGGAAGTCCATCCGAAAGCCTTCTTTACCGTGGAGGAGTTGCGCTCTACGCAGCAGGGTATTTTCCCCGTCCGCTCTTCCTCGCCATTGGATCGATTCACCCGTAGAAAATCCAGGTGACACGTTTTGTCCGGGCTGGGATGATGGGTTAATGATGGTCTTCTCAACATCGAAAAAGAGACCACGAATTTTCGCTAACACTTGCACCTGGCGCAAGTGTTAGTGGACAAAACGAATGCTCGCTCGGGCTGAAAGCCGTGATTGATCAGCCGAACGTAATCCCTGCCAATAGTTTTTGTGGTATAAAAATTGCAGGGTTGCTGTTTGTTTTGGGGGCAAGCACAGGAAAGCACATGATTTGTTGAAACAACATTGTTGATAACAATACTGCCGGGATCATGAAATTCCTGTCGTGGAGGAATATCTTTGGCGCAGTGTTTGCTTGCGTTTTATCGTTGGATTGGAATGAAAAGAAATGATTCGTTGGATGCCAAACAGGTCCTGATAAATTTATATGGTACGGTCTGATCTATCTGCTGTCTATTCACATCTCGTCGCGCTGTACGGTCAATCCGTGGGCGAGGCTGCTTTCGAGCGCCTGCGCGCGATCCTGGATCGCCATCGTGACCCTGCTGCATCTCAGGGTGACGAGAATATCCTTTCCGAGCGCGATAGCATTCTCATTGCGTATGCAGACCAGTTGAGCAAGCCAGAAACTCATCCCTTTGAGGCGTTAACCAGTTTTTGTGAACAATATCTTTCCGGGCTGGTCAATGGCATCCATTTATTGCCATTCTTCCCCTATTCATCCGATGACGGGTTTTCCGTCAGTGATTACCGATCGGTAAACCCCGCGTTCGGTGACTGGCAGGATGTTACGCGCCTGGGCCATCAGTTTCGTTTGATGTTCGACGCTGTGATCAACCACGTCTCCGTTCAACATGCATGGTTCCAGGCGTTTTTGAGGGATGATCCAAACTACCAGGACTATTTCATTGTGGTGGAGGGGGATCCTGATCTTTCCCAAGTGGTACGTCCGCGCGCCTTGCCGCTCCTCACCCAATTCGATACCTCCTCCGGTCCCAGGCAGGTCTGGACGACGTTCAGCGCCGACCAGGTGGACCTCAATTTTCACAACCCGAATGTACTTTTGGAAATCATTGAGACCCTTTTGTTCTATGTTGAGCATGGCGCTCAACTGATCCGCTTGGACGCCATTGCATACCTTTGGAAGGAAATTGGCACCTCCTGTATTCATCTGCCGCAGACCCATCGTATTATTCAGCTCTTCCGCGCCGTGCTGGATGTGGTGGCGCCTGACGTTCTACTGATTACAGAGACAAATGTCCCGCACCGGGATAACATCTCCTATTTTGGCAACGGTAGCAACGAAGCCCAAATGGTTTATAACTTCGCTTTGCCGCCGCTGGTCTTGCACACGTTTTACACAGGCAATAGCCGTATCCTGTCAAAATGGGCTGCGGATTTGAACCTGCCTTCCGATCGCACCACGTTTTTCAACTTTCTGGCATCTCATGATGGGATCGGCGTCAACCCCGCCCGCGGCATCGTCCCTGACAGTGAGATCGATGCCATGATAGAGCGCACCCTCCGGAATGGAGGTTTGGTGTCGTATAAAAATGACGCCAGCGGTGCCGAAATCCCTTATGAACTCAATATCAACTATTTTGACGCGCTCTCGAACCCGGATTCAGACGAACCTGTCAGCACGCAAGTGGATCGCTTCATGACCGCCCAGGCGATCATGCTGGCGCTGGTCGGTGTGCCGGGGATCTATTTTCACAGCCTGTTTGGTTCACGCGGTTGGCGCGCAGGTGTGGACCAGACCGGGCGGAACCGCACCATTAATCGCCAAAAGTTCGACCTGGCCGCGTTCGAACGCGAAGTGACTGACCAGTCACATTTGCGCTCGCAAGTCTTCGAGCGCTATGCTCAACTGCTGCGCGCCCGTGCTGCAGCCTCGGCCTTTCACCCTCATGGCAAACAACAAATTCTGGATTGCGGAGCAGCGATCTTCGCCCTATTGCGCATCTCCCCCGATGAAAGTCAACGTGCATTGTGCCTGCATAATGTTTCGGATCAGCCTCAAAATGTGATGGCGAATTGGAAAGATGTTCTTCATTCGCTTTCAGACCGACTAACCGATCTTGTTACTCTGACAAATTCTCCGTTGAACGACAATTTGGTTTTGAAACCCTATCAAACTTTATGGTTGAGGAGCAAGGAATAAGTATGGATGTCAATTCAAAATATTTGAATCTCTTAAAGGACAGGATCAATCTGCGTCAGATCCCTTTTAGCGATCGCGGCTCACGCCTGCTGATCTTTCAATCCGGGCAGCAGCTCATTATCCGGCTGGCGGAGCGCTGGTTCAAACGCGAGGGTCAACTCGCTGCCTATCGGAACCGCGCTCCCCTGATCGATCAGTGGATTTTCACAGATCAGGAGGGGCATCCTCTCGAACTAAAGCCAACGACGTACCCGCATCGTATCGACTTTGATACCTCCATCGGGACCTTTCGCCTGGCATTTGTGGATATAGAAACCGTGTTGATCACCCTGCCGCCTGTCCAGTGCGTCATTAAATTCACTGCCAATCTGGATAAGATCCAAACCGATCGGCGCGGCGGTGTGCTGCGTTTGACAGGCGATATCCGCCGTAATGTCGCCTATACGACCAATGCGCGCATTGTTTCACATGTCACAACGCCCTTCGGCACCCAGAACCAGGCCGTCCATCTACATTTGGATGCGACAGACGGGGGGAAATCGTTACTGTTGAACATTACACCCCGCCTGGGCTTCAATCGTTATATCCCGGATCCTGCCAAAGGCATGGAAGACGCTGCCCGGCGCTGGCATGAGTGGTTTGCAGCCGCGCCGGAGGTGGAGGATGAATATCGGGACCAGTATTATTATGCCTGGTGGGTGATGCGCGCCGGTCTTATCTCCACCCGTTTCTATACAACCCGCGAAGCCATGACCCCTTCCATGATCCACTATGTGGGTGTCTGGCAATGGGATTCCTATTTCCATGCCCTCGCCTATCGCCACCTGGAGAAACACCTGGCGCACGACCAGATCCGCATTGTGCTGGATCACCAGCGCGAAGACGGCATGATCCCCGACGCCATCCATGACGAGGGTGCGGTGACTCATCTGGATTATCCTGTGGATGCCGATGTGACCAAGCCGCCTCTGCTCGCCTGGGCAGCCTATAAACTCTACGAGCATGATGGCGACCGCGAGTTCATGGATGAGATCTATGAACCGATCGTGCGCTCGAACAAATGGTGGTTCGAGAACAATGATACGGATGGCAACGGTTTGTGCGAGTATCAGCATCCATATTCCTCGGGCCTCGATGATAGTCCATTATGGGATGATGGGATGCCGGTCCAGTCGCCTGATCTCAACACCTATCTTTATCTTCAGCAGGAAGCTCTCGCGAAAATCGCAGATGTGATCGGCAAAAAGGAGGATGCGGAGATGTGGCGCGGGCGCGCCGAAACCATGGCTCGCCGCCTGATCGACTTCACCTGGGATGCTGAGAGCGGTTTCTTTTGGGCACTCAGGAATGGGGCGCGCGTGAACGTTCGGACGCCCTTTAGCTTGTTCCCGTTGATTACAGGTCAGATGCCGCCTGAGATTTCCGACCGGCTGGTTGCCCATCTGACGGATGAACGCCAGTTCTGGTCACGTTATCCTGTCCCCACCGTTGCCATGAATGACCCGAAGTATGAACCGCTCGAAATGTGGCGCGGCCCCACCTGGGTGAATGTGAACTATCTTTTGATCGAGGGGTTGCAGCGTTCAGGCTATCTCGATCTGGCGCGTGAGTTGCGCCGGCGCACTCTGGATCTGATCTGCTGCCGCGATGACATTTACGAATACTATCACCCCGAGACTGGCGAGAATCCCCCCAAGGCTGCTTCTATGTTCGGCTGGTCTTCGGCTGTGTTAATCGATCTGGCGATCCAGGCTGCCCGGGAAAAATCGCGATGACGAAGGTTGCGCTGCTCCATTATTCGGCGCCACCCATCGTCGGGGGAGTCGAAAGCGTCCTCGGCGTTCAGGCGCGCCTGATGGCGGATGCCGGTCATCAGGTCCGTATTGTGGCGGGGCGCGGCGAGCAGACGGAGGCGCGCATCCCTTTTATTCAGCTTCCCCTGGCTGACTCGCGCCACCCGGAGGTCCTGGCGGTCAAGGCAGAACTGGACGCGGGGCGCGTCCCCTCCGGGTTCGACAAGCTGACCGTCGCGCTCACTGCGAACCTGAATGAGGCTTTGGATGACGTTGACGTTCTCATTGCTCACAATGTTTGCTCGCTCAACAAGAATCTTCCGCTGACCGCCGCGCTACGGAATCTTGCCAACCGCAACCAGCCGCGTATCATTTTATGGCACCACGACCTGGCTTGGACGACGCCCCGCTATCGTGCAGAACTGCATGATGGTTATCCGTGGGATCTGCTCAGGCAAGCCTGGCCGGGTGTGAAGCAGGTCACGATTTCTGAAATGCGCCAATGTGAGCTTGCCGAACTGTTCCAGATCGACAAGGATAAGATTGCGGTGGTTCCCAATGGCGTGGATATTGCCAGGTTCCATAAACTTGAAAAACAAACCAGTGAATATCTGCAGCGGCTGGAGCTGCTCAACGCCTCTCCTTTCCTTTTGCTGCCTGTGCGGATTACGCCGAGAAAAAACATCGAACTGGCATTGCGCCTGTGTGCAAGCCTGGTAGGGCAATTTCCGGACACAAAATTGCTCGTCACCGGGCCGCTGGGACCTCACAACCCTGCCAACGTGAAATACTTTGAAAAGCTAACGACATTACGCAAAGAACTGGGACTGGAGCGCGTGGTGTGTTTTCTTGCCGAGCTAACCTCCGAATACATCCCGGATGAGGTGATCTCGGATTTCTATCATCTTGCCGATGCGTTGTTCCTGCCTTCGCGCGAGGAGGGCTTCGGTATCCCCGTCCTCGAAGCAGGCTTGGCAGGTTTGCCAATATTCTGTTCGGATATTCCCCCGTTGCGAAGCCTGGGTGGTTCGGACGTGACTTATTTTTCACCGGACGCTGAGCCCATTGAGCTTGCGGATACCATTGCGAATGCGCTTGCCTCGAATGTCGTCTTTCGAATGCGCGCGGGAGTGCGCAAAGGATACACGTGGGAGCGCATTTACGCGCGCCATATTGCACCACTCCTTGGGGAGTGAGTACCAGGAGGTTTTATGAAGATCCCGTCAAAGACCCAGCTTTTAAAAAAAGTCCTTGTTCCGATCGTGCATGGCTGTGACCAGACCTCTGCCATTAATGCCGCGCGCGTAATTGCCGGGGAGGGCAGTGTCATGCCGGTGGGTCTGGTTTATATCCCGGAAGACGAATCGCTCAGCAGTGGCGCAGTGCGTGTCCAGGAAGTCCGTCAGACGTTGAGGAGGCTTTTCAACGTCAAGCATCGGACCGAAGTGCATGCTGCTCACCGACCGTGGGATGAAATTGTCCGGGTGGCGGAAAAAGAAAAGCCTGATCTTTTGATCATGGAGTACCCCTGTCAATTCGAAACCCTAAACACCACCCTGGTGGAAGTGCTGACCCATCCGCCCTGTGACATGGCAATTGTTAACTCACACGTTCCTGACAGCTTGAATAATGTTTTGATCCCCATTCGCGGCGGTCCCTATGCGGAACTGGCGCTGCGCATTGCATTATCCATGAGACGGTTTGGTCAAATCAATATCAATTCCCTCCATATGGTTCCCACAAACTCTGACCGTAAACAGGATGCAGCCTTTCGAGGGATGGAACGAGTATTGAAAAACCTGCCCGAAGTGCAGGAACATAACGTTGCAACAGATAACTCAGGCGAAGCCCTGTTCGAGACTTCGCGGCGGTTTGACTTGACGGTGATGGGCGTCAGCGCCCGCCCGGTGGATGAAGTCGCTTCCATTGGTCCGGTTGCGGAACAGATGATGAGGGAAAGCCAGCATGGCGTGATCGTCGTTAAGACCAAACAGCCCCCGCGCTTCAGCCTGGAGAGCGAAGAAGTAGGTCAGACCGCGATTTCCGTCTTGGTGGATAAATGGTTTGCGGAAAACACCTTCCACGCGGATGAGTTTCAAGATCCGGATTATCTGTTGAGTCTGAAACGCGAACGTGGCGTTACCATCAGCCTGGCGCTCCCGGCACTCAACGAAGAAGAGACCGTGGGGAATGTGATCCAGACCATCAAACAGGCATTGGTGCTGGAGGCTCCCCTGTTGGATGAAATTGTTTTGATCGATTCCAATTCTGAAGACCATACGCGGGAGATCGCGCGCGACCTGGGTGTTCCTGTCTATATCCATCAATCGGTTCTGCCAAACTACGGCGCCCGGCCCGGCAAAGGGGAAGCCCTCTGGAAAAGTTTGTATTGCACACAAGGCGATATTGTGATCTGGCTGGATACGGATATCGTCAACATTCATCCGCGCTTTGCGTATGGTCTGATCGGTCCGCTGCTCCTCAGACCCGATGTCCAATTTGTCAAAGGGTTTTATCGGCGCCCGTTAAAGGTGGGCGACAAGATCCAGGCGGGCGGCGGAGGCCGCGTCACCGAACTGACGGCGCGCCCGCTCCTCAACCTGTTCTACCCTGAGCTTTCCGGTGTGATCCAGCCTCTCTCCGGAGAATACGGCGGCCGCCGGACCGCGCTCGAACAGTTTGGGTTTTTCTCGGGCTATGGAGTGGAGATCGGACTATTGATCGATGTGTTGGATAAGTTTGGCTTGAGCGCCATCGCCCAGGTGGATCTACAGGAGCGCATCCATCACAACCAGCCCCTGGAGGCATTGAGCAAAATGTCCTTTGCCATCATTCAAGCTGTGATGCACAAGCTGGAATCTCGTTATGGGCAGAGCATTTTGGAAAACGTCAATCGAACCATGAAGCTCATTCGCTACGAAAAGGATAGCTTCAGACTGGACATCGAAGAGATTGCTGAGCGTGACCGTCCGCCCATGATGGAGATTCCCGAATATTGTGAACGCCTTGGCGTCTGATCTTAGAGTTGGGGAAAAGCAATTAATCTTTGAGCAGCGTTTTTATGGTATAAAAATTTTGGGTCGATATTGATTTCCGAAGGGGAAAAGGGGTTCTTTCAGACAGGAGAATTTTCAATGCAGGAAAAAATAAAACCGGTCCTGAAACCGGTGAATAAGAAATTGACGAAGCTCTTCACGGAATTCTTTGAGAGCGAGCGGTCTTCGGGGGTTGTTTTGATTCTTTGCACCCTGATTGCAATCGTGGTTGCCAATTCCCCGTTTGGGAAAAGCTACGTGGATTTCTGGCATATAAAACTTGGATTTGAGACCAGCGGCATCGCTTTGAACCAGACTCTGGAACATTGGGTCAACGATGGTTTGATGGCGATTTTCTTCCTGTTGATCGGTCTTGAAATCGAACGGGAAATTTATGTTGGCGAATTGTCTGATTTGAAGAGTGCCTCGTTACCGATTGTCGCCGCCATCGGTGGCATGGCGCTGCCGGCGCTTTTCTATCTTCTGTTCAACCAGGGCACGGAAACACAGGGCGGGATTGGCATCCCAATGGCAACCGATATCGCATTTGCGTTGGGAGTGCTTGCGCTACTGGGTAACAAGATACCAGTATCTTTAAAGGTTTTCCTGACTGCCCTGGCGATCATAGACGATTTGGGTGCAATCCTTATCATTGCCATTTTCTATGTGGGCGATTTTTCATTTCTGTATCTCATGCTGGCTCTAACGATCTACGCAGGATTGTTGATCTTGAATCGTCTCGGTGTGCACGGATTGCCGTTTTATCTGATCCCGGGTGTTTTTATGTGGTACTTTATGCTCCAATCGGGTGTCCATGCCACGCTGGCAGGTGTTCTGCTGGCATTTGCTCTCCCGTTTGGAGATGGCAGCGAGAAATCGCCTTCCTATAAACTCCAGCACTTCCTGCATAAGCCGGTCGCTTTTGGCATCATGCCAGTCTTCGCGCTGGCGAATACTGGCATAACATTAAGCGGCCGGTGGTTCGAAGGGCTGGCAGCACCTAACAGTTTGGGCGTTTTTGCGGGCTTGTTCTTCGGCAAACCTTTGGGTATTTTCCTGGCTGGCTTTTTAGCCGTGAAAACACGTTTATCCCAGTTGCCAGGCGACGTATCCTGGAAACATATCCTTGGGGCAGGTTTTTTGGGTGGCATTGGCTTCACCATGTCGATCTTCATTACGTTGCTGGCTTTCAATGACCCTGAGATCGTCCAAAGTACCAAGATCAGTATTTTACTCAGCTCCCTTTTGGCAGGCATTGCAGGGTTTTTGATTTTGAACTGGCGAACTTCCAAAGCCTCCAATGAGACTGCTTGAACCATGCGGCTATAATTACGTCGATGTATAGTGTCTAAGATACAATTAACGCGCAGATGTGCCAGAATGCAAGGAGGCTAAATGGAAATTAGCAAGTATATGAAGCGTAATGTGGTTTCAATTCCTGAAACTTCCACGGTACGCGAAGCGGCTGCGATATTTGTAAAACATCACGTTGGCCTTCTGCCAATTGTGGGCAAGAACAAAAAGCTTATTGGCGTGGTAGGGCTGCGGGATCTGCTCTCGCTTGAGTTGCCGGACTTCGTCAGCTTTATCGCAGACGTGGATTTCGTGCATGACTTTGGCGCCGTGGAGGATACCCGTCCGCCTGCCAGGACCCTCGACAAATCCATCAAAACATTAATGAGTCCTGCAATTAGTGTCCCTGAAGATACCGGGTTGCTGCGCGTCTACGCGTTGATGTTGCAGCATCAGCTGCATGATATGCCCGTAGTCTCAAAGGATGACAAGCTGGTTGGGGTGGCTTCGCGCGTGGATGTTGGCGCTGCCATTCTTTCGACCTGGTCAAAAGTAGCATAAAAAATGATCCTTGCTGCTGTTCTCTCCAGCCTGATCTTTTTAATAACCCTGGTGTTGATCTTTTCTGAGAAGATGAATCGTTCCATCACCGCCATTGCGGGCGGAGTCTTTATGGTGGGGCTTGGAAAGATCATGCACTTTTACTCCGAGGAAGCTGCACTCGAGGCAATTGATTTCAATACGTTAGGGCTGTTGCTAGGGATGATGATCCTGGTTGCCATGCTCGAGCCGACGGGCTTCTTCGAGTATCTTGCTGTACTGGCTGCCCGGGCCTCCAAGGGCAAGCCTCTGCGCCTGTTTGTATTGCTGGGCAGCATTACGACGGTCCTTTCCATGTTTCTCGACAACGTCACGACTGTTGTCTTGATTGCACCTGTCACCATCCTGATCAGCGAAATTTTGGGTGTGAGCCCGATCCCTTATCTTGTGACAGAGGCATTGCTGTCGAACACAGGGGGTGTCGCGACGCTGGTCGGTGACCCACCGAATGTGTTGATCGGTTCCGCGGCTGGCTTATCGTTTGCTGATTTTCTTATTTATTCGCTACCCATTGTGGTGGTGGCCTGGGCCGGTGCGCTAATTTTGCTGCGCTATCTCTTCAAGAGTGAACTGTCCAAACGTCCGCGCAATGCCAGGGCTGTGATGAAACTGAACCCGGCCGAAACGCTTAATCATCCCAAAACTGCACGTCAGATATTGATTGTACTTATTGCCGCTGTTTTTTTGTTCTTTGTTCACCATCTATTACATATCTCCCCATCGTTTGTGGCGTTGGGCGCGGCAGCCGTTGCGCTTGTAGTCGTACAGCCTGACATCAATGAAGTGTTAAAACGAATCGAATGGAGTGTGCTTATTTTTTTTGCGGCGCTCTTCATCATGGTTGGAGGGTTGGAAGCCTCCGGGGTGCTGGGATCCATTGTCGGTTTGTTTCGAAACGCCTCGAGTGTCCAACCAGTCTTGTTCGGGGTTCTGCTGATCTGGGTGGTTGCTGCGCTATCCGCGGTCGTCGATAATGTCCCGATCACGATCGCATTGATCCCCGTGATCAAAGGGCTGGGCGAGACAGGCATGGACATCACGCCGCTATGGTGGGCGCTGGCTTTTGGCGCAGGGTTTGGCGGCAATGGAACGATTATCGGTTCCACTGCCAACATCATCGTTGCGACACTTTCCGAAAAAACGCGCACACCCATCACCTCAAAACTGTGGATCCGACGTGGCTTGCCTGTGATGCTTACTACTTGTGCAATTGCCAGTATCTTGTATACTATTCTATATAGATGGTTCTAAACTCCGTTGTAGGAGGTCCGTATGGAAGGTGTATCGGTAAAACTATTGTTGTTTGCAGTTGTACAGGAGCAAGATCAAGATTCAGCCACGCGCGCGATCGAACAATTGCACCTGCCCGTTGTGCATCTAGCGAGTGCCGGAGGATTTTTGGGACGTCGCAATACGACCTTGCTTGTGGGTCTGCCGGAGGGCCGGGAGGAGGAGGCGCTCAAGTCTCTGGAAGAATCGTGCCGGCAGCGCATCGAATACCTCACCCTGCCATTGGAAGGTTCACCTCTTCCCATGCCGACGCCTGTTCCCGTTACCGTGGGCGGCGCGACCGTTTTCGCCTTACCGGTTGAACTCTTCGAAGAAATTTGATCGTCAGGAGCGTGCATTATGAAAATGATTATTCTCATTGTCAAAGACAGCGATTCAGACGAAATCACACAGGCTCTGACGTCTGAAAAATATCGTATTACCCGCATCGCCTCCACAGGCGGATTTTTGAGGAGCGGCGTGGTCACCCTCCTGCTGGGTGTCCGAGATGAGCGCGTGGAGTCTGCGCTCGACCTGATCCGCAAAAAATTGACTCCCCTGCCGTCCGGCGAACGCCGGGCGACTCTTTTCGTTGTCCCGGTGGAGCGCTTCGAGCAGGTGTAGCTCAAGACAGATTCATCCCCAAAATGGTCTATGGCTAAATCCACAGAGACACTGAGAAAATATTCTCTGTGTCTCTGTCTGTTGTAATTCTTATGAGGTAAATATGAGCAAACATTTTCGGCCCCTTATTGCTTTTTTCGCTCTAACCATCCTGATTTTGGCATGTGCTTTGCCGCAGATTCCACCTGTGGGTCAACCCACGCAGAGCAGTGGAACGGCTATTCCACCTGCCTCCCCTGATCCTAACAAGGTCGGGACCGTCGTTGCGTTGACGTTAACAGCCCTTGTACCTGGAGGGAGTACTGCAACCGCTCCGGCAACAGGCGACCCCACAACCTCGCTCCCGCGCACATTTTATTACCTCGCGCCTGATAGCGCCGGCCTGACACAAGTCTTTCGGATTGAATCCGATGGAACCACCCGGCACCAGATCACTTCCGAGTCGGTCAGTGTAAGTGACTACGACGTTTCATTGGTGGATGGAAGTGTTGCTTATGTAGCGAACAACCAGCTGTTATACAGCAATGCTGATGGGTCGGAACGCCGCGTGCTGGTAGACGGTGATGACGTGGATCCAAACAATCCATTTATTAGCACGATCAGCAGTCCGGTTTTTTCGTCCGATGCACAAACTCTTGCGTACGGATACAAGGGCTTGCAGATCTACTCCTTTTCAGCGGATGAGAGCGAACTTGTCATTGAGAATCAGATTGACGACGTGGGCGGTGGTCTGTTTGTCCCGCGCGAACTATATTCGCCTGAACGGTACTCGCCCGATGGAACAAAACTGCTGATCACGCTTGGTTATTACGAGGGCGCCTCGTCTGCAATTTACTATCCCGCGAACGGCGAGTTGGTGCGGCTCGAAGGTGGGGAGGGCGCTTTGATCTGTTGCGATGACACCGAATGGTCATCTGATAGTACAAGTTTTTATGCAGCCAGTCCCATCCTGGGCATGTTCAATTCCGGTTTATGGAAAGTGGATGCCACGACCGGCGCAGTCACCACGTTGATCCAGGCCGATGCGGGAGGCGGCAACTACAATGTTGCTGACGAAGCCTACCTGGCACCCGATGGTCAGTTATATTTCTTCTTTGGCACGGTTTCCAGCCCCGAGGGCATCATTATGCGTTCGCCACTGCAGCTTGTCCGTTCCGCGCCCGATGGCGTGACCGGCCGGACTGTCCTCAGTGGAGAAGACTTCCAATTGTTGAACGAAGCTTTGTGGTCGCCGGATGCGAGCTTTGTTATTGCAGCGTTTGCACCCACCCAGGAAGTTTATCAGGGCGGGCAGGCGGAGATCATCTATCTGGATGGCAGGCCGAATGTGGTACTGACACCCTTTGCCCAGCAAATGAAATGGGGACCGTGATCGGTTTGTCCAACAACCCTACAGGAGTCCTGTGCAAGATCGGGAACAAAATGACCAGTAATGTCGTATCTACTTTACTGTCAGTAAGAAATAAAGACATGGAGATAGATTCTCCTTGCCTGTTTTAACGCTATTTTAGTAGAAGGTAGATATGAAAAAATATGTAAAGGGCTTTATTGCTTTTCTGGTCCTTGCAGTTGCTGTTGCTGTTGGGGCTTGTGCTTCACCGATTAGAACTAACGGGGCCCAACCTGCCTCCGTGAATCAGGTGGAAACTGCCGTTGCTATGACGTTACAGTCTCTTTCACCCGAAACGACTACTATATCCACCAGTGTTCCTGAATCGTCTACAAATTTGCTTCCGCATAGTTTATATTTTCTGGCGAACGACAGCCAGGCCAACAGCCAAATCTACCGCCTGGAGCGAGATGGCAAGACCAAAACACAACTCACCCTCGAGCCGGTTAAAGTTTGGGATTACGATGTATCGCCCGTGGATGGAAGTATTGCTTATGAAGCGAATCATCAACTGGTGCTAATCAATGCAGATGGCTCAAACCGGCGCGTCCTGGTTGAGGGTATTCCCAATCCAGATGTTCGTGAGTTCTATAGCCCCGTCTTTTCACCGGATGGTCAGACGCTTGCCTACGCTCACAAAGGCCTGAACCTATACTCCATTTCAACAGGCCTTTCCAGCCTGGTAATCGAGGATCAATTCGAAGAGGTCGGCAATGGTCAGCAGCTTCCGATCGAAACCTATTCACCCGAGCATTATTCCCCGGATGGAACGAAACTGCTCCTTGCACTTGGTCATTGGGAGGTTTTACCATCTCATGCGGTCTATGATCCCGGTACAAATGCCCTGGTGCGATATTCGGAAGTGCAGGACTATATCTACTGCTGTAGTTTCCATGGTGGACCTGTGTGGTCGTCGGACAGTTCAAGTTTCTATGGGGTTGCCAGTGTACACGATACTGCCTATCGATCTGGCGAACTGTGGAAGATAGATGCAGAAAATGGCTCAGTCACGAGAATGCTTAAGATGGGCGATGGGACTTTCTACCTCCCATTTGAGCCTTATCCTGCACCAGACGGTCAGTTGTATTATTTCTTCGGTACATATCATGTGGATTCAGGGTTTTTCGATCCGCCGGTGCTTGAACTGGTCCGTTCCGCCCCCGATGGTGTGACTGACCGTACCGTGCTCAGAGACGAAAACTTCGTGCTGATCGAGGAAGCCTTATGGGCTCCCGACGCAAGTTTCGTGATCGCGGCGATGTCGGTTGGACGGGACTGGGATCTGGAGGGCGGCGTCCTTGAACTTTATTACACAGATGGGCAAAAAGGCAAGGTTTGGCTGGCGCCCTTCGGACAACAAATGAAATGGGGACCGTGACCCCTCCCGGCTCTCCCCAAAATCCGAAATGGATTCTTTGAATAATTATTCCAACTATTTCTTCAGGATTTTGGGGAGATGTTCCGCCGAAGGTCCCCGAAGGGGGATGGACGGAGGGGCTATTTCAGTAAGTATTCATCAAAGAACTTAATAACCCGTTTGGTATACCTCGTCTTGTAATACGCGTACATGTTCAAATGAGGGACATCATTTTCCAGCCATAACTGGCGCGGCTCGCTGGCTGCGTCGTACAAACGTTGGGCTGAATCCGGCGGTACCATCCCATCGCCCAGGCCCTGGATAAGAAAAACCGGGCGTGGACTGATGCTTGCAATCTCATCCACGGGGCGAACCAGATCAAGGGTCACACCCGATTCCCTTTCCGCAAAAAATCGAATCAAGGAGCGCATGATCGGAAATGGGATACGTAAATCCATTTCATCTTCCAGGGCTGCAAAGGGACTATCCGCGACGAGGGCTTCGATCTCGGGATATTGAGCTGCCGCGCGGATCATGGTCACTGCACCCATGGAACCGCCCCACCCGCCGACATGTGCGACACCTGGTTGCGCTAATGCAAAATCCAGGGCGGCTTTCACATCGAGAACCTCGTAATAGCCCAGTGAACAAAAAGCCCCTTCGCTTTCTCCATGGGCGCGGAAATCCCAGGCAACCACACCATAGCCATGACTGGCGAAAAGCGCATGGAAAGTCTCAATACGCTTGTCTCCGTATCCATGGGCTACCAGAATAACAACTCCATTTTTGGGGGGTGTGTACCATGCCGAAAGTTTGACGTTGTCTTCGGTCAGCAATTCGATTTCCTGGAATTCAATCCCATTGGCCTGCAGCAACGCTCCCGAGGCGGTGTTCCGTGCCGGATGGAGATAATTCATGGCCTGTCGGTAACTGAACCAGATGAATATTCCTGCTGACGTTACAAGCAGGGAAATAACAGCAACAAAAAGAAGTCGCGCCCAGTATTGCCACCTGAAGATCGGGGTCATCGATTGCTCCAAAATGGCGCTTCGATTGCGTAGCACTCAGCGCGATAGTTAGTTTTATCCCAACACAAAATTATCGATCAATCTTGTCTTTCCAAAAAATACTGCCATGGAAAGTAAGGTTTTCCCTGTCACTTTTTCCAGCTCCTCCAGCGTATCATAGTCTGCACAGGAGACATATTGCATTTGTGCCAGCGGCTCAGAGGCAAGCACATCCTTCATGATCTGGCGCAGGTTCTCAGCCTGGCGCTCGCCGTTTTCATAGGCATTCTTTGTGGCGTTCAGCGAGCGATATAACACGGTCGCGGCGTTACGTTCTTCGGGATCCAAATACACATTGCGGCTCGACATTGCCAGCCCATCCGGCTCGCGCACGATGGGGCAGATGACGATCTCGATCGGGAAGTTCAGGTCCCGCCTCATCTGGCGGATGACGGCCGCTTGTTGCGCATCCTTTTGACCGAAATAGGCTCTGTCCGGCTGGACTCCGTTGAACAGCTTGGCAACGATCGTCGTCACCCCGCGAAAGTGACCGGGTCTCATCGCCCCTTCCAGTGGACGCGTGACCGTTTCCACCTCCACCCAGGTCTGATACCCTGGTGGATACATAGCCTCGGCTGTCGGCACCCACACGAGGTCCACGCCCAGGGATTCCAGCAGGCTCAAATCGCGGTCGAGGTCGCGCGGGTACTTGGAGAGATCCTCCTGCGGTCCAAACTGGGTCGGGTTGACAAAGATGGATACCACAACATACTCACATTCCTCCTTGGCATGGCGGACAAGGGAAAAATGCCCTTCGTGTAGATATCCCATGGTGGGCACCAGCCCCACTGTCCCTGAGAAAGAACGGCGGCTGGAGTGTAGTTCACTAAGAGTAATGACGGTTAGCATACACGAAACTCCTGATTGCATTCATAGAAAATCCGTGCTAAACTTACGGTACAACTTTGAACAAGGAGAGAATAATGGCTTACGCGTTTACCAATTCGAAAGGTGTAACTTACTATCTGCACACAAAAAAGTCCCAGACGTCAACCGGCAAGACACGGACTTTGTTCTTTTTCTCGAAGGAAGTCAAGGAAGGCACTCTCGATGCTGTGCCCGAGGGGTACCAGGTCGTTGAGATGAAGACAGGTTTGCCCGTTCTCAAAAAAACAGGAGGTGAAACGGAAAATACATCTGAGACGGCGGCAGAAGCCGCAGGAGAGTAAAGTATAACTCTGTTCGAAACAACTAAATACGGTTCTTTTAGATTCCAGGAGACTAATCATGACACGTACATTTGTATCTAAAAGCTCAAAACAACAATATCAAAAAGAGAGGGAAATATGCCAGCATTAAATCGCGTCCAACTGATCGGCCGTCTAGGCAAAGATCCTGAAGGCAAATACACACCTACAGGCAAGAAAGTCACTCATTTCAGCCTCGCTGTTTCGCAGCGTTGGAAGACAAACGGCGAAGCCAAGGAATACACGGAGTGGGTGAATGTCGAGGCCTGGGGCCGACTCGGCGAGGTTTGCCAGGAGTATCTCAAAAAGGGCAGCCTGGTTTATGTCGAAGGAAGGCTTAGGACAGAGAAGTATGAAGACAAGGGTGAGACAAAGTTCTTCACAAAAGTAGTGGCGCTATCTCTGCAATTCCTCGATAAGAAGACCTCCGACGAGCCAATGATGACCGTTGAAGAAGAGGCTGTGGATTACGAGGCATAGCACTTCATTCTGACATAAAAATTTAATAATAAAGGCGTAATGCAATCGTCAGGATCCGCATTACGCCTTTATGTTTACCTGTCCACACTGCCGCTGTGCGGCGTGCTGCGCTTGTGCACAGCACCCGCTTCGCTTGTCCACAGGACTGCTCCGCTTGTGTTATATTTGGGGTGACATCTTCCATTCGAAGTATTTTCCCACAAAATGACTAA
>Ga0105104_10000527_pt1 | contig 29648 bp, 13 predicted proteins | sample PPLLaktember2015_3_FD_87034 | JGI IMG/M metagenome (GOLD analysis project Ga0105104, IMG submission 87034) | Freshwater sediment microbial communities from Prairie Pothole Lake near Jamestown, North Dakota, USA - PPLs Lake P7 Core (6) Depth... | ecosystem: Environmental > Aquatic > Freshwater >...
CTTTTTCTTCCAAAAGGTGGGGCCAAAAACTTTTGTTAGGGTGTGTATTATTTGTGGAAGAATTGTCCATAACATCGGAGTCAATGAATGAATCGGATTTTTCTTGACTGTCCCCTTTTTCTTCCAAAAGGTGGGGCCAAAAACTTTTGTTAGGGGGTATTTTTTCTTTAGAATAATTAAACAAACGTTTTGCGGGGTCCAGGGGCGGTTTTACAAAAGAGCCCCTGGTTAATTCGGGGTTGTTCAAGTATCCGCGGCCGACATTGATGCCGCCCACGATTAATTCGCCGGGTATGCCCTGGGGTTGGATTTTCCCGGTTTTATCGATGATGAGGATGGTTAAGTTGGGTAACACGGTTCCGATGGGGGGGATGTCGGGTAAATCGTCGGTGGGGGATAAAGTTAAAGCTGTTACGGCGTGGCATTCGGTGGGGCCGTAATGATTGTGGAGGAGTAAACCGGATTTTCGAATATATTCTTTGAACGTCTCGGTGATTACCAATTGTTCGCCGGCGGCGACGGCATGTTTCACGCAGGTGGGGAAGCGGTCGAGGTAGTTTTTTTCGCTTTCGATAAGTTTCAAAAATGCGGTGGGTAGAAACAGGGTTCGGATGTGTTGTTTCGAAACTAAGTGGAATAGATCCTCGACGTTGTTCCGGGTTTCGGTGTCTACGGTAAAAAGAGTACCGGCGGCGGCAAGGGTAGAAAAAATCTCCTGGCAAGATACATCGAAACCGATTGAAGCAAACTGCAAGACGCGAGAAAAATCGATGGAAGTGAAACCGAATTCAAAGCGGAGGAGGTTCACCATCGTGCGGTGTTCCAGCATGACGCCTTTGGGTTTGCCGGTAGAGCCGGAGGTGTAAATGACGTAAACGAGGTCCGAGCAGTGGCAGTCGACGGGTTGAAACGAATATAAAAAGAGTTTCTTTAAAAATTGGGGTGAACCGGTATCGATGATATGATGTGCTTTTATCCCGGTGGGAGGGGTTGTGTGCTGCGCTTCCCGGGATAAATCTTCATGGAATAGGGAGTGGTGTGTGATTAATACGGGGGCGCTGCTATCCTTGAGCATGTAATCGATGCGGTCGGGGGGTAAAGAGGGATCGATGGGTAAATAAGCTCCGCCGGATTTTAGGGCAGCCAAAGCACCGATGATGGATTCCACTCTTCGATCCAACATTACGGGTACAATGGAACCGCGAGTGACACCGTTTTGACTTAAATAAAAAGCCAAACCGTCGGAAAGTGCATCCAGGGCGCGGTACGAAAAATGATATTCGGATGCGAAGGATTCGAAACTTTCGAGGCTGTGGCCCACCAATGCGATGTGGTCGGGTGTTTTTTCGACTGCGGTTTTAAATAATCGTTGAACGGTTAAGCCGGGGTCGAAAGCATCCTCAGGGCCGTTGGAGATTTCAAGAATATGTTTTTTTTCCAATTCATCCATTATTTCGATATCTGCGATGGTTTGCCCGGGATCGGCCAGGACTGAAGAGATGATGTTTAAAAAGTACGATTTGAAACGTTCGACGGTTTCGAGTTTAAAAAGCTGTGTGCTGAATTCCCAGGCAGCGGAAAGGTGGTTGGAGCGTTCCATGGTATGGAAAACGAAATCGAATTTAGCGGCACCTGTTTCATATTCCAGCATTTGAACCTTCGATTCGCCCGCATTATCCCCTGGGATTTCGGGTTTATATGCGGACATTTCGCCCTGGTTGTGCAGTGCGAACATGACATCGAATAGCGGGTTTCGGCTGATATCCCGGTGTGCTCCCAATACGTGGTCAATGAGGTCTTCGAAGGGGTAGTCCTGGTTTTCGAACGCTTTCAAGGTATATTGTTTCACATCTTTGAGGAAGGAACGGAAGGATTTATGGCTTTTGGGGGAGTTTCGCATGGCCAGGGTATTGACGAACATGCCCACTAAAGGTTGAAGCTCGGCTTTGTGGCGGCCTGCGGTGGGGGTGCCGATGACGATATCGTCCTGGCCGCTGAGTTTGGATAGAAAAATATTAAAAAGGGCGAATAAAACCATGAATAAAGTGGTCTCTTCCTGGCTGGCCAGGTTTTTTAAACCCCGTGTCACCTGTTCCTCGATGGTAAACGTGAGCTGGCTGCCTTCAAACCGTTGAACTTCCGGCCTGGCAAAATCGGTGGGAAGATTGAGCACGGGTATTTCGCCGGGATAAGCGTTTAACCAAAAGCTCTCCTGTTTTTTGACAGCTTCGGATTGTTCTTCGCTGTTTTGCCACTGGGCAAAATCGGTGTATCGAACGGGTAAACCGGGTAAATTCGTACCGGGTCGGTTAAAAAGGGAGAGGAACTCGTTCATCAAGATACCCTGGGACGTGCCGTCGGTGACGATATGATGGGACTCCATCATTAAGAGGTGTATATTACCGGGGAAAGCGATCATCCCGAGGCGAATCAAGGGAGGGCGAGACAGGTCGAAAGGACGCATAAAGGTTTTCACAAATGGGAAATAATCGATTTCTTCATTTTGCCGTGAAAATTTGGGGAGGGTAAAATCGCTGTGTTCGACTTCTGCGTTAATTTCGCTGGGTGAGAGGACGATTTGTACGGGGGTGCCGTCGATTTCACGGAAGTAAGTTCTCAAGCTGTCATGTCGTGAGATGAGTTGTTTAAAAATTTCGTCGATTCTCAGTTTGTCGACCTGGGCGTGCAGTAATAAAACAAAAGGCATATTGTAACCGATGCGGGTCCGGTCGAGTTGATGAACGAGGTACAGGCGTTTTTGGGCGGAGGTTAGGGGGTAGTATTCTTTATCTTCTGCAGGGGGGACCTGGGAATAGGTACTTTTCTCACCGCGGTGGATGCGTTCTGCGATCCCAACGACGGTAGGATTGTTAAAAAAATCCGATAAAGGGACATCTACACGAAATTCTTTTTGAAAGAGATTCAAGAGGGCGAGGGCTTTCAGCGAGTCGCCGCCGAGTTCGAAGAAATCGTCGAAAATCCCGATGGGTTGTATTCCGAAAAAGGACTGCCAGAGGTTGGCGATGTTTTGTTCGGTTTCATTGGCGGGTGGGGCATACGCCATGCTTAATTCAGGCCGGGGATGGAGGGTTCCTGTTTTTTGTGCCGGGGTTTTCGTTTCCGAAATCCCGGGTAAACGAACGGAGGTATTCTCGCGGTATCGTTCCCGGAAATCGACGGTGGAAACGATAACCTGCGGGTATGAAGAAGAAAGAACGCGGTACAATGCTTCGATACCTTCGTTGGGGTGTATCCCGTGTTTCAAGAGATCGTCCACAACCGGGGCTTTTTCGATCCCGCTGTTCCCGGTCCCGGTGTGGGATTCGAATTCAGCACGTCTATCCTGGGAGACAGCGATCATCTTGTAACCTTCGACGGTTACCAGTTCGTTTCCCAACGGGTCCATAATGGAGACATGGAATTCCAATGTGTTTTTCCGGGAGGCTTTGGGGAGAATGTTTACGGCATGGCTGAAGATTTGAGGGGTTAATGCGCCGGTAACCCGGATTTTCCGGATGGAAAAAGGTAAAAACGATTGTTCCCGTTGAAAGTCCGAAGCGAGGAAAGAGATGGCTCCATCCATCAATGCGGGGTGTAAGGGGTAATCGTTAAGGTCCTGGGCGAATTGGGGTAGAAGTTCCAAATGGGCGATTCCCTGGCGGTCCGAGGTTTTGATTTGTTTAAAAATGTGCCATCTGGGGCCGACGCTGATTGCACCGGGGCCGGGTTGGTTTTCTGCTGTAAAATCTATGGTTTTTTCATTGCATTGGTTTTGTATTTGTGAAATAGAAACAATCGGACCGGGTTCCGAATGGATGGTTGAGATCCTGCCGCGTACATGCTCTTGCCATCGATTATCGTCCATGGATGATCGGGTCATAATCGAGAAATCAAAGGCAGCGGTCTCGTTGTCGATGGGTCGGAGGATGGTGTGCATTTCTTTTTCTTCCGTTTCCTCCACCACCAGGGGGTTCAGCATGAGTATATCGCGAATTTCGAAGGGTGTGGAACCGGCATAATGAGAGAAAGCGGCGCGTGCGATTTCCAGGTAAGCGGTGGCGGGCATCACGGGTTTTCCTAAAATCCGGTGTTCATTGAGAACCCAGTATTTTTCTATGCTCAACCGGGAGATAAAAATTTCGGAACCGTCGCTGCCGTAGATTCTTTGTGAGAATAATGGATGGTCCACCTTCCGTATTTTTTCAACGGCTTTAACGGCCATGCCGAGGTCTTGCCAGGTGTCCCAGTTAATAGATAAGTAAAGGGAGCGGTTTTCCAGGTTTTTTTGTTGGGCAAAGGCATCGAGGAAAGCGTTGGCGGCAGCATACGCGACCTGGCCGATGGGGCCGGTAATGGAGGAGAGGGACGAACATAAAACGAAAAAATCGAGGGTTACATTTTTTAGAATTTCGTCAAGAATCAAAGTCCCGGTGATTTTCGGGGCTAAGACGGAGACCGAATCCGCGGGGGTTCGCCTGGGGATGACACCGCCGTAATCGGCAATACCGGCGGTATGGATGACGCCGTGGACCGTGCCGAATTGCCGGATACCGTTTTCAACGGCTATTTTCACAGCTTCCGGGTTTGAGACGTCGGCTTCTGCGGTGAACACGATGGCACCGGCTTGTTCCCATTTTATTATCATTTCCCGGTTCCCGGGGGTGAGGGGCGAGCGGTGGATTAAGATCAAACGGGCTTGCCATTTTAAGGCGAGTTCTTCGGCAAAAGTCATGCCCATGCCGCCAAAAGCGCCGGTGATGAGATACACACCTTGCTTCTTGAGTTTGGGAGCGGGTTGATCTTTTTCATTGCCCTGGAGGAGAACGGGTTCAAAATGTTCGACCCAGCGGTGGCGTCCGCGCAAAGCGATAACAGGGCCTATCGATGCGATGTCCTGTTCCAATTCGATTTCGAGGCGGTTTAAAAATTCGGTTTCGGGTTCCCGGCCAGGTGGGGGAAGCGGGGTATCGATGCAGCGGCACCGGGTATTGGGGTACTCTTTGGGGATCACACGTACTGCACCGAGTATAGAGGCTTTTCTCGAATCGATGGTTTCCGTGCCGGTCACATCATGGATCGTATCTGTAATGATGTCGATATCCAGTGAAACGCCGCCGATTATTTTATTCCAGGCGCGGGCAATATTAATAAGGCTGAAATACCCACGCTGCAATATGGCTTCATCCGGTTTTTTTTCTCTTTTTATTTCGATTTCGAGTTTCTCTTCGCTGTCAAGGTCGAGGTTCCACAGGTGAAGGACCCGGGCGCCGTGTTGGAAATCCTGTAAAGCCTTTAACTGGTTCACCAGGAGTTCATAATGTTTTTCTTCCCCTGGGTCCACAGTGAAGAGGTTTTCACCGGTTTTTTCAAACTGTGAGCCGAATTCGACGATGGCGGTTACCTGGTGTTTCTCCGGGATTCGTTCGGCTAATTTCTTTAAAACACCGTGGGCGTGGGGGTGTGTAAAAATAATCCACGGTTTATCGTGTTCTTCGCTTGTTTTTTCGATTTTACCCGGTAGGTCTGTTCGTTTCCAGGATGGAATATAAAACCAGTGGGCCATATCGGGGTTTTTAGTAAGAGCGGCTTTCTTTTGGTCCGGTCCGGCCTGGGATTGGAGGGGAGAAAAGGTGCCCTTTATATCATAAAAATGGGGGTCGAAAGCATAGGTGGGGAGTGGAATCCGTCGGGGATTTTCGTTCATATGAAAGGAGTTCCAGTCGGTTTTGATTCCCCGGAGCCAGAGGCCGGCGATTTTATCGATTAAAAAGTAAGAATCCGAAACCTGTTCATCGGGGTGTCGAATGAGGTTAAAAACGGGGTGTTCGGGTTTGCGGTTTTGGTGCTGCCTGACAAGGGTGCTGAGGGCTTTGCCCGGGCCGATTTCGATAAAAACCGGTGCGGGTTCGCGGAAAAGAGTGGATAGGCCGTCGGAAAAGCGAACGGTTTGGCGCAAATGAGTGGCATAATACGTGGGGTCTAACGCCTGGTCATCGGTAATCCAGGTGCCGGTTACATTGGATATATAAGGGATAATGGGTTTTTTACGGGTTATTTTTTTCGCTGCGTTTTCCATTGCGGGTAAAACGTTGTCCATCATTCGTGAATGGAAGGCATGGGATGTATGAAGCAGGCGGACCTGGAGGGCTTGATTTTCCAGTTTCGCACGGAACGCTTCGACGGCGTCTGTGGGCCCGGAAACGACACACCGGTCCGGGCAATTGACAGCGGCGAGGTCCAGGAGATCGCCCATCATGGGTTTCAATTTTTCTTCCGGCAGCGGGACGCTGAGCATGGCCCCTGCGGGTAATGACTGCATGGCTTTTCCACGGAAAACCACCAGGCGCAGCGCGTCCTCCAAAGAAAACACGCCGGATAAACAGGCGGCCGCGTATTCGCCGATGCTGTGACCGATCATAGCTGCCGGCTGGATTCCCCATTTCATCAAAAGTGCGGCCAAAGCGTATTCGAAAATAAACAAGAGGGGCTGGGTGACTTCCGTTTGGTCGATATTTTTTGAAGTTTGAGCGGCGGCGGGTTCGTTGGGGTATAATATTTCGCGAAAATCATACGGAGTTAGCGGTTTGATTATGTCGAAACACAAATCTATGGTCTCACGGAATGCGGGTTCGGATCGGTATAAATCCCGGCCCATGTTTACGTATTGGGCGCCCTGGCCTGGGAACATGAAAACCGCCTGCTGTTTTTTTTCTGGAGCTGTGCCGGAACGCAGGGATTGAACGGCGCGGGGAGATGAATCGTCACCGGGTTCGGGGCCGAGCATTTTTACGGCTTCCGGTGTGGAGGTGCAAACGAGCGCCCGGCGGTGTTTGAAAGCGGGGCGTCCCACCTGGAGTGTATAAGCGACATCGGCCAGGTTCACGCCCGGGTTATTTTCCAGGAATCGCAGCAGGTTGACCGTATTGCCATCTAAAGCTTTCGATGTTTTGGCGGACAAAACCAGGAGGTAAAGGTCTCTTGCTTTTTTCGATTCTTCTACCGGCGGGGGTGCTTCTTCCAGGATCACATGGGCATTGGTTCCGCCGATACCGAAAGAACTGACACCGGCCCTCAAGGGATATTCACCGGGAATCCAGGGGGTTAATTCGGTGTTCACCATGAAGGGGCTGTTTTCAATATCGAAACCGGGGTTGGGGCTATTAAAATGCAAGCTGGGAGGAATTTGACGGTGGTATAACGCCAATACGGCTTTAATAAACCCGGTGACACCGGCGGCACAATCGAGGTGACCGACGTTGGATTTTACGGACCCGATGCGGCAATGATTTCGTATGTCGAGATCAAAAGCCAGCTTTAATGCTTCGATTTCGATGGGATCGCCCAGTGGGGTTCCCGTGCCGTGGGTTTCGATGTAAGTAATGCTCCCCGGATCGACTTCGGCATTATCCAGGGCAGCGCGGATAACCTCTTTTTGACCTTCGACGCTGGGTGCAGGGTATCCGACTTTACGATCGCCGTCGTTATTGATTGCAGAGCCTTTTATTACGGCATAGATATGATCCCTGTCGGCCAGCGCATCGGACAGGAGCTTTAATAAAACGACTCCTACACCGTTCCCCGGCACCGTACCTTTCGCTTCCGCATCAAAGGCGCGGCAGTGGCCGTCCGGGGAAAGTACCATTCCCTCTTCATACAGGTACCCGCTTTTATTAGGGAGCATCACCGTCACACCGCCGGCTAATGCCATATCGGTTTCTCCTGTAAGCAGCGACCGGCACGCCAGGTGTATTGCCACCAACGAAGTGGAGCATGCGGTCTGAACCGTTACGGAAGAGCCTTTTAAATTTAATTTATATGAAATCAACGTACTGAAATAATTCCCGGTCAGGCTCCCAATCGTGTACATCTCCGACCCGCTGGAACCCTGGGAAAATTGCTTCCCCGCCCACATTAGGTTATGGTTGGAACCGGCATAAAAACCGATTAAACCGTTATATGTATAGGGATCATACCCTGCATTTTCCAGGGCTTCCCACACACATTCGTGGATGACCCGCAGCGGCGGGTCCATAATTTCCGCTTCCCGGGGTGAATACCCAAAAAAGAAGGAATCAAAATACTCTACTCCTCCAATTGCACCTCTCGCTCGAACATACTTCGGGTTCCGGGTTAATGCGCTGTCGATCCCTTCATCTTGCAACTCCTGGTCCGAAAAAAAAGAGATGGATTCGACACCATTGGAAATATTTTTCCAGAACTCATCGATATTGCGAGCCCCGGGGCACCGTAAGGCCATACCGATAACCGCAATTTCTAAGCCTGTCGACTCACCGCCTGGTTTTGATTCTGCCAATTAACTTCTCCTCATTCGCCTCTTTTCCATTAAACGCTTCATATTATTTTTATTTTTTGATGTGGTTTCTATTCGTTCCAAAACGGCTTCTTCGGTTTTTGCAGGTTCTTCTTGTGTTAAATAATCGATAAAAGAACTGATTTTAGGATACCGGAACAGGTGGACGGTAGAGATATTTTTGCCGAAAGCCAGCCTTAATCGTTCACCCAATTGAACGATGTTGAGGGAGTTTCCACCTATTTCAAAGAAGTTATCATCCACGCCGATTTGAGTTACTCCTAGTATATCGCGCCATATATCGGCGATGATCTGTTCTTTTTCCGAGCGGGGGGCCAGGTATGAGGCATCCGATATACGGTTGAAATCAGGATCCGGGAGTGCCTTGAGGTCTACTTTCCCATTGGGATTTTTGGGGAAACTCTCGACGGCGATAAAGTAATGTGGGACCATGTAACCGGGAATATGCCGGGACAAGAACTCTTTTAAAATAGTGCTATCCGCTTCTTTGCTTTCATGGGTTACAAGATAAGCACATAGATATTGGAATTTGCCTTTATCCGACCGGGCTGTAACCAATGCTTCTTTTACCGAGGGGTGGCTTCGTAAGGCATATTCGATTTCTCCCAGTTCAATACGGTATCCCCTGATTTTCACCTGGTGATCGAAACGGCCCAGGAATTCGATGTTCCCGTCCGGTAACCGCCGCACTAAATCACCGGTTTTGTAAAGAGTTCCCAGGGGCTCTTTTTTTAAAAACCGCCCCTGGACCCCGTAAAAACTTTTAGTAGGGGTGGCCTGGCTCCGTTGATATTGTGATTTTTCTTGACTGTCCCCTTTTTGTTCCAATTCGTTTAATTCGTGTAATTCGTGGGCCAAGAATCTTTCCCCGGTTAATCCCGGGTTATTCAAATACCCTTCGGCCAGGCCGTTACCCCCGATGACTAATTCGCCGCTAACGCCCACTGGGCATAAGTTTAGGTATTTATCGACTACCAGTAATCGCGCATCGGCCAGTGGGTAACCGATAGGGACGCCGGATAATGCGGGATATTTATCCCTGCTGTCTCGTTCGATCTCCAGGAGAGACGACATAATCGTTGCTTCTGTAGGTCCATACATATTAAAAACCCGGCAGCCCGGTTTCACATTTTCGAAACTTCGTTCCACCAGGTCCCAATTCAATTTTTCGGCACCGATGTTGAGGTATTTTAAGGTATTGAGGCGCATGCGGTTGTCATCGCTGCCCAGGAGCGATACCAATTGGCTTGGCGTGATATGAAGGCTGCTGATCCTATTTATTTTAAAATACTCGATCATATTTTCGGGATCGAATTGCCCTTCATCGCAGGGTGCATACAAGGATGCACCGCTGGTCAATGTAATAAATATTTCCCAGGCGGACCAATCGAAAAAATAAGATAAATTATGGATTACGCGGTCATCCTTTCCCAGTTTTATAAATTCATGTCCCCAGCGCAAAAGCGGAGTTAAATTGGCATGGGTGATGGGAACCCCTTTGGGATTTCCGGTGGAACCGGAAGTATAAATAATATATGCGAAGTTGGAAGGAGCCGGCGTAAAAAGGGAGGGTGCTTCCACGTCCGGGTAATTTTCATCCGCTTCCAGGTAGAGAACTTCACCTCCAAAATACATATCCATGTTTTCATTCTTCATTACTGTTTTTGTCATGAGCAGCAGCGAAGCGCAGCTATCCAAAAACATATAACGGGTTCTTTCCGGCGGGTTCTGGGGATTTAACGGCAGGTATGCAGCGCCGGCTTTCAGTATTGCCAGTATTCCCACTATTCGCAGGATACTCCGTTCGACCATTATTCCTACGATACTTCCCGGCCTGATTCCTTTTTCTTGCAGGGTGAAGGCTAATCGGTCCGATATTTCATCCAGTTTTCCATACGACATGTGCTGGATACTCGAATCGCCGAAGAATCCGGGTTTTAGAGCCGTACCAACCAAAGCAATACAACCCGGCGTTTCCCTACATTGAACCTCCATCATTGCCGTCAAGGTCTCATTATGGGAGTAATTATCCTGTAAGCGGTTCAATTCATGCAATATCCAATGTTTTTCTTCTTCCGACAATATAACGATATCCCCCAATCGAATGCCCGGGTTATGGGTAGTCTCGGTTATTACCTGTTTGAAGTACCGGGTAAAACGCTCCACTGTCTCTTTTTTAAACAGTTTCGAAGCATATTCGACTTCAATATAAAGCCCGTTTTCTAATTCTGTGCCGGCCCAGGTCATATCGAATTTGGCGATTTTATTCGAATAGTGAAAATTCGAAGCTGTGATCCCGGGTAATTCCAGTTTGGATATATCGAGATTTTGAAGGATAAACAACACATCGAAGAGGGGATTTCGCCCGGCGTCCCGCGGCACCTGTAATAAATCCACGAGGTCTTCAAAGGGGTACTCCTGGTGTTCGAATGCGTTTATTGTCCGGGTTTTTATTTCTTCTAAAAAAGAATCGAAGGTTTTTTCACCGGCAGGGGCATTTTTTAAGGGGAGGGTATTGACAAACATGCCGATAACGGATTGAATATCCGCATGTCTTCTGCCTGCGGTTGAAGTGCCGATAACGACCTGGTCCATGCTGCTCAATTTTGACATCAGTATATTGAGAACCGCCAACAATCCCATATAAAGGGTTACACCCCGCGACATCGTCAATTGTTTAAACGGTTCCAACCGGTTATTTTCAATAAAAAATTCAACACTGCCTCCCTTGAAATCCTGGATTAAAGGCCTGGGATAATCGGTGGGACAATTTAAAACGGGGATATCGCCGGAAAACTCGTTTAACCAGAATGCTTGCATTTCTTCCCATCCATGTTTTCCTATTTTTCCATGCAGCCATTGGGAGTAGTCTTTATATTGAACAGTGCAAGATGGGAGGGCATTTCCATTGTAGAAAGCGGAAAAATCTTTCACAAAGATATCCAGGGAAGTGCCGTCGGAAATGATGTGATGCATATCTACGATAAAAAGATGTTTAGTTTGTATATCGCAGCCGGAAGCAGGGGGATTGCCGAGGATTTTTATTAGTGCGATCCGAAACAGGGGGGCGATGGATAAATCAAACGGGCGAATAAACCGATCGATACATGATTCTTCTTGGCCGGGTAAAATTTCATCCCATGCGATATCGAAGGAAAGTTGTTTCGCATCATGGATGACCTGTACAGGCTCGCCATTAACCAGGTGGAAGGAGGTACGCAAGCTTTCGTGGCGTTCTATCATTTTCTCTACAGCGGCTTCGATTTTAAAGCGGTCGACCTCTCCTTCCAAAAGCAATACAACAGGTATATTATAGTTTTTTTGGCCGGGGTCTATCTGCTGGAGAATAAACAATCGTTTTTGAGCGGGAGATAATGGGTAAAAGGCTTTTTGTTCGGTGGGTATGAGTGCCCCAAATGCATCTTTCTTCGATTTGGCGACTAATTGTGCCAATTGCCGGATCGTTTTTCTTGCGAAAATTTCTTGCAGCGGTACATCGACATCGAAAGCCCGGTGCATTTTCGAAATTAACTGCATTGCTTTTAAGGAGTGACCGCCGAGTTCAAAGAAATTATCATCGATACCGATGGGTTGAGTGGATTTATTTTTTGATAAGATTTCCCCCCAGGTATCTGCCAATTGTTCTTCTATCGCATTGGTAGGAGGAGAGTTTTTCCTGGTTTTATCGATGGTATCGGGTGTAGGCAGTTCTTTACGATCGACTTTTCCATTGGGTGTTAAGGGTATCTTGTCCATCCGGGTAATGAAAGTTGGAATCATGTATGATGGCAATTCATCCTCCAGGTAGTCCCGTAATTCGGATAAATCTACCGGCTCCGGTGCTACAATATAAGCGCAGAGAAATCTTTCACCGTTTTCATCTTCCCTGGGGATGACCACCGCATCCGTGATACCGGCATGGCAGGCTAACCGGTTTTCGATTTCACCCGGTTCGATGCGAAAGCCGCGGATTTTAACTTGCTGATCGAAGCGACCGATAAAATCGATATTTCCATCCGGCAGCCACCGCGCTAAATCGCCGGTGCGGTAGAGAGAGCCTCCGGCGGCCCACCTTTTTGTAAAAAGGTGGGACCAAAAACTTCCAGTAGATTGATTACTCGTATATGGAGTTCTTTTTTCTATCAAAAGTTTTGCGGGGTCCAGGGGCGGTTTTACAAAAGAGTCCCTGGTTAATTCGGGGTTATTTAAATACCCGCGGGCGACGCCGTCGCCTCCTACAAACAATTCACCCACCACACCCACAGGTACCAATTCATTCATCGAATCCACGATAAATGCAGTGGAATTGGCAATGGCTTTTCCAATGGGAATTCGATCATTATACTCGCTGTCGATTAAAAAAGTAGTCGAAAACGTAGTGTTCTCCGTTGGACCATAACCGTTAACGATCTTCAAACCGGGGAACCGCCGTTTAACTGCATTAATATGTTTGGGAGATAAAATATCGCCGCCCACCAATAGGACTTTCAATCCTTCAAATATTTCGATATCCGCGCCGGATAAATAATTAAACAAAGGAGAGGTGAGCCACATGATGTCGATAGTGTAAATACGGATCATCCTTTTTAAAACATGGGCCTTCATAATCTCATCTTTCCGGGATAAATAAAGCACAAGTCCATTTAACAAAGAACCCCAGGTTTCAAACGTAGAAGCATCGAACTCCAATGCTCCCGTCTGCAAGAGATGGTGAACGGCGGTAAAATCGACATAATTCGTATTCTTAACCAATCGGACGACATTCCGGTGCTCTACCAATACGCCTTTGGGCCTGCCGGTGGAACCCGACGTGTAGATCACATAAGCCAGGGAGTCTGAAGGCTGCCGATAAGCGGGAGAGAGCCCCGGCCTTTTGGAATCATACAAATCGAGAAAATTCAAATAGCGGCCTTTTTCATCGAGTAAAACAAATTCGCCTTCAAAAGCCCTGCGATTTATTTTTTCTTTCAAAATATCGGTGGTAATCAATATCTTTGCACGGCTGTCTTTAAGCATAAAATCGATTCGGTCTGCGGGATAGGTGGGATCGATGGGCATATAAGCCCCACCGGCTTTTAATACGGCCAAGATGCCGATAACCATCTCGATAGAGCGCTCTAATTGAACGCCTACAATAAAACCCGGTGCGACACCCTTCGGAAACAAAATACCGGCGAGAGCGTCGGAGACTTCATTCAACCGGCGATAGGAAATATGGGTAGAACCAAGCGCAGAAGCTACTGCATCCGGGGACCGCCCTGCTTGCTCCTCGAATAAATGGTGAATGGAGCGATCGGCAGGATATGCCGTAAACGTATTATTAAACTCCTCCAATATAAGAGCTCGATCCTCTTCTGCGATGATCCGGATATCGCTGATTTTTTTTGAAGGGTCTTCTATGATTTCATCCATAATACGTTTGAAAAATAATGCAAACCTCTCGATGGTTTCAACTTTAAACAGTTGCACAGCATATTCGACGATGATAGAAAGACCGCTTTCCGATTCTATACCGAACCAGGTCATATCGAATTTAGATATTTTATTGGTATAAGAAAAAGGATAAACGGTGATTCCCGGTAATTCCAATTGTGAGATATCGAGGTTTTGAAGGATAAACAGGACATCGAAAAGAGGGTTTCGCCCGGCATCCCGCGGCACCTGTAATAAATCCACGAGGTCTTCGAAGGGGTACTCCTGGTTTTCAAAGGCATTTATTGTCCGGGTTTTGATCTCTTCCAGGAATGAATCGAAGGTTTTGTACCCGGAAGGGGCATTTCTTAAAGGGAGAGTATTGACAAACATCCCGATAGCGGATTGGAGGTCCGCATGACGCCGGCCTGCCGTGGATGTACCGATAACGACGTCTTCCATGCCGCTCAACTTTGCCATCAGGATATTGAGAACTGCCAACAAACCCATATAAAGGGTCGCTCCACGAGTTAATAGAACACGGTTAAACAGGTCGATTCGATCATTATCGATGAAAAATTCGACACTGCCTCCCTTGAAATCCTGGATTAATGGCCGGGGATAATCCGTAGGTAAATCCAGGACAGGAATTTCATCTTTAAACTCCTTTAACCAGGACGATTGCATCTCCCCCCATCCGGGTTTTTCTATTTCTCCATGAAGCCATTGGGAGTAGTCTTTATATTGAACACGGCAGGTTGGAAGCATGTTTTCGCTGTAAAAAGCGGTAAAATCTTTCACAAAAATGTCCAGGGATGTGCCGTCGGAAATGATATGATGCATATCCACTATAAAAAGATGTTTGGGCAGTATCCCGGGGCTGGAAGTAGGCGAGTTGCCCGGGACTTTGATTACCCCCATTCGAAATAAAGGGGCCGCGAATAAATCGAAAGGGCGAATAAAATCATCGATATAGGGTTTTTCTTCGCCGGGTAAAATTTCATCCCACGTGACTTCGAAAGAAAGCTGTTTCGCATCATGGACGACCTGTACAGGATTTTCATTAACCATGTGAAAGGAGGTACGCAAGCTTTCATGGCGTTCGATCATTTTCCATGAAGCAGCTTCGATTTTGAGACGCTCCAATGCTCCTTCCAAAAGCAGCACGACAGGAATATTATACGCTTTTTGGCAGGGGTCCATCTGCTGGAGAATAAACATTCTTTTTTGAGCGGGGGATAATGGGTAAAACGCTTTGGATTCTGCCGGGCTGATCGTACCGAATGAGTCTTTTTTCGATTCGGAAATCAAATAAGCCAACTGCCGGATGGTCCTGCCTTCGAAAATTTCCGGGAGCGGTACATCGACATCGAAAGCCTGGTGAATTTTTGAAATTAAAAGCATCGCTTTTAAAGAGTGGCCGCCGAGTTCAAAGAAATTATCATCGATACCGATGGGTCGGTTTGATTTATTTTTGGATAAGATTTCCCCCCAGATATCTGCCAATTGTTCTTCTATCGCATTGGTAGGAGGAGAGTATTTCCTGGTTTTATCGATGGTATCCGGTGCAGGCAGCGCTTTCCGGTTCACTTTACCATTGGATGTTAGGGGCATCTTGTCCATCCGGATGAAAAAAGACGGGATCATGTAAGATGGTAAGTCGTCCGCCAGGTATTCCCGTAATTCCGATGCATCGACCGGCTCCAGCGATACGATATAAGCGCAGAGGTATCTTTCACCGTTTTCGTCTTCCCTGGGAATGACTGCGGCATCCGTGATATCGGCATGACAGACTAACCGGTGTTCGATTTCCCCCGGCTCGATGCGGAACCCCCGGATTTTAATTTGCTGATCGACCCTGCCATAAAACTCGATGTTTCCATCCGGCAGCCATCGCCCTAAATCGCCGGTTCTATAGAGAATGCCCCCGGCGGCCCACCTTTTTGTAAAAAGGTGGGACCAAAAACTTTTGTTAGGGGGATTAGTTTTTATAGGAGGATTATTGATATTATCGGGGTCGACCAATGATGCGGGAGTAGTTCCAATATACCGGCACTGCAATAAATCCCCACGCAGTGTGGCAAAAGAACCAACGGTTAATTCCGGGTTATTGAGATACCCGCGGGCTAAACCGCCGCCGCCGATATAGATTTCCCCGTAGACCCCCGTGGGCACTAGCCGAAAATTCTTATCGACTATATATACCGATGTCTCGGTGATGGGTTTCCCTATAGGTAACGTTTCTGCGCCCGGATCGATATCGTCTATAGAATAGCATGTGGCATATACGGTGGTTTCTGTAGGGCCATAGACATTGCATATTCTATCTTTGCCCAGGAAAGAAAAAGCCTTACGGGCGTAATCCACGGAGCACCGTTCTCCGCCAAAGAGGATTTTTCGGACGTGGACTAAGCTTTCGAGAGACCTTTCCACCAGGTTATTGAATAACGCGGTGGTAACAAAAAATAGCGTGACGGCTTTATTGCGGATAGTGGAAGCCAGGCGGTCGATGGTTACGGATCGCCGGCTATCGAGCATGACTAATGTGGCGCCATTCAAAAAAGACCCGAAAATATCGAAAACAGAACCGTCAAAAGCATAATTGGACAATTGCAATAAACGGTCGTTGGCCTGGATATCGATATAACTGGTATGTTTTACCACCCGCACGACATTGTGATGAATCGTCAACGTTCCTTTGGGCTTCCCGGTGGAACCCGATGTGTAGATAATGTACGCGAGGTCGGCACTGGAATGTTCGCGATCCGGGTTGGATAGAAAAGCTTTAAGAGGAGAAACAATTAAGGGAGAAATATCGATGATTTCGATTCCTTTCCGGGGAATTTCCCCTTTTGCTTTAATGGGAACCGACGATGCGGTTAATACAAATTTTGTACCGCTGTCGGCCATCATAAAATCGATCCGGTCCTGGGGGTAATCCGGGTCGATGGGCATATAGGCGCCCCCTGCTTTCAATATGCCCCATATCCCGATCATCATTTCGAACGAGCGCCCCATCATGATACCGACGATCCGGTCCGGGCCCACTCCCTTGCTGCGCAGCAGGTGCGCCACGTTATTGGAACGCCGGTTCAGCTCACAGTATGAAAGGTGGCTGGGGGAATCGAAATACCCGGTTAATGCAATATGATGCGGAAAGCGATCCACTATTTCTTCAAATATCGTATCCAAAGTCCTGGAATCGATGGACTCGTTTTCACGCGAATTAAAATCGATCAGCAACCGGGTCTTTTCTTCCGGGGACATGATATCTATCCCGGATATAGGCGTTTCTATGCCGGAGATCATCGCTCGAATCACGGCCTGGAAATGATTTCCTATCTGCTCGATTATCCCCGGGTTGTATAATAAGGAATTGTATTCGATGGTACATTGAATGGATAAATCCTTTCGCTCAAAAATAAACAGTGTTCGGGCAGGAATAGCATTCATGTAGGATTTCAGGTGAATATTTTCCACCAGCATCGCTGTATCGAATAACGGGAAATCCCCATTGGGGGCAGGTAAATTCAATTGATTAATTAAAACTTCATATGGGTAATCCCGGTACTCATCGGCTTCGATAACCGCCTGTTTTACATTTAGCAATAACTCTTTGACCGTCATTTTTTCTTTGACCTGGTTCCTGGTTACCAGGATTGTATTAATGAAGTCGGCGTCGGTATCGGGTTTAAAAATAGGAGAGCCGATAATAATGTCCGATGAACCGCAGTATTTTTTAAGAAGGATGCTCAGCGCTGTCAGTAAGATCATATAAAGCCGGACATCGGATCGATTGCTTAATTGAATCAACCCCGTAGAAAGATCCTCGGGGTAAGAAAATCGGACCTGCTTTTTGTTTGAAGAATCGGAGGGTGATTCTCGATGATAAAGAATTGGAAAGCTGCTTTTTGTCCAATCGCCGGAAAGCTTGGTCATCCAATATTCTTTCTCTATTTGACGTTGGCCTGCTGCAACCCATAATTTATCAAGGTTCTTGGTAACCATCGATATTATCTCCTGGTTTTTTATAACGGCATATACGCCCGGTTTGAGGGTGCGATCTCTCGATAAAAAATGAATCGTAATAGAGGCTTTTGCGATAGTCCAATTGCGGGCGCGATTAAAAAAATACCTTAATTTTTGTTCATGTGTGCATTCACACGTTTCTTATAAATGAATTAACGATATAGTTTAGGTGATAGATTTGAGACGCTTATAAAAATACCATAATAGTTCCTTCTTGTAAATAAGCAATTATGTAACTTTTTTTTATTAATTGTCCTTGCCTGTGAAGCATGTCCGGCTTTCCATACAAAAATGTTACCTTTTGTCGATGGGAGGTTAAGAGGAATTTGAAGAAAATTTTTTGATTACCGTGAAATTAGATTAGCCACAGGGGGCACCGACACGACCCCTTTGCGTATAAAATCACTTTTCAAAATGAGAACTGCCGAGTGTGGTTTCCAATGGTTGAAAAAATATCTATTTTGTGGCATACTTATTCCATGAAAGCAAAAACCGCTCTTTCCCTGTGCACTTTTGCCGTTTTAATCGTTCTATGCATCACCTCCTCCCATTCTTGCAAGGAATACCCTTTTTTCGCGGACGAAGATGCCGATATCCGGCTGGCTACCGACAAAACCGAGATCAAACTCAACGAAAAAGTTATTGTTACCGTCATGGGCTATAACCCGGACGGCTCCTATTTGTGGGATAAAACACGCGTGGATTTCTTCATCGAAAACGGAACCCTGGACAAAACCTACGTGGAATTAAAAGACGGGAAAGCCGAAATATCCGCCCTGGCCGATAAAAATACCGGCGAAATGAAAATCTCCGCACGCTCCGGCAGCTCCTTCGCCAAACCCAACCCCCTCACCATTAAGATAAACCCATGAAACCGCAACCCTTCGGTTTTACTCTTTTCGAAACCATCCTGGTTTTTTTTTAGTCGCACTGCTGACCGCTTTAATCGTTCCTTTTGTCTCCAATTCCATCGATAGAGCCGGAGAAAAACGCCAATTAACCGATATTCTAAAAGCAGTCGCAGATTTGAAAAAAATGACCATCTCCTACCTCCAGGTGGGTGAAATCGCCAAAGAAGGAGATAACCTGGTCTTTTACCTGGATCACCGCGAAATTCGCAGGTTCAAACTGCCGGGCTTGAAAATGGACCACCCGATTTATTTCAACCGAAAAGGTTTGACCGAAGGCGGTGAAATCCTCATCCGGTTTCGAAAAACCTACAAAATTCTTTTCGAAACGATTTCCGGGAAAATCCGGCTGGAATAACCGAATGAAATACGATCGCGTGAGAAAAACAAAAGCCGGGGGCTTTACGTTAATCGAAGTACTGGTATCGATTGCCTTGCTCTTCATGACCATCGGTGCGGTTTTCTATTTTTACTCCCACATGATGGACAACCACTCCCGGCTAAAAGAAAAATACAAGGTCCTGCGCATCGCCCGCGAATTCGTAGACTCCCTCGTGTTCGGCCATAACCCGGCAATGCTGTCGGCAAAATCCGGCAGTAAAGCGGTGGAAAACTACCTGCTGGCCTGGAATATCTATCCCTCCGGCGAGCCGAAAGAACTCCTCTTTACCTCCGGCATCCCCCCTATGGTCCAACTCAAACGGGTTCACCTGCAAATTTTCAAAAAAGGTACTTCACGGGCCATCCTGGAACTCCAATTCCTGGTTAATACGATTTTCGAACCGGGGAAATAACCGCCATGATATATAAAACATTGTCGGAACCTTTTTATAAACCATCACGGATGGACAGGTTCCCAATACCCCCAAAGACTTTCCATAAAATTTATAATCAAAAGCTTTCGGAAGGGATTGCATCCCCGGCAGGTCCAGGAAACCTTTTCAAGAAAGGGTTTCATGGCAGCCCCAAACAATGCTTCGGCTTTACGCTGGTGGAAATCGTGATCGTCATCGCCCTGGCCTCTTTTTTACTGGTAACGGTTTTCCAGGCGTTGGACCGGGTCAAAGAAAACGAAATCCGCTTCGACACGGAACGGAACGAAGAGAAAGAAATCTACCTGCTGTTCGACCGGCTGTCGGGCTTGTTTAAAAATATGTCGTCTTTCGCCGTGTTCAACAACCTGGAACAAACCCTCTATTTCCACGGAACCGCTGACGGTGCGATTTTTCTATCCAGGTCCCCCTTAATGGCGCCTTACCCCAGCGTGTACCTGGTGGAAATCCGTTTCCGGGAAGGAAAAATTTTATACCGGGAGAAACCCTTCCGGCAAGACAGCACGGCAGTTTCTTTTTCTTTCGATGAAATGAAAGAGGCTCCTTTTTACACATTATTGGAAGGTCCCACCGGTTTTCGCCTGGATTATTATATATGGGATGAAGGAGCGGAGAGTTATTCCTGGGAAACGGGTGTCGACTCGTTTGAAAAAGATCCGCTGCCGCTCCAGGTCTCTTTGCGGGTCGTGTACAAATCGAAAGAGTATTCCATGCTCTTTCAAAAGGTGATAACGGATAAAAATGAAGAGATACCGCCGCAATTACTGCACTAATCGCTGCCGTTCCAGGGGAACCGTGCTGTTCATCGTCCTGGTGACGGTGATTACCATCACGGTGTTGGTCCTGGTCAGCGCGGTGCGGATGAGTTCCGAAATGGGTTTCATGGAGAGCGAGTTGGGCCGTTTAAAAGCCTACACGCTGTGCGTCAGCGGTATGGAGTTCCTCAAAAACCGGCTGGCTTCCAGTACTACTACAAAAATCGAATATGTGGACGCGGCAGGCGTTCCATACTCACCCCGTTTAATGATGGACGGCAGGGATACCCGGGTTTATTTCACGGATATTATCGAAGAAAAATTTCAAAAACACCTGGTGCTCGACCAACCGGGTAAAATGTGGTTTATCGTAAACCTCCAGGACAGCGCAGGTTTGATCGATATATTTACAATCGATCGAAACCTATTTAAGAATTTCCTGGAATACAATGAAATCCCAATCGAAAACGGCGATATTATACTGGATTCTCTTTTCGACTGGATGGATAAAGACAATTTAACCCGGCCTTCGGGTGCAGAAAGTAATTATTACCTGGAACGCTTCGGTTATTCGGCGCCCAACCGGCTCCCGGACTGCCGGGAAGAAATCGTGCCGGTCCGTGGAATGACTCCTTCGATTTATTCTCGCATCGGCAGGTTCCTGGATTTTTCCATTGAAAATCAAGGTTTGAACCCCAATACCATGCCGGCAGAAACGTTCTATTTGTTCAAGGGAATGAACGACGGTATCGTTCAACGGGTCCTTCAAAAGCGGGAAAAGGATGAAATCGACGGTTTAGCCGAGTTCACATTGATTTCCGGTTATAATTTTCCTGCGTACCCGCTCGCATTTCAATTTTTTACTTCTAATGCAACTTATGTTAAAATCAAAGTTCCAATGGATGAAAAACGATATTTTTATATACTGTTTCGTTTGGATCGAGTTGGAGGTATGGGATCCATGCGCACCGCCCGCCGTTCCATCGGACCCGGCAGAATGGATTCCTTTACCCAGGATTTCGAACAATATTTCCGCTTCTCTTCCTGGCAAGAAGGAACGGAACTCATACCGGTAGGAAACCCCAATGACTGAACCGCACCCCATCCCCTCTTTTTACTGGTTCAATGCTGCCACAGGCAAATTGATCCTGTCGGAAGACCAACTGCCGTTGAAAAAAAGCCAATTGTACCTGGTATTCAATCGCCAGCATCTCTTTTTCGGAATGTTTCCCCTCAATATCAAAAAATGGATCAAAGTCGGCCATATTTTAAATATTCAACGTCATTTCGTCCCGTTTAAAGATGACGATTATATCGATATCGTTTATTCCACGGAAAAACAAAAAAAAACGGATCAACGCTTTTTTTTCTGGGTGGGCCGGAGCTCTACCGATATCAAAGTGGAGAGTTTTTATTACGATGAAATACCGGAATCCCTGATATTCAAAGGAAACCCGGAACAAATCAAGAATTACCTTTTTTTTGTTTTTAAACGCGTCGGCGGGTTTGAGGCGATCTATTTCGACCCCGCCAATGGTGATTTTTATTCCGCTTTCACCGCGGAAGAAAAAGAAATCGCCGGGAAGATTTTACTGCTGGCCCGGAAGTTCGGCTTAAACCGGGAATTAAACATCCTGTCTGAGGTTCCTATCCGCATGGGAGACCGGGTCCCCCCGGATTTTAATGTCGATATTCAAAGCCGGGACGAGCGCCCCTTTTTCCTCCCGGATTATTTTCCCATTTCAAAAACCTTTTCCAATATTTCCCAGGGCAAAAAGCTCACCAGTATTAAAAATATCGTCAGGTTGTGGAGCCGGAACCTGGATATCGTGATCTTCCTCCTGTGTCTTTTTTTGGCTGCCAATATTATAGCTTTTGGGGTTTTGAAAAAAGATAACCGGGTTTTCGGGGAGAAGTTCGAAGCCGTGAGCCGGGTTCTCTCGGAGTCGGAAAGAGTTCGATTCCGGGTCGATCGAATCGATAAAAAAATGTCCCAATACCCCGACCATATGCTTTATTTGTACACCATCGCCCGCTGTATGAATGCGGATTCCATGTTGATCGGGTTTTCCATCGGCGAGGGGAAAATTATCCTGGAAGGTTACTCCTCCGACAGCCTGGACCTGCTGACCCGGCTTCGAAAAAGCGGGAAATTCGCGGAAGTTCGTTTTAAAACCACGGTTATAGCCAATGCCTATAACGGGAAAGAGAAATTCGAAATCGAAATTCTTTTGAACTCGAAAGAACCGGGGGTATTACGGTGACCGCTTCGCGTAATAAATTGATGATCCGCGGCGCTGTGGCGATTGTATTGGCTGCGGTTTCCATTTTCTTTTATATCGCTAATATGGATTTGGTCCAAAAAAATAAAAAGATGCTGAAGTACATCAAAAACGAAGCGGTGTACCAACAGGATTTGAGTAACCTCAAAGCAGCGGAAAGCCTTTTTACGGCTTATATTATCCCGCTTGAAGCCAAACCGGACCTGGAGAAAATCAAAGACGCCCATATCGATACCCTCCTCCGCCTGGTGGGGCAAAACCGCCTCCAACTGGATGCGTACCGCCCGGAAGTGGAACCCGCCCAGGATGGAACTACGATTTTTAGATACCATTTGACCATGTCCGGCGATTTTGTCGATGTGCTCCGGTTTTTCTATGCCCTCCAGGCCGAATCGAAATACATGGTAATTCCCAAATACGATATCAAATTCAACGCAGACCGTTCCGTCCAGGTCGGTGTGACGGTCGAGATCATCGGGATCCAGGGATGAAGGATTATGAAAGTACCGAAACTTTTTAGAAAGATCGATATTCGCCGGCTTCATATACTGGCGATGATCCTGGCTGCGGTTTTTTTCCTGTCGGTGTTTTATCGTTATTCCGTGCAGTTCCGGGAGTACAGCGTTTTTAAAAACGCACCGGCCGGCAGTCCCCAAAAATCCGAGCCTCCTTCTCCCCCCGCTTTTTTCACTTTCACCCCCGATGAAGACGACGAATTAGGGGTTGACGGGTATCGCTTATTTTCATTTAAAGAAAAAAAAGCCGCAGGAACCGAAGAAGAAATCGAAGGAAGCCCGGCCCCAGGTCAAACCGATACGAGCCAATACCAGGTTTTAGGAGTAGTGAAGAAAGAACGCCTCTTCCTGGTGCTGCGTTTGAATTCCGACGGCAAAATTCATTTATACGCGGAAGGTATGACCATCGAGGGCGGCTGGCGCCTGGAAAAAGTTACCACCCGCCAGGCCATCCTGGTCGACAGCTCCGGCGGCGAACGGGTTCACAAACTGTTCCAATTCGACGAACGAAGCATTGAAAATAACGCGGGAAAGCAAAAATGAACAGCAAAAAACACCGGGAACAAATTACTTCGAATTCATCATCAAACTGTCAGAACCCTTTTGTAAAAGGGTTTCGACACCTCCCAAAACTTTTTATAATTGGAGTAGAGGATGTATAAAAAAGAAGCGAAATACATAAAAAGAATTATCAATTGGCCGGCAGTCGTTATATTGCCCATACTCCTGGTGGGAATGAACGGATGCATAAGCCGGGACAAACCCCCGGTTAATATAATAAAAAGCGTCCCGGATGATGTGAAAAAAGAACCGTCAGGAAAACCGGCCCCCACAAAAAAATCAAAGAAAGTGGTGTGGGTTCAAGAACCCCTGGAAGACAGCCAGGTGGGCTACAATAAAGATAAAAAGGGAGTCGATTACCTGATGAACTTCGAAAATATCGGGGTCCCGGATTTTATCGATGCCATGATGACCGGCGCCTTCAAACATAATTACCTGGTCACCGATGCAGTCAAAAGCATGGGAAACCGGTTTACCATCAAAATGACGGAAGATTTGAAATCGGAACGCGCGTTCCAACTCTTTCGCGGGATTCTCTCCATCTTCGGTGTTACCATCGAAAAAAAAGAGAATACTTATATTTTCGATGCAGCCAAAGGCGCTGTGAATTTTACGTTAAAAGGCCCCATCGTTTACGGCCGCCAACTCCCGCCATCCTTGCCGACGGACAGCGGCGAAATCACTTTCCTCGTGCCTTTTTACAATATTAGCCCCGACACATTGAAAGCCATTATTCAATCCCAACTCCCCGCCCAGGCCACTGTCTTTCCCCTCCCGGATTTGGGCGTACTCGTCCTCTCCGGTAATTACGAGGATATCGAATATGTGCTCTCGTTTATCGACCTCCTGGATCGCGCCCAATTCAAAGATCGGTCCATTGTCATGATTAAACCCGAATATTGGGGGATCGGGGAATTCCAACAAAAAGTGCAAGAACTCATGGTAGCCGAAGGGGTCTCCTTCACGGCACTGGAAAACTCCGGCGGACTCCTCTTCATCCCCATTGAAAAGATGAACAGCCTGATCGTGATTTCCCCGGTTAAAGAGTGGGTGCAGCGCGTGTTGTATTGGTTGGAAAAACTGGATATCCCCGAAGCTGCGGGAGAAGCCAAAAAAGTCTATGCATATAAACTAAAAAACGTGGATGCGGAGTCGGTGGTGGATGTGCTCCAGGCTTACAGGACAGGCAGCATGCCCTCGAAACCGGTTTCTTCGTTTTCCAGGAAAAGAGCCCTGCAAACATCGGGGTCTAACCAGGGTGAGAAAACCGATAAACCCACGGAAACACCGGGGGAAAAACCCTCCACACCGCGGTACTCGAAACCCGGTTCGTCTTCCCCGGACGGTTCGAACGAAAAAGCCATCGACGATGTGGCGATTGTTCCCATTTATGAAAACAACTCCATTGTTATCGTGGCTGCCCCCGTGGATTATAAAAAATACCTCGACATTATTAAACATATCGATGTCCCCCGCAGTCAAGTTTTTGTCGAAGTCATTATCGGCGAAGTCTCCCTCGACCGCGCCACCCAATTGGGCTTGGAATTCTGGGTCAACCGCTACCTGAACCGCGGCGCTTTCGGCACCAAAGGCGGTTTGGGTGTTTATAAAGGCACCGATACAGCCGGCAACCGCTTGCTGCCCTCCGGCAGTAACCTCTTCATGAACGGCACGCTGCCCGGTTCGCAATTTGAAGTCCTCATCAACGCCCTCGTGGAAAACAGCAAGATCAATATCGTTTCGACACCCAAGATCACCGTGATGGAAAACGAAGAAGCCGAGATTTCCGTGGGTTCCGATGTGCCGGTTATCTCCTCCGAAGCCGCCATCGGCACCTCTCAAACCGGCGGCGTCGGTTCTTTCTACCCCTTTCGTTCCGTCCAGTATATCAACACCGGTATTATTTTAAAAGTCAGGGCCGCTATCCTCTCCGGCAGCAAAATCTCACTCGAAATCGTCCAGGAGATCAGCGAAGCCCTCGAAAATAAAACGTCGGATATCTCCTCGCCGGAAATCTTAAAACGCACGGTGAAAACCACCCTGGTGGTCCAGGAGGGAGAGATCGCTTTCATCGGCGGTTTGTTCCAGGACAAACTCTCCACTTCCGGCAGCGGCGTCCCCCTTCTCTCCAGGATCCCCCTGCTGGGAAACCTCTTTAAAAACGATAAACGGCAAATCAAAAAAACCGAGCTGGTGGTTTTTATCAATTCACGAATCATCCGAAAATCCAACGATATGAAAGAAATCGTCGAAGGTGTGAAAAAAATATTTTCCAATAGAGTTTACACAGAAACATCGGAAACTCAGAAAAGGGAGAATAAATGATTATGATAAAAAAACCGTACCTTAAACCCAATATGAACAGGAACACCCCGGGAAATAGTTGTGGAAAACCCAAAGGGTTTACTTTAATCGAAATTATCATCGTGGTTATTATCATGAGCCTCATTGCTGCGCTGGTGGTTCCCCGGTTGTTTAAAAAAGTCGAGAAGTCCAAACAGCAAATCGCCAAGACCCAGATTATTTTGCTGGAGAATGCCGTAAAGATGTTTAAACTGGATACAGGCCGGTATCCCGCGTCGGAAGAGGGTATGAAAGCCCTCCTGGAAAAGCCCGCCAATATTTCCAATTGGGATGGACCTTACCTCGAAAAAGGACTGCCGGATGACCCGTGGGGCCGCAAGTATATTTACATATACCCCGGTAAAAATTATACCTACGAAATCGTCAGCCTGGGCGCCGACGGCAAAGAAGGCGGCGAAAACGAAGACAAAGACGTGAATAACTGGGAAGTTGGAACCCACTAACCCTTTATTCATGCCGGGGATCAAAAGACAGGGGCGCAAACCGTGATAAACAGCGGCGAAAATGTTCGATTGTTCGGCGAAATCCTCAGGGATGATTTTTTCATCGATGAAGAGGAGATCAAAAAAGCCCTCAATTTCCAACAGCAGTACGGCGGAAAGATCGGGGAAATCCTCCTCAACAGCGGCGTCATCTCCGAAGAACAAATCACCGCTGTTCTCTCCCGCCAGTACGGCATACCCGAGGTTCGCCAGGTCATTAAAGATTTTTCCGAAATCGAATTCGGCCCCCTCCTGGATATCGATCCCGCCTGGTTTGTCACCAATGAGATCATTCCGGTTTCCCCGGGGGAAAACCGGGTTCATTTCGTTATCAAAGACCCTCTAAACCTCTACGCCGTCGAAGTCGTCACCGGGCTTTACGCTCGATACAACAATTCGTTTCTATTGGCCGATGACCGGCGGTACCGTGAAATCACCCATTTATTCAACTCGCAGTATTTTAAAAAAGACGCGTCGGAATTCAACAAGAATGAGATCGAAAAACTCAAGGACCTGGCTGCCGAAGCCCCGGTGATCAAATTCGTCAACTCCATGATCTCCAGGGCCGCCGAATATCGTTCTTCCGATATTCACCTGGAAAGCCACGACGATTTTTTGAAGATTCGTTACCGCATCGACGGCGTTTTAAAAGACATAGACCGCGTTGTGGCAGATACCGCTTCTGCCGTTATATCCCGTATCAAAATCATGGCGGACCTGGACATCGGAGAAAAGCGCCTTCCCCAGGATGGCCGCATCCAAATCCGCGTTTCCGGCCGACTTTTCGATATCCGGGTTTCCACTTTACCCACTATTTACGGCGAAAACATCGTCATGCGTCTTTTGGAGAAAGAAAACATCCGGTATGACATCGACACCCTCGGTTTTATTCCCCAGGATAAAGAAACCGTCAAGCGGTTGATTTCACACAATTATGGTTTGATCCTGGTAACAGGCCCCACCGGTTCCGGGAAATCCACCACTCTTTATTCCATCCTGGACGGTTTGAATCGCGAGCAAACCAAGATCATCACCGTTGAAGACCCGGTGGAATACCAGCTTGAAGGCATTTCGCAAGTTCAAGTCCAGGATCAAATCGGCCTCTCCTTTGCCAATATTTTGCGCAATATCCTGCGCCAGGACCCGGATATCATCATGATCGGCGAAATCCGCGACAAGGAAACCGCCGAAATCGCCATCCGCGCTTCCCTGACCGGCCATCTCGTTTTGGCTACGCTTCATACCAACGATGCCGTTTCTGCCGTTACGCGCCTGATCGATATGGGGATCGACGACTTCCTCATTAATTCCGCTTTGCTCGGCATTATCGCCCAACGGCTTTTACGAAAAAATTGCCGTCACTGCTCCCTTCCCACCGAACCCGATCCCGCTGTTATGAATGAACTCATTTCGCCCTCCATGAAAGAAAAATACGCGGTCAATGGTTTCTCGTTTCGCAAAGGCAAAGGATGCGACCAGTGTGCCGGTACCGGTTACCACGGTCGCACAGGTGTTTTCGAAACCCTCGAATTTACCGACGAGTTGAAGTCCGCTTTGCTTAAACATAAAGAATATGACTTATTAAAAAAAATCGTGCTGAAAAATCATTTCAAAACCCTCCGGGAAGATGCGGTATTAAAATGGACCGGCGGCGTTACCACGGCTGAAGAAGTGTTCCGGGTGACTTGATGCCTTTTTACAATGTCAAGGTTATCGATAAAACCGGCCAGGTCCGGGAGTTTAACCGCGATTATTCCGACATTGCCGCGCTCAGGGAAGATGTCCGTCAGAATGGGCATCTCCTGGTTCATTTCAAAGAAAAGAAGAAACGAAAGAAACTCCTTCACCTTTTTCTTCACCGTTTGAGAAGCTATATCGATTCCCGTACGATTTCCGATGAAGACATCTATAATTTGTTTTATGAATTGGGAATTATTCTCAAAGCCGGTGTTCCCATTATGAGGGCTTTTCGCATGATGGTGGATGAGACCCGGAAAGAAGCGGTAAAGCATTTTCTCGATGATGTTTCTTTCCAGCTTAAGGAGGGGGGGAATTTCTCCGATATCCTGGAAAAGAAGTGCAATTTTTATGGTTTTGCGCCGTATATCCCGATTATTCGCCGGGGGGAAAAGACCGGGCAACTGGGTGAAAGCTTTTTAAACACAGCCGCTTCCATCGAGAAGAAGATGAAGATCAAATCCGAGATTGTCGATGCCATGATTTATCCCATGATTTTAGTCGGGACCGGTTTGATGGCGGTTTATATCATTCTCATCTATGTGATTCCCCGGTTTGAAACCATTGTAAAGAGTTTTAAAGTCGTATTGCCGTTTCACACCCGAGTATTGTTTTCATTGAGTTTATTTCTCAATAAGCACCAGGAGTTGGTGATCGCGGTGTTGATTGTTTTTATGGCGGTGTTGTTGGTTTTGGTGCGTAATCCCCGGTTTAAAGGGTTGTTTACCGTGCTGCTCGGCAAGATTCCTTTAATACGGAGTATCCGGTTGGCTTCGGAGAATTTGCAGTTTCTCGGTACGTTTTCTACATTGCTTAATGGGGGGGTTCCCATATTAGCGGCGTTGAATCTTGCGTCCGAGAGTTATTCATCCCCGAAAGTGAGGGAACGATTGAGTGAAGCGTCGCTTTCCTTGAGGAAAGGGGATTCGTTGGCCGGTGCGTTGAAAGAAACGGAGATATTCCCGGATATTATTCCCAATATGGTGCGGGTGGGGGAGGAGTCCGGGACTTTGCCGGAGGTGTTGGTGGAGTTGTATCATTTTATGAGTGAGCGTTTTTTGAAGAAGACCCGGAGGTATATGAATTTGTTGGAGCCGGCGGTGATTGTGTTTATTGCGATATTTATCGGGTTTTTAATTATGTCGGTGATACCCATTATTATGAATATCAGTGATATAAATATTTAATTAATGTTGAGTATTACTTTTATTTTCTCATAAAACACAGGGAAGGACCCAGAACGAATATTTTGTCCATACAGTCCATTGACTGTCCCCTTTTTTTATTTTTCTCACAGGGCTCACGGGGGCACGGAGAAGGAAAAGAGGAGGTTGAGAAGGTGAGAGGTTGAGAAGTTAAGAGAATTTTGCGGCACTGAGTGCCGGTTTGGCTTAAGCGCCTGACGGCTCGATTGCAGCGGCTGACAATTAAGGAAGCC